>ERZ773180.1735-NODE-1735-length-10319-cov-8.724864_pt1 | contig 10319 bp, 8 predicted proteins | sample MGYA00511080_ERZ773180 | MGnify/ENA primary metagenome ERZ773180 (study PRJEB29015, sample SAMEA2738175) | human oral metagenome | biome: human oral; feature: human-associated habitat; material: saliva | place: China | collected 2178 ...
TTTTACCATCTTACGCGATGACAAACCAACCATTCCTTGGCCTAATCTGTGGGACTTGCCAGGTGGTGGAAAGAGTGTCAGGGAAAATCTGATATAGTTTTGCATTATAAGAATATCCTTTTAAGGTTATTCTTTTTTATTTTGTCCCAAAATAATTGATTTTGTCCCAAAAATATAGTATTATTTGTGCAAGGAGGAATGAATCATGAAAAAATCAGATGTTCTTGATTTAATAAAGTATCATTATGAGGGCAGAGAGACAGAATTTAGAAATCAATCCATAGCAATTGCTCGGAACTTCAATAAACATGGTGATACACAATTAGCACAATATATTATGGGGTTAATGTCTCAAAGTGATAGATTCATGCCACAAATAGAAAATTCTAGTGAGTATTTGACTCCTGCTAAACTAGATATTGGTCCTCTCCCATTGCCTCTTTCAATTATGAATGATTTAAAAGGAATAATAAACGCTGTCAATCATCATATTGGAATAAATAAATTTTTATTTGTGGGATCTCCAGGTACTGGAAAAACTGAAAGTGTAAAGCAGGTAGCTAGACTTATTGGCAAGGAATTACTTGTAGTAGATTTCAGTCACTTAGTAGATAGTAAGCTGGGGCAAACAGTCAAAAACTTAGCAACTCTTTTTAATGAAATCAATAATCTTCCTTTCAAGCAAAATTATATCATCCTATTTGATGAAATTGATTCCATAGTGTTGGATAGGGTTAATCAGAATGATTTAAGAGAAATGGGACGAGTGACTTCTGCCTTTTTAAAGGAGTTGGATAGGCTGTCACCAGAAATTGTATTAATTGCAACAACAAATCTTTTTGAAAATCTTGATAAAGCAGTAACGAGAAGATTCGATGCCGTAATTGACTTTGACCGTTATACTGATGAAGATAAAGTAGAAGTAGCTACTATTATTTTAAATGAGTTATTAAAGCAATTTAAGAATGTAGCTAGAGATTTAAAATTATTTAAAAAAATTATCAATAGTGCCAATGTAATACCGAATCCTGGTGATTTGAGAAACGCAATAAGAACGTCATTGGCATTCAGTGATCCAAAAGATCCGCACGATTACCAAAAACGTCTCTTAAGAAGTTTGCATAATGGAAAAAATTTATCTATTTCTAAATTATCAAAATTAGGTTTTACAGTTCGAGAAATTGAAATTTTAACAGGTGTTTCTAAAAGTAGTGTATCACGAGAATTGAGCGAGGGTTGACATGAATACATTATTGACATTACGTGGAAAAAGTTTCACACAAAAATCAAGAAATAATGGTATGGGACCAATAACGATACCCAAAAAAGCAATAATTACATTGGAACATTTGAAGTATCTTCATTCTTCATTAGAAGAAACGAAAACATATTGGGAGAAAAATAACATTATCGATGGTATTTTGATCAGTATTTACTATAATCGAATTGTTGCCAAAAGTAACCGTATTAATGGCTATTTCAATGTAGGAGGAGGGAATCCATTCCCAAATGATACCATTGTGGGGGCAAAATTCAATGATGAGAAGACAAAACATATTGTTACTCATTATATTTCTAGAGATACTCTTAATAAAACAATAACCGTTTTAAGTAAGATAATTGAAGTTTTTGAGGAACATTTTGATAGAGAGATAACATGTGAGATGTTCTCTGATTCATCAACGTTTGCTTCTATAAATTTTTCGGAGTATGGTATTTCAAAAAGCAAATTTCAACAGTATTTGAGAGATTCTTGCTTTATTGAGAATTTTGGGGTTGAGCACACTACTGTTTCTGATATTCAAAATTCTATCGTGACATTTTATGATGTCCATACAGATATTATTAGATTACTGAATAAATTAAATATTGATATTTCAGAAGCTAATATTATGAATCAGACCACGGTCTTGCTTGATGAAAAAAATATTGAATTGTTATTATCAAAAGCTCCCTATCTTGTCTCCATGATTGTGGAAGATTTTTCTAAGTTATCTGTAGATGATTTTTCTATAGATAATAACGGTTTTAAAATAAATCTTACATCTCCAATGAACGAACCAGTTGTTGGCGTTATTGATACCTTATTTGACAAAAGAGTTTACTTTAATGAGTGGGTAGAATATCATGATTTTGTCTCACCTGATATTAGCAAAGATAGCCAAGATTACAAGCATGGGACAGCTGTGACTTCTTTAATCGTTGATGGAGCCAATTTGAACCCTAATCTGGATGATGGTTGTGGAAATTTTAGAGTGAGGCATTTTGGTGTGTCGCTGCAAAGTGGATTTAATTCATTTACAATCATAAAACAGATAAAAGAGATTGTTTCTCAGAATTCTGATATTAAGGTTTGGAATCTTTCTTTAGGGTCCAATGATGAAATAAGAGAAAATTTTATCTCTGCAGAGGGAGCTTTATTAGACGAAATTCAATTTGAGAATGATGTAATTTTTATCATAGCTGGGACAAATGCTTCAGTAATAAATGGGAAACGTAAAAGAATAGGTGCTCCTGCTGATTCACTTAATTCTATAATAGTAAATTCTGTTGATTTTAATAATCAATCAGTGTCATATTCACGAGAGGGTATTGTTTTATCATTCTTTGTTAAACCAGATGTGTCATATTATGGAGGAGGAAATGGTGACTTTATAAATGTTTGTGAACCTCTAGGATTAGGTCGTGTAGCTGGAACAAGTTTTGCGGCACCTTTTATTGCAAGGAAAATGGCCTATCTCATTCATATTATGGGACTTAGCCGAGAAGAAGCAAAGGCTTTGCTAATTGATGCAGCAATACCCTGGAATGATAAGAAAACATTCACTGATTTATCTTTGATAGGAAATGGTATTGTTCCAATAAAAATGGATGATATTTTATCTACACCTGCTGATGAAATTAAATTTATTGTGTCAGATATCTCTAGGGCTTATGATACCTATAATTATGATTTTCCAGTACCTATTTCTAGTGAGAGTTATCCATATGTAGCTAAGGCAACAATGTGTTATTTCCCTAACTGCTCAAGAAATCAAGGGGTTGATTATACAAATACTGAGATGCAGCTTACTTTTGGTAGGTTAAAGTCAGACGGTATCGAATCGATAAATAAAGACAACCAGCATGCTGAAGATACCCCAGGATATGTGAGAGAAAACGCTGCTAGAAATATATTTAGGAAATGGGATAATGTCAAGCATATTGGAGAGTCGTTTACTTCTAGAAAGAGAGCTAAAGCAATTTTAAATCCATCAAATCCTCAGTGGGGGATGAGCATTAAAACAATCGAACGTTTGAAAAGTGGTGATGGACAAGGAGTACGTTTTGGTGTAGTAGTTACATTAAAAGAATTAAATGGCGTTAATCGTATTGAAGATTTTATTCAGCAAGCTGAATTAAGAGGTTGGCTAGTTAATAGATTACAAGTTGAAGCTCAAGTAGATCTCTTTAATAGTTTAAATGAAGAAATTGAATTTGAATAGTGGATATTTTATCCTTATTTTAGATATTAGGAATACAAGAGGGCAAAGATATGAATATCACCTATATCGTCGGAAATGGTTTGGATTTACAATATGGTTTGAAAACAAGATATAAGGATTTCTATGAATTTCAAAATAAGGTTTACATAAGTAGGAAAGAGAATGAGAAGGAATATTCAAATTTTATTTATGATTCGCTATTTTCTGATAAAGTAAATGATTATGAAAATTGGTCAGATTTTGAATTGTCAATTGGTAAATTGACAAAAGATAGCGACCTCATCTCTTCAAATATAGAAATGAAGGAGGATTTTATAGACGATTTTAGTGAAGTAGTTGACGATTTAAGAGAATATCTACGATTACAACAAGAACAAAATCTCGAGGAAGGTATTGTAATTGACTTTGTAAGCACTCTAAATGATATGAAAAATTCTCTCCCTTTAATCAATCAATCTGCTATCGAAAAAAAATATAAAGAAAATTTATATCAACACGACATCGTGAATATATTAACCCTTAATTATACAAATGTGTTCGATAGATTATATGATAGATCGGGAAAATCATTTGAAAACAAATTAAGAAACAATAGTTTTAATTTTTATATTAAATCTCCAATTCATGTACATGGGACAGTAGATATTTGCACGGTTTTAGGAGTTAGCGATGATACACAAATTTCAAATAGTTTTGATGAAGAACAAAAAGAATTCTTAATAAAAAATTTAGTTTTGAAGAACTATAGAGAAAATATGGATGTAAAGAATAGTGATATTATAAAAAACTCTGACATCATTATTCTCTATGGGGTTTCTTTGGGAGAGACTGATAGGTATATCTGGAGTCAGATCGCTGAACGATCAATTAGCGGTTCTGTTCCTGTCATAATTTACCATTATGTACCTCATTTTGATCCAGGGAATCCCACTAGAGTGAAGCGTTTATATAAAATGGTAGAAGACAAATTTATACAGAATAGTGGTATAGACTTAGAGTCAGAGAAAAAATTAAGAGACAACCTTATTGTCGTTATTGGTAAAACTATTTTTGATCTAATAGAGAGGTAATTTTAAATACAAAATGGAAACATGGCAAGAGTTAAAAGTTACAGTCAAGCGTGAGGGAGAGGAGTTGGTTTCCAACCTCTTGATTGAGTTAGGTGCCCAAGGGGTAGCAATTGAAGATAGCATGGACTATGTTGGAAATGTGGACCGTTTCGGTGAGATTTTCCCTGAGGTCGAGCAACAAGAAGAAATTGTGGTGACAGCCTACTATCCTGAAACGGTTGATGTGGTAGCGGTTGAAGCGGATTTGCAGGCTCGCTTAGCAGACTTGACAGATTTTATGGATTTGGGAGAGGTCAAGATTGGAACGACTGCCTTGGCTGAGGAAGACTGGGCCGACAACTGGAAGAAATACTATGAACCAGCTCGCATCACTCATGACTTGACAATTGTGCCGTCATGGACAGACTATGAGGCGACGGCGGGAGAAAAGATTATCAAGCTGGACCCTGGTATGGCCTTCGGAACTGGGACCCACCCAACAACTAAGATGAGCCTTTTTGCTTTGGAGCAGGTTCTTCGTGGTGGCGAAACAGTGCTGGATGTGGGGACAGGTTCAGGCGTCCTTTCTATTGCTAGCTCACTTCTAGGTGCCAAGGAAATCTTCGCCTATGACTTGGATGATGTGGCAGTTCGCGTTGCTCAGGAGAATATTGAACTCAATCCTGGCATGGAAAATATCCATGTAGCCCCAGGTGATTTGCTCAAGGGGGTGGAGATTGAAGCAGATGTCATCGTGGCCAATATCTTGGCGGATATCCTCATTCATCTGACGGATGATGCTTATCGCTTGGTCAAGGATGAAGGTTACCTCATCATGAGTGGCATTATCCGGGACAAGTGGGACATGGTCCGTGAGTCAGCAGAAGCGGCTGGATTTTTCCTTGAAACCCATATGATCCAAGGGGAATGGAATGCCTGCGTCTTCAAGAAGACCAAGGATGTCTCCGGTGTGATTGGAGGCTAGCATGCAACAGTATTTTGTAAAAGGTTTGGCTAGCTCACCTGTCACTATCGAGGACAAGGAGACCAGCAAGCACATGTTTCAGGTCATGCGCCTGAAGGAGGATGACGAAGTTACTTTAGTTTTTGATGATGGGATTAAGCGCTTAGCGCGCGTGGTCAATGTGGAGGCGCGTCAGTTGGAGCTGGTTGAAGAATTAGCTGACAATGTGGAACTGCCTATTCAAGTGACCATCGCATCAGGCTTTCCCAAGGGGGACAAGCTGGAGTTTATCACTCAAAAGGTGACGGAACTGGGTGCCAGTCAAATCTGGTCCTTTCCTGCCGATTGGTCGGTCGCCAAGTGGGATGGCAAAAAATTGGGCAAGAAAGTCGAAAAACTAGAAAAAATCGCCCTTGGAGCAGCCGAGCAAAGCAAGCGGAACCTGGTACCGAGTGTTACCCTCTTTGAGAAAAAGGCAGACTTTCTATCTCAACTCGACCAATTTGACCGCATCGTGGTGGCCTATGAAGAGTCGGCAAAAAAAGGAGAAAGCGCTGCGCTAATTCAGTCGCTGACTGGACTGGAAGCTGGGAGTCAACTACTCTTTATCTTTGGTCCAGAAGGTGGACTATCACCCGCAGAAATTGAGTCTTTTGAAGCGAAAGGAGCAGTCCTTGCAGGCCTTGGGCCGCGGATTCTTCGAGCCGAAACAGCCCCACTCTACGCTCTCAGCGCAGTGAGTGTTGTTGCAGAATTAACGAAAAACGCGTGAAGGTAATCTTCACGCGTTTCTTTATGAGAGCAGGAAAGAATTAGTTGTCTTCTTTCTTACGAGATGGGAGAAGGAAGCCAAGTCCCGTCATCACCAATCCGACAAGGGCCAAGATAGAAGCACGTTCTCCTGTTTCAGGCAAGGTTTTTTCGCTGACAGAAGAAGCGAATGCTGGCTTAGCAGTTTCTTGGCGAGCTTCTACAGGGCGAGTTCCTTCTTGACTTGGAGCAGGAAGGGTAATGGTTTGTTGGCTATGAGACAGGGTGATGGTTTCATCTTGTGCCGGTTTCTGATGGTTCGGTACAAAGACAAATGAAGGGTTTCCTGTTTCAGAACGTGTTGGTTCTTCTGGTTTTGTTTCAGGTTCTACTTTTGGTTCCACATAAACAAAGCGGTATTCCCCAAATCCTTCTTGTTTAGACGGTTCAAGGTAGACGACATCTCCGTCTTTTCCAACTAGCTCCTTGGCTTTATCAGCGGTCAAGAAGCGGACATCCAGCCCCTTGATGCTGCTTGTAAAGCGCCAGTTACCATCTGCGCTTGGATTGATATTCTTTTCTTCCAAGATATAGTTAATGATAGCTTGGCGGTTTTCCAATCCAAGGAGTTGGTTCAGGCTAGCATCGCGAACGCCTGGGAATTTTCCGTTAGCTCGGTAGTTGTTGGTAACAACGATAAATTCTTGATCCGCAGTTACTTCTTTGCCTTGGTATTTCAAGTTGCGGACACGGCTAGCGTCTGGGTTAACCGTTTTTCCTTCGCGGTCGTATTTATTTGGCTGGGTCACGTCGAACTCATAGGTCACGCCGTCGATGACGTCAAAGTTGTAAGTCCGGTAGTTAGGGTTGACAAGCTGTTGAGGCTCTTTGCTAGTTGGGTCGATCGTGTTGAATTGACCAGCAGACATTTCCAACCATTCTTTGAGTTGGGCACCAGTCACCTTGAGGATGGCAGTGACATTATCATAGAGATAAAGGTCAGCGACGTTCTTGATAGCGATTGGGCCAGCTGGGATATCTGTGTAGGCAGTAGCATCCCCACGTGTCCCCGCCTTAAATGGTGCCGCAGCAGAGAGGATTGGAAGGTTGGCTTCTGGAGTTCCTGCCAACTCTTTCTTAGCATACCAAATCTGTGCATTGTTAACGATTTGGACAGATGGATCATCCTTCACAAGGGCGAAGTAGCTAGTGATTGGAGCAGAAGTAGTTCCGACTTGTTGGCGGACGTATTTGACTGTTCCTTCATGCGCTTCTTTCGCAATCTCGGTGATGCGCTCATCTGCTACTTTTGATTTGGTGTCAATCTTGCGGATGGCAGCCTTGCTTCCGACAACAGACCATTTGCCGTCCGTGTAGCGGAGGTTGAGGTCGATCACCCCGAGGTGGTCGCCGTATTTTCCAGCCATGGTAACCGGTGTGCCATTGATTTTACCGTTTACACCGTCAACGCCAGCATATTTTTCGTAGAAGCCGGTTCCGTTTCCGCTTGGGAATTCTGCGTGTGAGTGTCCTGTTACGACGGCATCAACACCTGGGAGGCTGGCAATTTGGTAGCCTTCGTTCTCTTCACCTTTTTCATACTTGTCATCTCCGATACCAGAGTGAGAAAGGACGAGGACGACATCTGCTCCGGCTTTGCGCATTTCTGGGATGATGGCTTGGATGGCTTCGACGGAGTCATTGACTTTGACCTTGCCTTCGAGGTTGGCCTTATCCCAGCTGAGGATCTGTGGAGGGACGATCCCTGTTACCCCAATATTAACATCGACGGAACGACCGTTTTTGTCAGTATAGGTCTTTTTAATGATCTTATATGGGTCGTAGACAAATTTACCAGTCTTTGCATCCACAACGTTGGCATTGACGATCGGCATACCAGCTGTTGCGATGACCTTTTTAAGGTAGTCTAGTCCGTAGTTAAATTCGTGGTTTCCAAGCGTTCCTGCATCAAAGCCCAATTTTTGAAGAGCTGTATACATCGGGTGTTGCTCACCATCTTTGATAGGATTGACGATGGCCTTGTAGGTCCCAAGAGGAGTTCCTTGGATAGTATCTCCGTTATCAACGAGGAGGACATTGCTGTTTTCTTTTTTTGCATCTTCGATCAAGACAGCAGTTTTTGCCAGACCGACGTTTTGTGAGGGTTTGTCTTGGTAATAGTCATAGTTGACCAAGTTGGTATGAAGGTCCGTTGTCGCAAGGATACGGACATCGACTTCTTGCCCCTCAACTGGAGTGTTCGCTTTTGCGTCACTTGCGGTATTTTGAGGTGCAGCAGGAGTCGCTTCGGTTGCTGTAGCAGTGGCTTCTCCGCTAGCTGTCGGATTTGTATTGCTAGCTGTTGCTTCAGAGCTAGTCGCAGGAGACGCAGGAGTTGCGGCCTCTGTGACAGCAGTTGCGCTTGAGCTTGTCGCTTCATCTGCCTGGGCAGTAGTTGTTGCCAAGAAAGCAGCAGCAAGGCTGAATAGGGCAGCCTGTTTACGGAATGATGACATGGATGTCCTCCTAAATAAAAAAATGATGTCTTTCTATTATATCGTATTTTGTTCAGAATGGATTCGTTTTCGCAGTGTTTCTATATAATAAATCGATAAAAATTTTTATAAAATATAGGCTCAGTTTTCAAAAAAATTACGAATGATAAAAGTGAGGAGAGAATGCAAATGAATAAAAAAAGAAAAGGACGCCGTTTGGTATTTTCTTTGACGGTTCTTTGGCTCTTGGTCTGGATTGGATCAAAAGTAAAGGATCATCTAGAATTTCAACAAGAAATGGTACGAATTGTACATAGTCAAGAAGTGAAAGAGTTAATTGTAGATGATTTGAAACAGGAAGACCCGGCGGCGTTTACAGCAAAAGGCAAGATCCAATCGTATGAAATTGATGACGAAACGATTGAACACAATCCGATGGGAGGAATTATGTTTGAGGTGATAATAAATGGAAATAAAGAGATAACTGGAAGTATGGGTTTAAGGAAATATAGTGAGGATGGGCCGATTGAATCTGTGGGAATGGATGAATCTGAAGGCCTTCAAGAACTGATGGAAGAGTAAATTTACGGTTTGCTGGTAAACAATCATCAATCTGAGAAAGCAACTCATTCGCTTTGAGATCTGTTCCAAAAATTAAAAAAATTTAGAAATTGATGTCACGTTTTCGAAAATTTTTACGAATTATTAAAGTGAGAGTAATAAATTTGAAAACTTAATAGTGTAAAGTGATACTACTAGCACTTTATGGAGGATGAAGATGAAACAAAAAAGAAAAATTGGTCGTTATATATTTGGAGTGTTGCTACTAGGAGTCTTGATGTGGGGAGGCATGCTTGTAAAAAACCATCTTGATTTTCAAAATGAAATGGTTCGGATTGTGCATAGTAAGGAAGTGGAAAAGCTGATAGTACATGATCTGAAATTGAAAGATCCTAATGCATTTACAGAAAAAGGAAAGATTCAATCGTATGAAATTGATGACAAAACGATTGAACACAATCCAATGGGGGGAATTATGTTTGATGTGATCATAAATGGAGATAAAGAGATAACTGGTAGCCTAGGCTTGTGGAAGACTAGTAAAGATGGCCCGATTGAGTCGGTGGGAATGGATGCCTCTAAAGGTCTTCAAAAACTGATGAAGGAGTAAGGGAGATGTATACTGATCAAGAAAAAAATAGGATTGCGTGGAAAGAGTACTCAAAATTCAATGTTGGGAAAGAGGTTGATATTGAAAGCGATGGAAAAAAAGAAAAAAAGATAGGCTACGTTTCTGAAGTTTTTGGTCAACCACCAGAAAAGGATATGGTCTCTTCTCTCGAAGACTTGAAAGCACGGTTTCAAGGAGCTCTATCTGGTTTAAATGGCTACATTGTGACAGATAAAAAAATCACTCAGGAAACCAGACCAGAGGATGTGCATGAAGTAACGATTTTGTTTGAGGGCTCGGAAGCAAAATTTGATCAAAATTTTACGGGGGCTGTAAGAGATTGGGTGCTCACCGATGCTCCAACTGCATTACAAATATCAATGGCTAAAAGACTTGGGATCAAAA
>ERZ773180.1738-NODE-1738-length-10302-cov-21.659998_pt1 | contig 10302 bp, 12 predicted proteins | sample MGYA00511080_ERZ773180 | MGnify/ENA primary metagenome ERZ773180 (study PRJEB29015, sample SAMEA2738175) | human oral metagenome | biome: human oral; feature: human-associated habitat; material: saliva | place: China | collected 2178 ...
CGATCAGGACATAGGCGACGCCGACGATGACCCACGGGGCCGCGTTCAGGATGATTCCTCGTCGGCACCACGACCGCTGACGCGGCGTCACACTCGACCCAATACCGATGAATCCCGCGAGAAAGCCCACGAGGTTCACGATTCCCAGGAAGCTTCCGCCGAAAACGAAGGGGACGATGAAGGAAAGCCCGGCGTACTCGGAGTGTTCACCGTTGACGGAAGCCGCGTAGAGCACGAATCCGCAGGCAAGAAAGAGGATGATCATGATCCATCCCGCAACTCCGCACCAGAGCGCAACCTTGTCGCTTCCCCGCAGTTTCCCCTGCTGGGAAAAACCTGGCTGCTGCTGATACCCCGAATATCCGGAATAGGGACAATTGCGTGGTGCGCTCATTGTCTCTCCTTCGTGTGACGGTCTACTGCAATGTGCCCGCGTTCGGCTGAGGATACTACCCCTACCCCTGGTACTGCGCGCTCGCTACGCCGAATAAAAGGGGTTGATCGCTCCTGTGATGACAAGCGGGCTGATGTTCAGGATGAGTCCCAGCCACGCGAGCCTCCAATTCACAAACCTGTCGAGCATACGAATCAACCCCGTGATCCCACCAATCAGATTCAGGGGGATAACCAGCATCCATGCAATGACTGAGTAGAGAGAGATGATCAACTCCCCACTCACAGAGTCCTGCGTCCAATCAGCGTTGGAGGACAGCCATGTGGCCAGGAGAGCCAGAACAATGACGACCCACCCTGCGATTCCACAGGAGATGCTGACCCGGTCGACCCGCGGAGGGAAACTCACCTGGGGTTGGGCGACATAGGTCTGAGGGTATCCCAGATAGGGTCCGCCACCCTGGTAGAACCCGCCATTCTGGTAGGGTCCGCCATTCTGGTAGGGGACACCACCCTGGTAGAACCCATCACCCGGATAGAGTCCGCCACTCTGGTAGGGTGCGAACTCTTGAGGCGGCGCTGCCATCGGCGTGTTTCGACCTTGCTGGGGCGGTTGGTTTGGAACGCTCATGCGTTGCTCCATTCTCGGTTACAAACCGTTACTGGCCTTGTCAGCTGAAGTCGAGAGCAGTCACAATGACGGCACCTCGAGACTCGGCAGGGGTGAGCGAGCGCAGCACTGACTGCACTGCGCGCACCCGCTGACGGTTACCTCCACTACTAGTATTTCAAAAATTGAGATTAACGGTAAGTTTCCGCCCGCGCAAGACTCACAATCCCCGGAGAGAGCGCAGCACCTGCGCAACCCCGGCCTCGTTATTGGAGGGCGCCACAAAACGCGCGGCCACTACCACCAGCCCCAGCTCCCCCAACCCACAATAGGTCGTCAAATCAGGAGCACAAAAGGTACCATTACCCATGTCGGGGCCTCCCAGCGCTTGAAGTGTCGCAACCTCAATCATCGGGCAGGCCCCGACCTCATGCCAACACCACCCACACCCTCAAATACGAAGAGCCGCAAAACCTCACCCAGGCCGAGTCAGGCTCTCGGTGACGAAGCCACGAGGCACGAGGCCTCCTCGCGTCACGCGACTACACCATCCACGTCCAGGTGCCGACAATGATCCACGGCAACACATTGAGAAAGAGCGCGAGGCAGCTCTGCATGACCTCTCTGCGGGTGCGATACCGAAGGAGGTCGACGAAACCAACGAGAGCACCGATGACGTTGATGACGAAGAGCACGAGAAACATGAGGAAAACGGCAAGGACGAAACCATAGTCTCGAAGCACTGCCTCGTCTTCGTTCGCGTCCATAAGGGTGTTGACGACACCCAAGATGATCGTACCGGCGATCAAAAGCCAGCCGCCGACCCCGCACGCCATGGACAGGATCCATGTAGTGCGCGTTCGCACCCGTCGAGCGGCGACAGACTCGCTGCCGTCGGAAGCTTCCATGAACACCCCTCACTCCGACAAGTATTTTAAGTACTTGAGATTAATGGAGAGGAGGCGCTCACGCAAGGAGGACGATCGGAAGCGCATCGTTCTCGACGACATTCTTACGACGCCTCAGTGACCCACTTGACAAACATCAGAGCGATCATGAGGACGGTGAAAACACTGAGACGATAGCGTCGATCATGGCAAGGACGGAGGGCAGGAGGAAGATGACGAGCGGTGCGACGCTCAGCCAGAAACCGATCCTGTTCATGATCAGCTGCTTGCGCGTCATCAGGCGTTTCTTCGCTGACGCGCCGGTAGCCAGGCCGCAGACGGCGAGGGGCAGCACGACAAGCGGGGTCCCAACCATCGGGATAATAGCGATCACACCCCCCGCGGAGGTACTCTCGCCGGTCGAATTCGCTATCATCAAGGCCGTCACGCCGATAATCAGGAGGATCGCCACCCAGGTCGCGATCCCGAAGAAGAAGGCAGCCGGGATCTTCTTTTTGCTTGCCTCAGTACCCACCCCGCCGTAGAGCTGTGGAATACCACCCGGGTAGGCGGGTCCTCCCGTCGGATTCCCCGGATACTGCGCTGCGTACGGCTGTGCGGGGCCCGCCTGCGGCACCCTGTCTCCATATTGCGTGTATCCGGGCGTGCTCACAGGGTCCTCCATCCAGCGGGTATTTCAAAACTTGAGATTAACGGTAAAGTCCTACCCGCGCAACGGACACTCACCCGAGGAGAGCGCGCAACACCCCGGCTGCCCCACGTATGTCGGTCACCGCGTTTTCTGTCGTCCAGCAACAAACAACATGAGACCGCAGAGTGCCAGCATCAACCCAAAAGGCACCACATCGAGGAGGACCATGACACCGAGCCAGGCAAGTCCATCTCCGCTGCCCCCATGATCGCCGGGAACGAACTCGATCCCCACGCAGACAACGACCGACAACACCAGCCCTACCCCCGAGGAGCGGGAGTACCAACCTGCGTCGAGACGGCAGGAGCCGGTGAGGCGTCACCCACCACAGTCATCGTCTACTCCTCACACATGCACTACCCGGGATGACGCATGTACTAGTTGACCATCTCCCGAATCCACTCGGCCCCGAAGGCGAGCGCCAGCAGGATCCAGTGAGTGACACTCAGACGCTTACCGAGCTTGCTCATTGTGAATTCCCGCGGGGTGGATGCGTAGGCCATGCCCTGAGCCCCAGCGTTGGAACCCATGATGGTCGGGACGATGAGAGCGGGGAGGATCACCATTGGGGCGACGAAGCCGATCCACCCGAGCCCACTGGCATTACGCATCGCGCGCGCGGTGAGCACGAGGGCAACAGCGCCCACGATGGTGAGGACCGAGACGACCCATGCGGCGATTCCGCACGCGAGCGCCTTACGTGCGAGGGCCGAGGGATTGGGCGGACGCACCGGGAAACCCTGCGGATAGCCGGGCTGAGGGTACGTACCCGCAGCCTGTTGCGGAGCAGCAGGTCGCTGATCATTGGACATGCCGGATTCCCCTTCATCATCGCGGGGAGCCGACGTCGTCTCCCCAAAAGTATTTCAAGAATTGAGATTAACGGTAAGGTCCTACCCGCGCAACGGGCACTCACCCGAGGAGAGCGCGCAGCACCTGCGCAACCCCGGCCTCGTTATTGGAGGGGGCGATGAAGCGCGAGGCCTCAATGACATCCTGGGAGGCGTTGGCCATCGCGAAGGACAGGTCCCCCTCGCTCATCATGGACAGGTCGTTACCGGCGTCGCCGAAGACGGCGGTCTGGGAGCGCTCGACGCCGAGGAAGCGCTGGAGGTCGCGCACGGCGCTGCCCTTGTCGACGCCGCGGATCTGCAGGTCCGCCCAATTCGCGCCCGAAATAGCGTACTGATGCGTGTCGGCGAAGTTGGCCAGGGTGGCCTCCGCGAGCGCCTCAACAGGGCCAAGGACGAAGACCGCTAGCTTGACGATCGCATCGTCGATCTCGCCGGCCTCGATCCCGTCGATGATGGCGACCTGGTCATCCACGCGCTTGGTGCGGTGATAGTAGGGCATGACGCCATCGACGAAACGGTCGTCGGTGCGCTCGACGTAGGCAAATTGCTTGCCGCACATGACCAGGCCTCCGTCGATCCCGTCCGGGCCCGAGGTTGCCTCGCGGACCAGGCGGATGACCTCGCGCACCGTGGGGGTATCCACCGGGTGGGAGGAGACCTCGACACCGTCGCGCATGACGATGCCACCGTTCTCGCCGATGACCGTCATGCCGGGGCGCCCGGGGAACATGTCGATGAGGGTCCACACCTGGCGACCCGACGCGGGTGCGAAGGTGACGCCGCGCACGTCCATCTGGTCGAGCAGCTCGTCCATGCCGGGCGGGAAGTTCTTGTCGTCGTCCAGGAGGGTTCCGTCCATGTCGACGGCGGCCAGACGCAGGTCGGCGCCCGCGTAACGCGCGGGGTCAGTGGGGGTCATCATGGGTCCATTGTGCCCGACGGGAGGCATGGGTGCTTGCGACCTACGACGAGGCCGGGGCAACCTCACGCTGCCGGGCTCAGCCAGGCACAAGCTCCTAGTTCTTGCCGCTGCTGGTATAGGACAGCATCTGCGCGAATCCGATGATGAAGGCGAGGCCGAGAAGAATGAGACCTGGAGGGGTCAGATGGTAGAGGGCCCACACGAAGGCCCAGCCCGACGAAACGCTATGCGGGTCACCCCGACCGACGGTTGCGTCGACGTACGCCGAGTAGAAGAACGGGCTGATCATCAGCAGAAGCCCAATAGCGCCAAGGATGAGCGGAATCATATAGTTCCCCTTCTTCCTCGTTGAGGGGGATGGTCCGCCGGTTGGCTGGCTACTCTCAGCGGGCAACTGTTCACCTGAATCGCGCTGGGAGGACTCGTCAAAGAGGTTGGCCCCATCGTTACTCTCACTCATGTCTGGTCCTTTCACTGCCCACCGTTGGGATGATGACTATCGCCACCATATCGCAAGAGTGCGGCGCTCGGTACGCGCATGGGCAGTCTTAGCGCCCCTGATCCCGCTCCGCGCCCTTGACGGCGAGATGCGCAATGAAGGCGCACAGGAAGGCAAGAAGGCTGAACGGAGCCACGAAGATGAGGCACAACAGGAACATAAGGACAGCATCAGCTTCTGATGCATTGCCACCCGAAACAATAGGGTCTACCAGGAGCACCAACAGCGGCCAATAGACGACGCTTCCCAGGATAACGAATCCCAAAATGACACAGGAGCGCACCACCTTTGAGCCGCGGCGTGGTTTCTGGACGCTCAGTGCGCCTTGAGGATCCCAACCAGCTCCGTAGGCCTGTGCGGCCCACGCCGCCGCATCGGCAGCCTTCCTCTCGCGCCTCTTCGTCACCATTGCATCGATAGCCAGCGCAATGAGGAAAATAATCAGAATGGGGGCTACAAGTAACAGCACACTATCCAACTGAAGCACCCTCCAGATCATGAAGCCGCTTTAACGGCCCTCTATTCCATTCGACAATACACCGGGTCACCCCCGGAACCAGCACCCTAGCGCGAGGGCTGCGGCGCGCGGGTAAACCCCTTAGAGCCCCTGCTCCTTCTCATCAAGCTTCTGCGCGAGCTTAGCGAAGATCGCGAGCAGGAACGAGATGAGACCAAAGGGGGCAACGTAAAGCACGGCGAAAAACGCTGTCCAACCGCTCGCAACACCGGGCGGGTTACTGCCGCTATCCATCGCTTCGGCCAGCAGGGGCAAAACAAACACGCTTGAGAGCAGAACGATCCCCACGATCACGAAGAAGCGCGCCAGACGTGAGCCCCGACGCCGCGCGGGAGCGAAAGGTGCAGCAGTGGTTGTCGTGGCCGATTCGCCAGGCGCAACGGGCTGCGCCGCGACAGCGGATGCAACCATGGCCTCGGGAACGTTCTCGCCGCGCATCGTCACGTCGTCACTCTCGTTCATGCCTGACCCTTTCGCTGTCCGTCGCCGGGGTGGTACCTACCACCACCATATCGCAACGGCGGCAGCAAGCAGCATCGCGGCCACAAGAGCACCGAGGCGCAAGAAGCGCCGCGCACCCGTGGACAGCGAACATCGGGTCGAGGCCGACAGGGAGAAGATTTCCTCATCGAGAGCCGCTCGCATCTGTGGGCGCACGGCAGGTGGATACGAGGGTGGCGCGGGGCGCCGGCGACGCACGGCTGGCCTGGTGACCTGCGCTCCTCGCGCGGCCCCACCGACCCCCTCCGCGTGCGAGTACTGGGAAGGCGAGCGGTACACAATGTCTCCATCGACTTGTTCGGTGTGAATGGCGCAATCCTAGCACCCATGAGGCGCGCATCACATACATTTGATTTCTTTAATTTCAAATAATTTGATCGGAGCGGCGAACCAACAAACGGCTTGCACCCCCTGGCAAAATGAGCCACCTATCAGACTATGCGTTAGGCTGGTCACGTTCGCTCAAAGCATCGAACGACCCTACTTCGAGGAGAGAAACATGAGTCTGGAAGATCTGGCAAAGAAGGCCGAAGAAGGCTTCGAGAAGGTCGTTGACGCGGCCAAGGAGAAGGCTGAAGAAGCCAAGGAAAAGCTTGCTGAGCTCGCTGGCGATGCCAAGGACAAGGCAGAGGACGCCAAGGACAAGGCAGCGGACATCGCCGAAGACGCCAAGGACAAGGCTGAGGAGATCGCCGAAGACGCCAAGGACAAGGCAGAGGACGTCAAGGACGAACTCGCAAAGTGAGTGACCGGAAGGGGGGCGAACCAAGAGGTTCGCCCCCCTTCTCCATACCCTCACCCCCGACGGTTTTGTATTCCCTCGTAGCTCGTTTGCATTCCCCCGCAGCTCGGACCAACGCTACTGGCGACGAGCGCTCTACTCTCGTCCCTCGCGCACGCTCACGAGGATGCGGCGACGCAGCGGGACGGTCGCCTCGGAGGCGACGACGATGAGAATGACGCCCACGATCGCCGACGCAAGCGCAATGAGGAAGCCCTTTACCGCACCCGCCGCGAGCATCGGCGACATGAACACCATGCCGAGCAGCATCGAGCCGACGATCATGACGGACGCGGGGATCGCGACCTCGAGGCGGCGGCTGCGGTCCATGAAGCCGCGCGGGGACCCCATGTAGGACAGGGCGCGCACCTGGTCGGCGGAGTCGAGGACACGGATCGACTGGTTGACCGCCGTCGACACGGCACCCAGGGCAAGGGTGATCCCGAAGGTCAGCAACATTCCCCGGTTGATGTCGCCGATGACGATGAGCGCAACCTCGTCAGTCCTATCCCCGCTCATCGAGATCGTGGAGGCGGCCGGGTACATGATGCCCACGAGGAACCCGACGAGGGCCACCGCCCCGAAGGAGCGCCACACGGCCCTCGGATCGTCGGCCATTCGGCGCCCGGCCACCATCATCTGAGGGCTGCGCGAGGCCCGGGCCATGATGCGACCCATGAGGCTGATCGACCACACACCCACCAGGTTGACGATCAGGAAGATCGCACCCATGAACCCCAAAAAGACGGCCATGCCGATCGCGGTTCCCAGGTTCATCGCGAAGGTGCCGACGCTCAGCCACACCACGAGGAGGACCAGGCCGAGGACGGGGCCGACCGCGCTCACGCGGCCCGCCTGCGTGCGGCGCGCGACACCCAGGGGCGTGATTGCGACCTTGCGCATGGCCAGCCACGAGGACAGGGCCGCGAGGAGAATCATGGCGAGCCCCTCGACGAGGAGGGCCACGACCCCCACCCACATCTCGCCGACCCCCATCGAGCGGCCCTGGAAGGACAGGGCGCCCCACGCGGGCAGCGTGACCGCATACAGGATCGAGCCGACAATAACGCCGATGGCAGCAAACACGCAGGTTTCAAGGATGCAGGCAAGCTTCGTCTTTCCCGGCGCGAGGCCGACGAGGCGCAGGACCGCAAGGTCGCGCTCACGCCTGCTCATGCCCAGGCGCGCAGCCGCGGCCCCCATCGAGATGATGGGGACGACGAGCAGGGTGGCCGCGAAGTACGCAAGCATCACGTAGAAGGACGCCATCCCGTCGAGGCTTGAGGGGTCGTCGGCCGTGGCAGACGTGGCAGCCACGGCGGCCCTCGCCCCGAAGGCCATGACGCCGCCCGTGACCGCGAGCAGGAACGCGTGCGGCAGGGCGAAAGCCGCGACCGTCAGGACACTCGTCGCCCGGTCGCGCGACCGCAGGAGCGCTCCGGCGGCTGTGCGCACGGCGCTCATCGGGCCACCCCCTGGTTGGGGGTACCACTACCTCGGGCCTCGAGGGAGATGCGGCCATCGCGCACGTGGATCGTGTGCGGCAGGCGCGCCGCGACGGCGGGGTCGTGGGTGACGAGGACGAGGGAGGCACCCGTAGAAGCGCAGGCGCTCGTCAGGAGGGACATGACCTCGCCGCCGGTCGCCTGGTCGAGGGCACCGGTGGGCTCATCCGCGAAGATCACCGAGGGATTCGTGACCAGCGCGCGGCCGATCGCGACGCGCTGGGCCTGTCCGCCCGAAAGCTGTCCGGGGCGGTAGGGGCCGGCGCCATCGAGGCCGAGGTTCGTGAGGATCTCGCGTGCGCGAGCGATGGCCTGCGATTTGGGCGTGCCCGCCAGCATGAGGGGCATCGCGATGTTCTCCTGTGTGGGCAGCTCGGGCAGGAGCTGGCCGTCCTGGAACACAAAGCCGAAGCGGCGCAGGCGCAGGTCGGAGAGCACGCGCTCCGACCTGGACGTCATCTCTTCGCCGTCCAGAGTGATCGACCCGGAGCTGGGGCGCAGCACACCCGCCAGGCAGTGCAGGAGCGTGGTCTTACCGGAGCCCGAGGGGCCCATGATCGCCACCTGCGTGCCCTGCGGGAGGGTCAGGTCGACGCCCGCCAGGGCGTGGACGGGCGTGTTCCCACGCATGTATGTCTTCGTCAGTGCTCGGGTCACCAGACCCGCCGTGTCGTGTGTCATGTTTGAACGATAGGCCCACAGCCCCGCGCGTTTCTATGAGGGACCGCCCTGGTCGCCCCCTGGCTCATCCCCGACATCAACGCCGCAGTTGCTACGTTTGACGCATGAACCGCGCCCTGGATCCCCTCGCCGCCCAGCTGCTGCTCCGCGCCTACGCGCGGGCTACGAACATGCTCATCGCGGGGCGTTCCTTCGCGACGGAGGACCCGACACTGGCCGCCCTGCTGCGCGCGTTCGGCGCCCACGTGCGCCCGCTGCTGGACGCCGAAGGCTCCCCGGCCTCGTCCCCAGTCACCTTCGCACTCGATGTGGATGCCACGCCCAGGCCCGGAACGATCACGGTCCTGGCACCCGGAGGTGTGTTCCGCGCGGTCGTCGCCCCCGACGAGCGCACCATCACGGGGCCCGGCGATGAGGGGCGCATCGAGTGGGCGCGCACCCACATGCCCGTCACCGAGGCGGCGGCACGCGCACTGGGTCCCCGTGTGGCGGGCCGACGCGTGGGACTCTCCCTCGTCCTGGAGCCGAAGACCGCGGCCCTCGCCCTCATGCTCTCCGAGGCCGGGGCACGCGTGAGCGTCTTCGGCTGGGCGTCCGAAACCCGCGAGGACGTCGCGGCCCGCTTGCGCGACGCCGGCATTCCCGTGTTCGCGGACTCGAGTGCCTCCCGCGAGCGCGAGTGGGAGCTCGCGCGCGAGTTTTTGGCCCAGCGCAGCGAATTCCTGCTGGATGATGGCTCCCACCTGATCCGCCTGGCGCACGAGACGGAGACCTGCCCCGGCGTCCTGGACGCGCTGGTCGGCGCGGCAGAGGAGACCACCTCGGGGCTGCGCCCCCTGCGTTCTTTCGACCTGCGCATTCCGGTCCTGGCCTCGAACGATGCTCGTTCGAAGACCCTGTTCGACAACGCCTACGGGACGGGTCAGTCGTGCTGGACGACGATCCTCGACCTGATCGACCCGCGCGGCGTGGGCGCGCCCGTGGCGGGGATGAGCGTCGTCGTCATCGGCTACGGCGACGTGGGCCGCGGCTGCGCGCGTTTCGGCGCGGCGCTCGGTGCCCGCGTGACCGTCGTGGAAGTGGACCCCGTGCGCGCCCTGCAGGCGTCGATGGATGGGTTCACGGTTGCCTCGATGGAGGAAGCCACCCCCGGTGCCGGCATGCTGATTTCCGCGACGGGCGAGCGGGCGACAATCCCACTGAGCGCGCTGGAGGCGGCACCTGCCGGTGCGATCGTCACGGTCGCCGGCGGCGTCGACGGGGAGGTGTCCATCGACGAGGCCGTGGCCAGCTCCTGGGTCATGGCCGAGTCGGGTGATCCCCATGTGCAGACCCTGGCCAGCCCCTCCGGTAAGACCCTGCGCGTCCTCAAACGCGGCGAGGGAATCAACTACACGGCGGGCGAGGGAAACCCCATCGAGATCATGGACATGAGCTTCG
>ERZ773180.1740-NODE-1740-length-10296-cov-19.375745_pt1 | contig 10296 bp, 8 predicted proteins | sample MGYA00511080_ERZ773180 | MGnify/ENA primary metagenome ERZ773180 (study PRJEB29015, sample SAMEA2738175) | human oral metagenome | biome: human oral; feature: human-associated habitat; material: saliva | place: China | collected 2178 ...
GTTACCCTTGATGGAGATGATGGAAGCTCCTGACAAATCAGAGTTTTTCTACCGCAACCGTACAGAAGACGATTGGGAAAAGGAAACCTTCTAATCTTTTACTAAATAACCTAGCCGATCCAAGGCCTCCTCGATATAGTGGAGGTCTTGTTGTGTTTCGGCTTCGACTAGGTGGTAGTGGATACCATCTGTTAATTCAGATAGAGGTCTAAAGTCAGAATGCTCGACTTGTTCTAGAAAATGTTGCACATCTCGGCGACAAGACAGTTTAAGCAAGGTTTCGATTTCTCCATAAACGGGATGATCAATCAAGGTATTTTGAACACGTCCACCATTATCTACGATAGCTAGGAGTTCCTGACCGATTTCTTCAACTTCATGTTTCACTTTGAAAAGTTTGTGAACATAAGGATTGGTATCAATTTGCTTATAGACGTAGCCACGATTAGTGGATAGGATAGGAGCGCCATCGGCTCTCAAAATTGCAATGTCCTGCACAATGACCTGGCGTGTGACATGAAAATGTTCCGCCAAACTTTGGCCATTAAGGGCTTTAGGAGCTTCTTTCAAGAGTTGGAGCAGGGCTTGTTTGCGATCTTTTGTCATAGTTCTTCCTTTTAACGGCGTTTTCGAAGCACTTTATAGACAGCTAGTGCTAATGTATAGTCTACCATACTATGGATAATTGTGCCAAATCCAACTAGCACAAATAGAACATAAAACATATTTTCTACATTGGTACCCGAAGTGGCGTAAAAAACGACACAGGCCAATACTTCAGCAAGGGCATGAACGACAGCTAACACAAAGTTGAAAATCCAGGAAGATTTTGGTTTATCTAGGGTATCAGGGAATTTTTGTAGGTAAAGAGCTCCCAAAGTCCCAAAAAAGATATGGGAAAAAGCTCGAAATACGATAACCATAGGATAGCCAGCCATCAAAAATCCAAAACTAGAGGCTAGAATGACAAAAACTGCCATCAAGGGCGACAAGAACATAGCGATAAAAATAGCGATATGGCTCCCCAAAGTGTAAGAAGCAGGTGGAATGACAATCTTGAAAGGCATCACAATCGGAATCAAAATTGCAATAGCCGTTAAGAGGGCTGTCATTGTCATAAATTGTGTCTTTTTCCGTGTATTCATAAGAATCTCCTTTTAACTGTATATACATTAGTATAGTACAATAAACAAGACAATAAAGCAAGGATTTACTTAGGTTTATAGGTCGTTTTTTAGTTAATACTCTTCGAAAACCTCTTCAAACCACGTCAGCTTCCATCTGCAACCTCAAAACCGTGTTTTGAGCAACCTGCAGCTTGCTTCCTAGTTTGCTCTTTGATTTTCATTGAGTATAAATATTGGTAAAGATTTCACTAAAAAGAGACTACTTCAAACAAAATCTCCACCTTCAGGTTTGAAAGTGGAGATTGTTTTTATTTCTTCAAAGTTTGTAATCTTGGAACAATAGCAAGGGTCAGAACTGCAGAAATAACTAATTCGGCGATTGAATTTGTTGAGATAACAGTTGCTAGGAGTTTTTGGATATTACCATCAAAGACATTTCCAAAAAGGTAGAAAATTCCACCAAGTACAAAGACTGTGTTGGTAAGTGAACCAAGGGCACCAGCTAGAATTAGCCCAGTCTTGTTTTTCATTAGTTTATAGACTAGATACGGAGTTAAACCAATCAAAATACGTGGGACAATGGCAATGATAGCTGAGTAGATGTTTCCGTTTGGTACAAATGGTGAGAAGAGATAGCTTGTAGGTAGAATCGTAATCGTATTAACTGTCAAGCTAATAAGTCCCATCAAAAATCCAAGTGTAACCCCAACTCGTGGACCATAGATAATGCTGGCAATAATGACAGGAATATGAACAATGGTCGGTTTGATTGGAAATGGAAAAAGGTTAAAGGCAAGCGAGCTCAGAAAGTGTATCACGAGCATGGTTGCAAAAAAGATAGCAATAGGTGCAATATTAGAGCGTTTTTTCATCGAGAGTTTCCTTTATTCTTTCTAAAATAATTGTGAGGTCAGCTAAAGCTCCTCGTCCATGGTCTCCACAAGCTAGTAGGGATTTCTTAGGAGCAATCAGCTGATAGCCGTAGGTTTCTAATGTTTTCAGATTAGCCTGAGTTGCTGGATGGTCATACATTTTTGTATTCATAGCGGGAGCTATTAGTTTGGGAATATGACTTGGCAGAGCTAAAGCTGTACTGGTTACCATGTTGTCCGCGAAGCCGTGGGCAAGTTTTGCGATAGTGTTAGCAGTTGCAGGGGCCGCGATAAATAAATCTGCTTTTTTTCCAAGTTCGATATGATTGACTTGGTCAGGATAGGGTTCCTTCATGACATCCAAGTGGACAGGATTCTGTGAGAGTACCTGTAGTGTCAAAGGTTGGATAAACTCTGTAGCAGCCTGAGTCATTAAGACAGTGACTTGATGACCTTGTTTTTTTAGAGAACTGATTAAATCTGCCGACTTGTAAGAGGCGATTGACCCCGTTACAGCCAAGAGAATATGTGCCATAGCTTTCCTTTCTAAGAATGATAGTCTTGAATTTTTTCAAGGAGGAGTTCTGCAATTTCTTCTTTAGTCTGGACTGTTTGAAGCTGTTCTTTTTCAACAAAGATTGCTCGGTGTTGATCTACTGAAATTTGAGTCAGGTCATTTGCAATAATTAAGTCAGCTTGGTTCTTGATAAGACTTTTTCGGGCAATCTCGACGAGATAATCTTCAGAGACATCAACCAGCAGTTTAAAACCAATCAGATGAATAGCAGGATTCCATTCCTTGACTAGAGATATGATTTTGGGTGTTTTTTTCAGGAACAAAACCTGAACCTCATCAGTTGAAGAAATCTTAGCCTGATGATTTTGCTTGCTTAAAAACTCTTCTAGATTGGAGCTAGCCTGAACTTCCTCAAGCCCTGTCATATAAACAGGAGTGTAGTCGGACACAGCCATTGAGTGAATCAAAACCTGATAATCTGCAACCCGTTCTTGCATTTCCAGTAGAAGGTCCTTGGTATTGGTAATTTCTAGAATGCTTAGATTAGGGTGAACTTCTGGCTTCACAGCTCGTTTTGTGGTAATTAAACAAACTTCATGCCCTGCAGCAAGCAAAGTTTCTGTGATGATTTTCCCCAAGTGACCTGTAGAATGGTTAGTGATAGAGCGGACGCTATCGATAGCTTCACTGGTACCGCCCGATGTAACTAAAATTTTCATAGCACTATTGTACACAAAAATAAACGGTAAGTAAAATGAAAGCGATAAAATTTTGGTAAATTAATATATGGTCGATTTTGACAATCACTCCTGTTTATAGGATAATAGAAATATATGCAATAAGGAGAATGCTGAATGAATTTTTTTAAATTTGCTGACAATTTTGCAAAAGAAGCTAGTAAGGTATTGAATGATGCTGGATCCGCTACCAGTAAAGTATTAAATGAAGCAGGTAAATATACTGGAGAAGCTATTACAGAGTCTGTAAAAGTTATAGAAGATGTTTCAAGTCAGGTTGGCGATGTTATCACAGATGTTTCTGAAAAAGCTATTGGGGTAGCTAGTGATGTGGTAGAACATGTAACTAAAGCTTCATCGGAAACTTTTAATGAAGCAGGTAAAATAGCGAATAATACGAAAGAACAAATTGATGCTGTTGACCTCTTTAATTCTAAACTTAGACAAGAAGCTGTCGAGGGATATAAAGAATCTATAAGATTGTATAACGATGAAGCTGATAATTTGGCCAATAAATCAACAGAACTCTATCAGGTTAGGGAAAAAGCGGTCAAAGCTGTAAAAATTATTGAAGAAAGAATTAGTAAGCTAGCAAATAAGCCAAAAGAGTTTGAAACAAAATTAGAAGAAATTGATGTTGAAATTCAGAATTTTGAAGATAAGCAAATTGCTATTTCACAGTCAATTAAGGAAGCTGAATTAGCAAGTGGTAGTACTGCAGCTACAGCTTCTTTAAGTGCTTTAGGAGTCACAGTTGCAACTTTAGGTCCTACTGCGGCTATGGGAGTCGCAACTACTTTTGGTGTCGCATCAACAGGAACAGCAATTTCTAGCTTGACAGGTGCAGCAGCAAATAGTGCGGCATTAGCTTGGTTAGGTGGCGGAAGTCTAGCGGCTGGCGGTGGCGGTGTTGCTGCAGGTAATGCCTTTCTAGCTATGGCGGGCCCTGTTGGTTGGGGAATTGCAGGCTTGATGTTAACAGCGTCTGTCGGAGCAGGTGTTTTTGCTAATAAAAAAAATGAAGAAGTAGCTAAAGAAGCGCTTGATGAACAAAAGAAAATTGAGTTATTAATTCGACAAACTGAAAAATCAATAATAGAAATTAGTGATTTAATTAATTTAATTGAAAAGCAAACCGAAGGTATTTATTTAGCTAATTTGTCATTAATTGGGATGGACTATAGCATATTTACCAAAGAAGAAAAATATCAAGCAGGTAGTTTGGTAAATTCAACCCTTTCTCTGACTGAAATGATCAATAAGGAAATTAAAGTAAATGATGGTTCAAGTTGCTAATAGGGCATTCTATCAAGGTATAGGAGCATATGTAAATTGTTTAAATAATCTTAGAATTCAAGACTTACAAATTGCTATGAAGATAATAGAGGATGAAGCACGCAAAGTCGTTTTAAACAATGACAATGCTTCAAAAATCTTAAACTATACTAAAGACAATATTGAAGACGTTATTCTAAAGAAGCGTGGGGGAGACTACGGTGGTCACGGATTTATAGCTGAATTTGCAGAAGCAGGAATTGTAAATGCAAGAAGAGCTATTGAAGGATTAAATCCTATTGTAAAAGTATTGAATGATAATGGACCAGCCGATTTATTAATTGGTAGAAATACCATTCAAATGAAGTTTTATAATAATTTACGTGATGAATTAGAGCAATCATTTTTTTACAATACAAAAATGAAAATGATGTTTCCAAAAGATCACGTTCAAGTATTTGAAAAAATAATGGCGGGAGCAAAAGAAGTTGAATTGAATGGCAAGAGATTATCCATTAAACAAATTACGGATATACGCCAAATGATTAATGATATCACTGAAAGCAAGGGACTTACTTCATACAAATCTTGGATGAAATCCTCAGCATTAGATTATAAAGATGCTCAAAAGAATTCAATTAACTCTCTATTGGATTCTGAGCAGAAAAATATTTATAAAACAGTCAAACTGAAACAACAAGAATTAAATAAAAAAAGATTAGTGGCCCAAAAACATGCATTACCAAATTTAAAAGAAGCTAACAAGGTTGCAAGAAACGCAGCTTTTTTACAAGGTGGTTTAGCATTAATGTCGACTGTGTATGGAAAATACAAAGAAGGAAAAAGTATCTTTGAATTCGAACAATCAGATTGGTTAGATTGTGGATTGGACACAGCTGAAGGAGTTGTAAAGGGGGCAATATCTGGTTATTCCATTTACGGATTAACAAATATTTTGGGTATTAGCGCTCCAAATGCCAGTGCTTTAGTAATGGCTACTTATGGGATGATAGATGTTGTTTTGAGATTCAGATCTTCCGAAATAACTCAAGATGAACTTATGAATCTGTTGACATTAAATGTAATAGATGCTTCCTTTGCTACAATTGGTGCTTGTATTGGTCAAGCAATGATTCCTATACCAGTTCTAGGTTCTGTAGTAGGTTCAATAGCCAGCTCAATCATTTGGGAAATAGGGAAGGGAATATTAAATGATAGCGAACAAAAAATCATTCAAGACTACCAGGAAAATCTGAATAATTACATAAAAATTTTAGATAGACATTATCTTGGTATTTATAACGAAATAATAGAAAAATATAAAAAATTGGGTAAATTACAAGATTATTCGTTTGATTTATCGTTAAATACTAAACTTAGTTTTGAATATTCTATTGAGTTGGCAGAAAAATTAGAAATTGAAAACACAAGAATTTTACATAATTTATCTGAAATTGACAGCTATTTTCTTGACTAAATTATTTTTTCATTATTCTATAGTTTCAAACTATAAAGCCATATAAAATTTAAGAAAGGGCTCTAAAAACCTTAAAAACAGGGATATTTACGAACGTTTAGAGAGTTTTAGGATGTTAAAAATCTTGTTTTGTGTTATAATGAATTATCATATAAGAGGTTAGAGGAGTTTTGAATGAAAACAGATATTGAAATCGCACAGAGTATTGAGTTGAAGCCAATCGTTGATGTTGTAGAGAAGCTTGGAATTTCTTACGACGATTTGGAGTTGTATGGAAAGTACAAGGCTAAGCTTAGCTTTGATAAAATTCGTGCAGTTGAAAGCAATCCAGTTGGCAAATTGATTTTGGTTACTGCCATCAACCCAACACCTGCAGGTGAAGGAAAATCAACTATTACTATTGGTCTTGCGGATGCCTTGAACAAGATTGGCAAGAAAACCATGATCGCTATCCGCGAACCATCTCTTGGTCCAGTAATGGGGATTAAGGGTGGTGCAGCTGGTGGTGGTTATGCCCAAGTTCTGCCAATGGAAGACATCAACCTTCACTTCACTGGAGACATGCATGCTATTACAACTGCTAACAACGCTCTTTCTGCCTTGATTGACAACCACTTGCACCAAGGGAATGAGCTTGGAATCGATCAACGTCGTATCCTCTGGAAACGTGTTGTGGACTTGAATGATCGTGCACTTCGTCATGTAACTGTTGGTCTTGGTGGTCCTCTTAATGGTATTCCACGTGAGGATGGCTTTGACATTACCGTTGCTTCCGAAATCATGGCAATTCTTTGCTTGGCAACAGACATCGAGGACTTGAAACGCCGTTTGGCTAATATCGTTATCGGTTATCGCTATGACCGTACACCTGTTTCTGTAGGTAATTTACAGGTAGAAGGTGCCTTGGCTTTGATTTTGAAGGATGCGATTAAGCCAAACTTGGTTCAGACAATTTATGGTACGCCTGCCTTTGTACATGGTGGTCCATTTGCCAATATTGCTCACGGATGTAACTCTGTCTTGGCAACTACAACAGCCCTTCACTTGGCTGATTACACAGTTACTGAAGCTGGTTTTGGTGCGGACCTTGGTGCTGAGAAATTCCTTGATATCAAGACACCAAACTTGCCAACATCTCCAGATGTAGTTGTCATTGTAGCAACCCTTCGTGCCCTTAAGATGAATGGTGGTGTGGCTAAAGACGCTCTGACTGAAGAAAATGTAGAGGCAGTTCGTGCAGGTTTTGCTAACTTGAAACGCCACGTTGAAAATATCCGTAAATTTGGAGTACCTGCAGTTGTTGCGATTAACGAATTTGTATCTGATACAGAAGCTGAAATTGCAGCCTTGAAAGAACTTTGTGCCTCAATCGATGTACCAGTTGAGTTGGCAAGTGTCTGGGCTGATGGTGCAGAAGGTGGAGTAGCTCTTGCTGAAACGGTTGTCAAGACTATCTCTGAAAACCCAGCTAACTATAATCGTTTGTATGACAATGACCTTTCTGTCCAAGAAAAGATTGAAAAGATTGTTACTGAAATCTACCGTGGTAGCAAAGTAAACTTTGAGAAGAAAGCTCAAACGCAAATCGCTCAAATTGTTCAAAATGGTTGGGACAAATTGCCAATCTGTATGGCTAAAACTCAATACAGTTTCTCAGATAATCCGAATGCCCTTGGAGCGCCAGAAAACTTTGAAATTACCATTCGTGAATTGGTACCAAAATTAGGTGCAGGCTTCATCGTTGCCTTAACTGGCGATGTCATGACTATGCCAGGACTTCCAAAACGACCAGCTGCTCTAAACATGGATGTTGAAAGCGATGGAACCGTTCTAGGCTTGTTCTAATAGTTTAATTGAATTCAAATGAGTTTGGAAATACTATCCAAGCTCATTTTTTATCTAGATATAAGGAGTTGCCTTCTACACGTAACCAGTTTAGGTAAAGATATTTTCCCTGAATTCTGATATAATAGAAATATTGACTTCAAGAGTAAGGAAGAGAAGATGAACGCATTATTAAATGGAATGAATGACCGTCAGGCTGAGGCGGTGCAAACGACAGAAGGTCCCTTGTTGATCATGGCGGGGGCTGGTTCTGGAAAGACCCGAGTTTTGACCCACCGCATTGCTTATCTGATTGATGAAAAGCTGGTCAATCCTTGGAATATCTTGGCCATTACCTTTACTAATAAGGCTGCGCGTGAGATGAAAGAGCGTGCTTATAACCTCAATCCAGCCACTCAGGACTGTCTGATTGCGACTTTCCACTCTATGTGTGTGCGTATTTTGCGTCGCGATGCGGACCATATTGGTTACAACCGTAATTTTACTATTGTAGATCCTGGGGAGCAACGAACTCTTATGAAACGCATTCTTAAGCAGTTAAACTTGGATCCGAAAAAATGGAACGAGCGGAGCATCCTAGGAACTATTTCCAATGCTAAGAATGACTTGATTGATGATGTTGCCTATGCTGCTCAAGCTAGCGATATGTACACGCAAATCGTGGCTCAGTGTTACACTGCTTATCAAAAAGAGCTTCGTCAGTCAGAGTCAGTTGACTTTGATGATTTGATTATGCTGACCCTGCGTCTCTTTGATCAAAATCCTGATGTCTTGACCTACTATCAGCAGAAGTTCCAGTACATTCATGTTGACGAGTACCAAGATACCAACCATGCCCAGTACCAATTGGTCAAACTCTTGGCTTCCCGTTTTAAAAATATCTGTGTGGTTGGGGATGCGGACCAGTCTATCTACGGCTGGCGTGGTGCTGATATGCAGAATATCTTGGATTTCGAGAAAGATTATCCTCAAGCCAAGGTTGTTTTGTTAGAAGAAAATTATCGCTCTACGAAGACTATTCTTCAAGCGGCCAATGAAGTTATTAAAAACAATAAAAACCGCCGTCCTAAGAATCTCTGGACCCAAAATGCTGATGGGGAACAAATCGTTTACTATCGTGCCGATGATGAGCTGGATGAGGCTGTATTTGTAGCTAAAACTATAGATGAACTTAGTCGCAGTCAAAACTTTCTTCACAAGGATTTTGCAGTTCTCTATCGTACAAACGCCCAGTCTCGTACTATTGAGGAAGCCCTGCTCAAGTCTAACATCCCTTATACCATGGTTGGTGGAACCAAGTTCTACAGCCGTAAAGAAATCCGCGATATTATCGCTTACCTCAACCTCATTGCTAATTTGAGTGACAATATCAGTTTTGAGCGTATTATTAACGAGCCTAAACGTGGAATTGGGCCAGGTACAGTTGAGAAAATCCGTGATTTTGCAAATTTGCAAAATATGTCTATGCTGGATGCCTCTGCTAATATTATGTTGTCTGGTATCAAGGGTAAGGCAGCTCAGTCTATCTGGGATTTTGCCAATATGATTCTGGATTTGCGAGAGCAACTGGATCAGTTAAGCATTACTGAGTTGGTTGAGGATGTTCTAGAAAAAACAGGTTACGTTGATATTCTTAATGCCCAAGCAACTCTGGAAAGTAAGGCTCGGGTTGAAAATATCGAAGAGTTCCTTTCTGTGACGAAAAACTTTGATGACACCTCTGATGGACCAGAAGAAGAAACTGGTTTGGACAAACTAAGTCGTTTCTTAAATGACCTGGCCTTGATTGCCGACACAGATTCAGGGAGTCAGGAGACATCAGAAGTAACCTTGATGACCCTGCATGCTGCCAAAGGTCTCGAGTTTCCAGTTGTCTTTTTGATTGGGATGGAAGAAAATGTCTTTCCGCTTAGCCGTGCAGCTGAAGATCCAGATGAATTAGAAGAAGAACGCCGTCTGGCCTATGTAGGAATTACGCGTGCAGAGAAAATTCTCTATCTGACCAATGCTAATTCGCGCCTGCTTTTTGGTCGTACCAACTACAATCGTCCGACTCGTTTTATTAACGAAATCAGTTCAGACTTACTTGAGTATCAAGGATTGGCTCGTCCAGCCAATACAAGCTTTAAGGCATCTTATAGCAGTGGTGGCCTTGCCTTCGGTCAAGGTATGAGTTTGGCTCAGGCCCTCCAAGACCGTAAACGCAGTGTGGCCCCAAAAACTATCCAGTCAAGCGGTCTCCCATTTGGTCAATTTACAGCTGGAGCAAAATCAGCGTCTAGTGAAGCAAATTGGTCTATTGGTGACATTGCTCTCCACAAGAAATGGGGAGAGGGAACCGTTCTGGAAGTTTCAGGTAACGGAGCTACTCAGGAATTAAAAATCAATTTTCCAGAAGTAGGTTTGAAAAAACTTTTAGCTAGTGTAGCCCCAATTGAGAAAAAAA
>ERZ773180.1742-NODE-1742-length-10288-cov-12.835434_pt1 | contig 10288 bp, 11 predicted proteins | sample MGYA00511080_ERZ773180 | MGnify/ENA primary metagenome ERZ773180 (study PRJEB29015, sample SAMEA2738175) | human oral metagenome | biome: human oral; feature: human-associated habitat; material: saliva | place: China | collected 2178 ...
TTTCAGGCGGAACAGAGAACCACCTTTTCCTTGTCGATGTGACGAAAGTCGTTGAAAATGGAAAAGTGGCTCAAAACTTACTAGATGAGGTCAACATTACCCTCAACAAGAACTCCATCCCATATGAAACTCTATCACCATTTAAGACCAGTGGGATTCGGATTGGGACAGCAGCCATCACAGCCCGTGGTTTTGGAGAAGAAGAAAGCCGTACGGTAGCTGAATTGATTATCAAAGCGTTGAAAAATGCGGATGACCCAGCTGTATTAGAAGAAGTGCGTGACCAGGTCAAAACCTTGACAGATGCCTTCCCACTTTACGAGGACTAAACCATTTTATGGACATTTATGTAAAAAAAGCCATCATTCATCAATTTAGCCCAGATGATACCGATCTCTACCTGGCGGACAAATTCCTCAATATCACACCTAAAATTGAGGAATACTTGCGCAAAAAGATTGAACGGGTCTACTCCGATGAGGCCAAGACCGGTATTTTTGAAGAGGATAACCCTTTTCTTGAGATGATTTCGGATGATTTACTAGAAACTTCAGTAGCAGTAGCGAACCGCTGGAAGGAAGAATTTGTCATCTCTGAGAATCAAAAGACCAATGATTTGGTGTTTATTCAATTCTCAAAAGAAGGGGTGGACCACTTTGCCTTCCTCCGAATCGCTTTACGGGAAACCTTGACCCATCTTGGTGGTGAAGTGGACAATCCGATCAAGCTGACGCAAAACAATCTACCTGGTTTTGGTACTGGTGCTGATGAAGCCTTGGTCATCAATCTTCAAAGCCGCAAGTACCATTTGATTGAAAAACGAATCAAGTACAACGGAACGTTCTTGAACTATTTTTCTGAGAATCTCCTTCAGGCTCAACCGAAGATTTCTCCTAAAAAATCGATCAAAGAAATAGAGAAAACAGCCCAACGAATTGCTGAGAATTTCCAACAAGACGATTTTCAGTTCCAATCCAAGGTCAAATCAGCTATTTTCAACCAGCTGGAAGAAGAGAATGAACTGTCTCCAGAGAAGTTAGCCAATGATTTGTTTGATAACAATTTAACAGCTCGACTCAGTTTTGTCGATCAAGTAAAAGAGTCCATTCCTGATCCTGTTCGCTTTGATGAAATAGATGCCAGTCGCCAATTAAAAAAATTTGAGAACCAAAAACTCTCCCTTTCAAACGGGATTGAGCTTTTAGTTCCTAACCATGTTTACGAAGATGCTGAATCGGTAGAGTTTATCCAGAATGAGAATGGGACCTACTCGATCCTCATCAAGAATATAGAGGACATTCAGAATAAATAATGATGAAACGAATAATAAAAATTTTCTTTTGCCTCTTGCTCGTCTTTTTCATATACAAGGGCTATCAGATACACCGGGATGTCAAGCAGGTCATGACTTATCGCACCTTAGTGCGTGAAGTACTGGCTGAGGAAGACACTGGTACCAATGAAGATCTGATCCTTGCCATGATTTATACCGAGACTAAGGGGAAGGAAGATGATGTTATGCAGGCCAGTGAAAGTGCAACAGGCCAGACAAATTCTATCACCAATAATAAAGAAAGTATTCGCCAGGGGATTCAAACGCTCTCTGAGAATCTGCGAATAGCAAAAGAGAAGGGGGTTGATCCCTGGACCGCTGTTCAAGCTTATAATTTCGGACAGGATTACATTGAATATGTAGCTAAAAATGGCGGAAAAAATACGCTAGAATTAGCCCGTCAATATTCAAAAAAAGTAGTTGCACCGAGTCTTGGAAATGTCACAGGTAAGACCTATCTTTATCTCCATCCTATATCATTTTTACACGGCTCAGAGCTCTACGTTAATGGGGGAAATTATTATTATTCACGTCTCGTTGAAATGAATCAGTTCATCATGAAATCATTTTCTTGGTTCTAATATAAACAGTCACTTTAAAGAGGCTGGGACAAAAGTCCTAGCCTCTTTTTAATCTGTAACTTCGATAGAGAGATAAGGAATACCCAAGATTCTTCCGAAGAATCCAAGAAACGTCTTCCAAGCTGATCCTTTAATAATAGCAGTTTGACCAGCTTTTACGATAACTTCTTTAGAACGAGTAAAGGCTCCTCTTTGATCTACGTAAACCTTAACCATATTAAGTCCTTCAGGAAGCGGAAGTGTAACGGTTTCGTCATTGCTTAAATTGGCAACACATTCTCCATTGATATAAACGTTTACCTTCATTAACATACCTACGAGGCCAGTTTGACGCGATACTGTAATTTCCGACATGTTGTTTCTCCTAATCTTTTAAAGTATTTCCTCTTAAAAAATCTAAATATAACGATAACTTTATCATAGCATTCTTTTCTTTAAGAATCAAGTTTAATCTTATATTAAAGATATTAGATTAAATTCTGTAGAGTAAGTTACAATCATAAATAAATATCCTTGCATAACTTACAAATTTATGCTATTATCATGTTGAAAATAATTATCTCATTCTGTTATAAATTATGAAGGAAACAGTTGTATATACACAAATAATTATATTTTAAAGTAAATAATAAGTCAGGAAATGTATTATGAAGATGTTTATACTTTCTATATTGGTTTCGTTTTTATATTATCTGATTAAAGCTCAATTTAAGAGTATTAATTTAGATATTCTTATATTTTCATTTGTAATAACTTCTCATTTGATTTTTTCTTATTACTTCTTACCAATAGAATTATTAATCGGACTTACTGGAGCAAACATCTTATATACCATTTTTAAGAAGCTAAAAGGTAAAGAAACTATGCAATTCTTCATGAAAAATTTTATTATTGGAATTGGTGAAGTTAATTTCCTTACTTATCTTATTTACATGTGCATGAGCCTCGCTCCTCTCTTTCATATATTTATTATCGGAGCAGAAGTAAGTTCTGGAAAAATGATTATAATCATCTTAAGTTTACTATGGGGATTATTTTTAACATTTGCACGGATTTATAGCAAACGTTTGTAATGAATAGATCAATTATTTCCTATAAGATACATATTTTATAAATACTATTCAAATGAAATATCTACATATTTTTGATCATTTTTGACTATAGTAGTAACTCAAAAAATCACTTGAAAAATCAAGTGATTTTTTGTATTTAAATAAATTTTTATGTATCTATCTAGAGATTAACTCTGACATCAAAAGGGCACTTGTCATATTATTTTGCGTTTCTAGTAATTTATTATTTTGCTCTAATAGAGTATTTTGTTTAGAATTTGATTGTTTCAGTTCAGAGTAATGAGAGTGTTGTTGCTGAATAGAGAATTCTAGACTATCACGCAATTTCTTACCATCATCAGCCAGTTGAGATGAAAGGTTATCAACTGATTGATAAAGATTATTAATGGTGTAGAGCATCTGATCTTGGAATTGATCTGTTTTCATAAGATTGACACTTTCTTTCCATGTATCTGCCCGTCCCTCGTTTAATAACTGCCAAATAACTGATAAACTTTTAGAATCATGATACGATTTTGGTAGTAATGCAATCATACTAGTACCATTTTCAATTCTATTATTATAGTCTTGCAAAGCCGTAGACAATTTTTTATTTAACTTGAAAAGCTTTTCAATCGCTGCTTTAGGGTATCTATTTTTCCAAGCATCAGTTGTTTTTAGCAATTCTATATTCTTATTATAGTCATTAATTAATTTATTTAAATAATCAGTAGGGATTGCGTCAGTAATTAATTGGTTATAAACATTCTTTTCAATAAATTCTGATAGAGGCTTATTTGTATACTCTTTTAAGACTGTTTGTGAGTGAATATAACGATCGTTAGCAATCTTTTTAGATTTTGATTCTGCTGAAGGATCTCTTACAAATTTTTCCCAAAGAGAAATAGTTAGTGGACTTGTGATAGTCAATAAAACTGCAAATGCAATTACAAATCCTATAAAGAATGAGAAGGATAAAAATGGATATTCCAAAAATTCCAACGTGACTAGACTAATAAAAGGTTCTGATACCCATTTAAAAAAATAATCACTACCCATACTGTATACATTCATATAAAAAATATACAACAAAACTAAACCAGATAGCATTGCTGATAGACTTAATGTAAAGAAGCCCGGAGATTCTGTTTTACTAATCTGTTCTTTTGACCAGTTTAAAAAGTATTCGGGATTCTCAGCTTGTGAATTTTCTAAGAATATTTTACTATCATTCTTCCAAGATTTTGAGTTTGAGGATACATTCTTCTATATCCCAATAAAAGCAGTTGAAGACTTTATCTATTATCCACCTTCAATACCTGTTCCAATTGTGGTTGGGCTTTTGATAGTCTGAGTTCTATATAGCATCAGACAGGTTAGGAAAAATAGAATCCACTATGAAAATATTGTTATTCCAGAGAATCGAAAGAAAAACGCTCTCGTCCCTGGAAAGCGTAGACAACAACAATTAGTGGTAGATAATCTGAAAAATACCTTGAAATCCACTGAAGCTCAACTACTGAACCATCAAAATGAAATGATGAATATTATGAATACCATTTCCATTCCCAATCAGTATTGGACTAATGATGAAGTCATAAATTTCCTCATACAAAAATTAGAATATGGGCAAGCGAAGACCATCGGAAAAGCTTTGAATCTTTGGGATATAGAAGTATCGACTAGAAGAGTTGAGCAGGCATCGAAAGCTGTTATAAAAGAGACGAGAGAATCAGAAGCTCGTCTGGCTAGACAACGTGCAGAACAACACGCGCAAGAACAACGTAACATTAGAGATAATACCGAAGCTCAAAATAAAGTAGCAGAAGAATTAAAACGAAGGAATGACCGTTCTGTGTTCTATGATGATATTGTGAAGAAAAACGGTTGGTTATAAATAAGGAGATACACTATGAACAAAAAGAAATTTTTAGCTAGCTTTACACTATTGGTATCTACGGTACTCTTATTTGCTTGTCAGAGTAATAAAAGTACCACAAAATCCTCTGAAAAGATTGTTGAAACCTCCTCTTCATCAAAAGATGCAATCACCGAGGAACAAAGAAATAATTGGTTGAAGGAGTTTTATGAAGAAGAAGCTGAAACTGATGGTTCAAACTACCATAATGAGATTGAAGAACGTAGTCAAAAAGCATGGAATGAGAATCAAACCAACATCTTCAACGGACAGGCTAGCATAAATGTTTCTAATGACTACCTTCCTTCTGAATTGACAAAGCTAAATGTCACGATTGACGGTTATGATGAAGCAACTAGAAGATTGAAAGTTACTGTTACTAACAACTATGATGAAACACTGATTGGAACAACAACCAATTCAAACAATAATAACCTGTACGGAACGTATTTCACTCTATATGGTTAAACAACGTTGTCAGGACGTTCTGAGAGGGTTAAAATCGCTCAGATTGCTCTTGCTAGTGATTTACCAGCTGGGAAGTATATTCAACTAGAAATTCTTCCATCGGCTCTTGCAAATCGTCAAACTGATTATGCTAAAAAAATGCAAAATAGTGAGTTAGATTCCAAATACTACTTACTATCAACCGATTACGGCAATGCTTTATGGAATATTACTAAAGACCAAGTAATGGGTGAAGAGATTATTTCAGAACAAATAGTATTATCTAGTCTTGCGAATATCTACATTGTACCCAAGCTAGTATTTGAAACTTACCCATCTACAGCTCCAAGTGATTCGGAGCTAGAAAATCTAATTTCAAACAATTAAAGAAAAGAGCAGACTGATGAACATAAAGAAACTAATATTGACCCTACTCACTCTAACGCTGACAATTGTCCTTTGTGCTTGTGGTAATCAATCGAATACTAATGATCGTCAGCTATCAGGAACATATTCATACGAAAAAAGCGGTATTGATGGTTCTGAAATGGGATTCGAAGACGAAGAATTGACATTGCATTACGAACTAAAAGTAAGTGGTGATGAAAACATATTTAATATCAATCTCCTTTCAGAGAGAGGAAATAATGTGAAGTACCTCTATTCCGAGAAAGTAGCTATTGATACAGATAAACAGATTATCAGTGATAACAATGGTACTGAGCTGAAATATTCAGTTTCTGGAGATTCTGTAACAATGCCTGATTTAGCAGGAGATAGTGGTGAAACAGTAACATTAAGTAAATAGAATAAACCAAAAAATAGAGCTTGATATGTAATCTATCAGGCTCTATTCTTGTAAGTTTGTAAGTAATATTTTATATTAATCATCTAATTACAGTTTTTTTACATTTTTTATTAATATTTCTGTGTTGTCAATTAAAAATTTCCCATCATTATTACTAATAAACTCATTGATATATTTAAGAATACAAACATAATGATTATAGTAAACGTTATATGTATTTACATCTAAACAGAAGTGAGTTAAAGCAAATTTAACATGGTCAGTTCGTTTAATATCGGTGAAATCTACGATTTTTGCTCTATTGGCATCAATTTTCTTTCCTAGAGCATATCTATTTGGCATTTCGTTATTATCACTATTATGAATGATACTATAGTCATTCATAATGGGTGTATTTACTTTAAAATTTTCAAAAAAATGTTCTCTATTAATAAAAAGATTATGGGATTTTAATTCCTTAATTAATTTAATAATGGGTACATACAGGTTTGTGTTAAACATATTAATAGAGGTGATTCTATCTAACTCGTTTGTTAATATTTTAATTTGCTCGTCATAGCTTGTAAATAAGTTAAAACCCAGCAATTCATGCGAAAGTAGTCTATTTATTTCTGTAGGAGTCATATTTAAAACATTAGTAATTGCTTCAAAAGAGCAGACAGTTTCACTTCCATATAAAACCTTTATAATTCTTGATATGATATTAATAAAGCATGAATAGATTTTTATACTATAAAAGTCACTAACTTCTTGGACTTGTTCTAAAGTATAGTAATTCTTATCAATTATTTGTTTAAATATATCAGCTAACTTTTTCCTTGTTTCGGAAATATTGGATGTTTCATAAGTTAGAATTCGTCTATTACGTAAATCGAAAGGTAGTTCTGAAACATCGCCAAAATCAGAATTGAACACACAAATAACTCTATCCCACCCTAGACACTTTACTGCATATCCTAATTCAAATAATACGTTAGGGTTAGGAGTTCTTTTACCATTTAAACTACTGTTTATAATTGATATATCTGCTATAAATAGGCCACACTTATCAATTTTGGTTAATATTGAATCAACAATATCTGGACTACCTAGAACACCTTTTGTATCTCTGTCAATTTCAGTGATAAGAGAGTACGGAGAATCTTGGTTCATTTTTTTCAATGCTAATTTTATAGAATTCTCAATTAAATTTCTATTTGTTTTATTCGGTAAGTCAGATTGCCATGAAAAGAATATTGTAGTCATAAAAAGCTCCGATAGTTAATCAGTAGAATATTATTTGTGAATGAATTTGGTTAGCAATAACTACGATGTTTGAGTTCCTCATTTATTTTGATAATATAGAAAATTAATATGAGCAGAATGAGATGATATTCATACTCATATTGCTGAATAGAATCATAAATAGGTACTCCATGCAAATACTTATTTCTGATTCCCCAGCTATTGTCATATGATTTGTTATTTAGGACAAAATTCAAATAATTAATTTCTTGAATTGAAAATAAGGTATCCGAAAATATTAACCATCCATTATCAAGCATCCTATCAGCACTGAGTTTTTCAGATTCAGATAAAGATATACTATTAACAGAGCCATATAAGAATATTTTTTCTAAAAGACTTATTTGGGACATATCTTTAAAAGATATAACACCTGTATCATTTTGGCAAATTCCAGCATCTATTAGTAGTTTTATGTAATCTATTTGATATTCATGAAAATTTGCATAACTCAAGCATTGTTGTGAAATTAATTCCTTAAAGTTGCTTCCTTTGTATTCCTCATTAATAAAATGAATAGGACTTTGGTCAGAGAATAATAAATTAACAATCTGTTGAATATTATTATCTGAATTATTCATTGAGAAGTATTTTCTTTTAGTAAAACTCTGCAAAGATTCAATTGAAGGAGTAGAAGTAATATTATATAAATTTACATCAATAAGCCCTTCTTCACTCAATAATTTGTATTGTTTTCTTAATGATTCTTCGATTCTAAAAAGTGTTGCTGTTTTATTTCCCGTTGTTTCTGAAATTGAAGGCACATCAAAATGTATCCAATCAATACCGTACTGATTAGTCAGGAAAATATCGAAAAACCAAGTAATGAAATCTTCAATTCTTAGACTGAATTTCTGTAGTATTTTTGATAAAGCAATCAGTTTCATCACGTATAGTTGATGCTTGACTGAGAAGTAAAAACCAAATTTATAGTGATTTCTAGTCGAAATGCCTAACGTTCTTTCAAGTACCCCCATCTCTAATTGAGGAAAGCTTGCTAATGCAAAAGTACCAACACTTGTGCTCAGTTCAAAGTCTTTACAAAAATAGTCTAATATATTTTGAAAATTATGTTTTTCAAAAAGTTTAGCACTATCTATAAAAGTTGATAATGTATATTCATATTGTTTTGGCCTAGCTCCACCTGTTGCGACTGCAATAGGATTATACAAACCTTTTTCAATTTCCTCAATATGAAGCTCCCTACTCTTTTTAATTGCGTAATAGTACGCTTCCTTCTTTGTATATACTCTAATATCAACTTGAATTCCAAAATCCTTATCATTAAAACTAGAATTAAATTCTTGAATTTTTTTGTCAATCAACAGTTTTTGTTTATCTGTAAGTTGAAAGTATCTATTCTTATCGAAACCTTTTATAGGGTTTCTTAAAATTTTTAAATAATTTATATTCACATCGGGGTCACAAATATATTTTTCAATTAAATCATTCCACTCTAAATTTGTGATATTACTTGGGATAACATTTTTACATGAATTTGAATCTACAAAATTATCGAGTAATATTTCAAGATGAGAGGGTGAACTCAGAAAAAATTGCTTAATGAAAGTAGGATACTTTTTTAGAAAATAGGTATTTTTTAAGAGATGACATAAATGTAGATTGGATTCTATAAAATATTGCACAAACTCTACTTCACTAATTTTTTGACCATAGTTAAATAATGTAAATATCTCAAAAAAGTCTTCACGATAGTTATATTCGCTTTGTAGAAGTTTTATGTTATTTAAAATCTCATCTTTCGGAGCAGAACCAAAATAATTATTTTGTAGTTGAATCATCGAAGGAAGAGATTTCTTTATTTCTTCAATATAGCTTAGCGACCAGTCAATTGAAAAAACCTCATTTTCTATGAATTTGATAATATTATAAAATTCAAGGGCTTCCAAAAAAGAATTTAGGCTATAAGAATTCGATAAATAAGCATCTAAAATTTCTTGAATTCTTGGAAAATAGAAACCGATAGATAAGTCATTTACATCATAAAATTTTACTCTAGAAATCATATATATTTTTTACATTTGAAAAATAAAATTACGTGCTATAAAAATACTTTGTACTTTTTATTATAAAAATCCCTCCAAAAATGTTGGTCAAAAAAATTTTTAACTAACTTTTCGGGGGGATTTAGGGGGGAATCAAACGAAGATACACCCTTTTTAGACTATTTTGTTCCTGCTAAACTCCTGTAGAATCGCTATTTTGAAGGTAAATCAAGCCTCTCCATTATTCCCACTCAACAGTTGCAGGTGGTTTACTTGTGATATCGTAGACGATACGGTTAACGTGGTCAACTTCGTTTACGATACGGACTGAGATTTTTTGGAGAACTTCCCATGGAATCTTCGCGAAGTCAGCCGTCATTCCATCGATAGAAGTGATAGCGCGGATAGCGATAGTGTAGTCGTAAGTACGGCCGTCTCCCATCACACCTACGGAACGAACGCCAGTGTTAACAGTGAAGTATTGCCAAATATCGCGGTCAAGACCAGCTTTGGCGATTTCTTCACGAAGGATAGCGTCTGATTCGCGAACGGTTTCAAGTTTTTCTTCAGTGATTTCACCCATGACACGGATGGCAAGACCTGGACCTGGGAATGGTTGGCGCCATACGATGTGATCTGGCATACCAAGTTCTGTACCAAGGGCACGAACTTCATCCTTGTAAAGAGTGTTAAGTGGTTCGATGAGTTCAAACTGCATGTCTTCTGGAAGTCCACCAACGTTGTGGTGAGACTTGATGGTTTGAGCAGTATCAGTACCTGACTCGATAACGTCTGTATAGAGAGTTCCTTGTGCAAGGAATTTCACATCTTTTAGCTTGCTTGCTTCATCATCAAAGAC
>ERZ773180.1743-NODE-1743-length-10282-cov-21.066295_pt1 | contig 10282 bp, 9 predicted proteins | sample MGYA00511080_ERZ773180 | MGnify/ENA primary metagenome ERZ773180 (study PRJEB29015, sample SAMEA2738175) | human oral metagenome | biome: human oral; feature: human-associated habitat; material: saliva | place: China | collected 2178 ...
GAACCCATACGAGTCAAACGGATTTTTACTGCCATTTTTAATATCTCTTTTCTTTTATTTTTTATTTCGGTGAAATAGCTTAGCTATTTAGCACATGTTCTATTATAACAGATTTCTGAATGGTGTCAAGAAAAAAACTTGACAGACTTTAAAATTTTTAAATTTTTTGGACTAATAGGGATAAATTAGAAAGAAAAAATTTATGAATACTACTTTTGATACTGTCTATAAAGACTACCCTGTCAAGCCCTATATCTTTCCTAATCTTGATATGGAAGGCCCTAAACCTGTCCCAAAACGCAAAATGAAACTACTAGAAGACAATATATTAGCAGATGATATCACCCTCCTATGGAGAGTCCAGTTTGGTACTTTTACAACCGAAACATGATTTTAAAAACTCCCATTCGAATATGTTTCAAAATTCGCTTAAAATCAATGTTTTCCCACTTTTTCAGAAAATAAATTTTCATCTAATTTAAATAACTTTCAATTAAATGGTGTGAATTTTGCTTAAAATCATCAAAAACACCCCATGGTGTGAACCATGAAGTGTTGTAAATGCTGTATTGTAGCTAGTTCTTAACGTTTAGAGAACTGGCTAGCTTTATGAGCTTTCTTAAGACCTGGTTTGACACAGTTGGATTTCAGGTACTTTCAGTTTAGCTTTATATCAACCATCATCAAAATCCAACTATTTTCTTATTTTAAAAAATATGAATAAGTTTGATTGAATGAGGGAATTTCTTTAAATTTTTTCTTAGCACCTATAAGTTAATAATACTATTCTTTAAATTATAGTTTATAATTATCTGATGTTTCAATGACCACAAAACAAAGTACAGCGAATCACTTCCTTTAGTCAAACATATAACTGAACAACATTGTTTATCTTCCTGCACTTTCATATTTTTTCAATCCTTTTCTAAAAATTGTACGACTGATAATAATCAAAAAAACTGTAAAAACTATTTGATAGAAAAATAGGTTCAATGTATCTTTCCCTAAAAATATTAATACTGCAGGATTGGCAATTAATAAATTGGGAACAAATAACATAGTGATCAATCTGTTAATACCTGTAAAAATATTATATGGATACTTAGAAATTCCAATATAATTCAAAAATACATCTACTTTTGAAAATTTAGTTGGGAACCAAAATGAACTAATCGTTATTAGAAACCAAATTGAATAATATATAATACAACCACACATTAAAGAAAGGATATAAAATAATATTTTTAATGAATTTAAATGTACATTTAAATTTCCATAACTTATAAAAATGATCGCAAGACCAAAAAAAGTATTCACGAATTGAACTAAATTAAATGATCTAAAAATATAGAACAACTGAGTATCAAACGGCCTCAATAAAATTTGATCCAAGTTACCACTCAAAATATCTGATTCTAAAATTCCCATACTTCTAATTAACAATCCCATCATAACTCCATCTACAATAGTGTAGGAACCTACCAAAAATAAAATTTGATAATAGTCCCAACCATTAAAAGAGTCTATGTTTAAGAAAATCAATCTAAAAAATACAATAGGTAAACCAATCCACAGTATCGACGAAAATAGACCACAAAAGAAGTCAAAATGAAAATTCATATCAGATTTAAAACCAAAATGAAGTAGCCTAAAAATTACTTTTATTCTAAACATTTTATCCTCCCACATTTGAGAAGTGCTCCACTCCTTTTCTCAATATGAATCTTGATATAATATAAAAAATGATGCACCAAATCAATTGAATACAAATAATTCTCAAATAGTCTATTAATTTATATGTATCATTACTAAACATCTGAAGCGGTTCATATACTAAGTATTTAAAAGGTAATACATCTAAAAACAGACGAAAATTATTTGAAAAAAAACTTAAAGGCAATAATATTCCTGATAAAAACTGAATTACTATTTCTTTAACAGTAAGGACAAAAAATATATTTTCTAACCAAAAAGAAAGCATACCTACACAACATGATATTAAAAACCATAGAACCATAGATAGAATAATTGCAATACTTCCTAAAATAAGAATTTCAATGGTTAATAACTCATTCTTGTAATAAACACTGGAGAATAAAATGACAGGAATGATGATAAATAATAAATGAGCAAGCCTATCTCCAAGCATTTTACAAAAATAATACTTATAAAAAGTAACAGGTTTTATTAATATGCTAAAAAAATTTCCTGAATGAACATCGTCATTGATTTCCCAATCAACTGGATAAAAAACAAAATATGAAAAAATTATAGTCCCCAAATAGTATTGAACCATTGAGGTAAAATCATATCCTGCTATATTTATCTGGTTACTCTGATATATATACGTCCATAAAAATACTGATATCATAATTTGTATACTTGCCTGTAACATTAACAATAGTACACTTGATTTATAGTTCAAAATAGATCGAAATGATATCAGAATAATAGACATTTCTTTTTTCAATTGTGCTCCTTTTTTGTAAAATAGTTTTGTAAAATAATTTCTTCTAAAGAAAGATTTGATATTTCAAAATCTTCTATATCTACAAGCTTATTGATTGATTCTAATGTCTCAAAGACAAAATCTCTAGGTATTTTTAGTATACATTCCGATTTTGTTTGAGAAATGACTACTACTCCTTTAACAGAGCATAACTCTGGTACCAAATCTAATGTCATTTTTATCTTTAAATATTTAAAATCAGAAAATTTAGATAAAATAACATCCATTGACTCCTGCAAAATAATTTTTCCTTTGTCAATGACGATTAATTCGTCACAAACAGACGAAATATCATCCATATCATGACTCGTTAAAATAATAGTAGTATGACATTCTTCATTCATTTTCTTTAAAAATGTTCTGATATCTTTTTTAGACTGTATATCTAACCCTATAGTAGGCTCGTCTAAAAATAATATTTCCGGACTTGTTAAAGATGCCGCGATAAACTCCATTTTCATTTTTTGTCCAAGAGAGAGGGTCCGGACCTGCTGGTAAAGCTGATCTTTTACATTCAACAAATTGCTTAATTCCTGAATTCGTTCTTGTAAAATCGCCGGTTCTACCTCATATAAAGTACCAATCAATTGAAAATAATCCATAGCCGAAACATCTTGAAATAACTGTAATTTATTTCCTACTACTATTGAAATTTTTTTTCTAAAATTTATACTTCTTTTAAATGGAATTTCTCCATTCACTTCTAATTTTCCGGAACTAGGATAAAGAGTCCCAGTCAACATTTTAATCGTTGTGGATTTACCAGCTCCATTACTCCCAATAAAGCCAACTATACTCCCTCTCTTAATCGTAAAACTAATATCTTGAACAGCTCGAATCGTTATTTGATTACGTTTCAAAAATCTCTTGATAAATGGGAGTCTTGAATCAAAATTATAAAAATTTTTAGATAAATTCTGAGCATTAATAACTATTTCACTCATATATCTCTCCTTTCGATAAAATATATTTACTTGTACTTTTTCCATACTTTACCAAAATGCTAAAGATTGAGCTAAAATCTTCGGGATGGGTAAAATAATATTTGTCTTTAAAAAGTTTCTCAAAACCTTCAAGGCGATTATTGAAATCATTAAATTTTGTATTGTCTAGCTGGTTGAATGTCTCTTTAATATCCATAAACTTTCTCCGTGATTCTTTATTTCACTTTATAAATAGAAGAGTGTCTATATATTTATAGATCCTCAAGAACTTGCATTTTATCAAGTATAAGTAGAATAGTATGTAAGGGTTTACATATTCATATTATATGATTATGTAAGGAATCCGTCAATTTTCCACATTATTATATGACAAAATGTATTTTTTAAAAATGCAAAAATCTATGAGCAAGATGTTTGACTTCCTTTTTTAAAGTATATATACTTATATTAACCTTAGAAAAGAAAAAATGTTTGAACAGATATTCAATAATAATTACTTTTTTTAAAATTAAAATTCGAACTTTAAATTTTTATCTTTTTTATATTATTGAGTAACCTAAATTGCCCAATTTGTAAAATTTAGCTAGACAAAAAAAGACATCCAAGAGAAATTTCTTAAATGTCTGTAAACGTTGATATAAGCGTGTTGATTAACGTTTTGATAATTGTGATGCTTTACGAGCTTTCTTAAGACCTGGTTTGGAAAGTATGGGTTTCAGTTGGACTAAAAATACCGTAATACCAAGGCTTTTCAGAACGATATCTACTGATTAATTTCATAAAATTTGAATCAATATTTTTTAAATAGGGGAATAGTTTAGTTCTGTAAAAATTAACTTATACACCTACAAAGCTTATTCTGACAAACTTTATAACAGTCTAAGAAAAAAAGGTAGAGATTCATACAGCATCTAGATTTTCCAAAAATTCTTTATAAACTTAAAATCTGGTTTGACAAGGTTTTATTTTAGGTAGTTTAAAAATAGCTTTAATCCAATATTCAACAGTTTAATTTCTCATTTTCGAACTCGACGAAATTTTATACTTTTTTCTGAATGAGGGTAATTCTTTTTTAAGATAAGAAATGGTTCTGAAACGACTTTCCACATTTTTAGTAACTCACTATCTGAACTATTTGGTGCTTCGTCTTTTTGAAGTTTATCGATTTTAACAACCACAGGTAAATCAAATGATACACCCGTTATTATTGCTTGACCAGCTGATAAGTTAGGAATACTCGATTTTGAAACATAATCTAAAGATGTCATTGTTCTATCAAGTAATCTAAGGTCATTTTCGTTAACCAATCTATGAATAAAATAATTATGTATTTGCGAAACTATGGTAGGTGAAATATCTGAGGGCCTTTGACTAGCTATAGTAAGATAGTATCCAAATTTACGTCCTTCTTTTACTATCTCTTCAAAAACATCTAATCTGTAGTCTTTCCATTTTTCAGATTCAACAGTTGAATTTTCAGATAGAATGTTATGCGCTTCATCAATAATTAGATTAAATATGCTAGAACGTTCATCTTGGTTTCTATGTAAGTCGTAACTTATTTTAGCAATTAACATCGGTAACAACATTTTAATATCTCTATTGACATTTTTCAACGAAATTACGTGTGAATAACCATCAGAAAATAAACTTTGGCATTGTTGTGAATTTTCTATTTCTAGTACTTTATTAAAATCACTGGTTCTTGCTTCAATTCTATGAATCAACGGTGAAATATGGTCATATTGTATCGTATGACGAGATAAGTCAAAAATCATTTGAAAATATGATGCCAATCTCAGTTGAATAATAGGATTTGTCACTATTTTATTAGTCTCCTCTGACATAAACTCAGAGGATTTCTGTTGTATTGAATCAATCTCTTGATTAAGAATATCTATATTTTCATCAGCATTCCAATAAAACTTACCATTATTACTTTGTTTCCATCCATCAAGTTCACATACACTATAATATCCATTTGAGTTATTAGGATTATAAACACTATGAACAATCCATGAAGAGAAACTATTATAATCAATTTCTAAAAGATCTAGCGCATACTTTAGTATATCTAAAGACTCTTTAGAGGGAGTACTAAAAACCGTTTTAAATGCTTGTTTCAGGTAACGGATTATATTTTCTTCAAAACCTGTCTCTGAAAAATAATATCTTAACAACCTGTTCAAAAAAGGTTGTTGAGTTTGTGCAGTAGCTCCAAAAAGTATCGACAACATTTCTTTATCCCAAAACTTATTAGCAGGAATTACTATTTTGTCCCTTCCTGAACTTCGAGTTTCTAGAATATAGACTTTTTTATCTTCTGTCAAAACATTTTTCTCAACATACTCACCATTAAAATCAATGACTACAAATTTAGAATCTCCAAATTTTAGAATTTCTTTTGTATTTAAATCAAAAAGATTTTTATAGAGTCTAGCCAAAGTATTCGACTTCCCACTACCAGTATTTCCAAAAATTGCAATATGAGTGTTGAATATCCTTGCCCAATTAATTTTATATGGGATTCCTTCTGGCCACATTTCACCAATTTTAAAAAACGATTTCGGATTCGGTCGAGGTTCAGGATCATTTGCACCTTCTCCGCTTATAATTGAACCTATTTTTTCATCAGGTAATAGAATTACATCATTAAATATTTGTGGGAAGGCTACCATTCCTGAAATATATTTATCTCGTACAAAGCTACCAATTACTTTAGCTTCCACCTCCCTAATGAACCTATCTTTTGAAAATTCCTGTACCATTGTATCGTGAAAAACATCTTGAGCATACTCTTTTTCAATCTTTACAACAATAGTATAGTGTCCCCGTTTTATCCCAATATATGATCCAATCATCACACCAGAATAACGCTTCCCATTAAAAAAGTAGGTCATTTGCGATGAATTATCAAACAAGCGAATTATAACATTTGTTCCTCGTATTTCTCTAACTGTTCCTACAATATAGCTTTGGTCTGTCATTATTTACTCATCTTTCCATCAAATAATGAATTTAAATAGTTAAAGTTCCCCAGAACTTCTTTTCCATCTGGAGATAAGGTAGATGGAAGATAATCAATTATATTTCCTCCTAAATCCCCCAGTTTATTTTTTATCTGTTTCTTAGCTCCATTATTATAAGCTATTACATAGATTTTTAGTTTAGGATTAACTATTGAACGTCGAACAATTTCAAGTATATGTTCATCAGCAAATGAGAATCCAAAAACAACTAAAACACTATCTTGTTTTTCCAATTCAAAACTTAGCATTCTTAATAATTGATAATAATGTTGTTGAAAAACAGTGTCAGAAAATTTTTCCTTCGTTGGATTTACTACTGGAAAATTTCTATATTTTTCGTAAAAAGATTCTATTAAATCAGAAAATTTCTCAAAAATAGTTGTCAGTTCTGTTGAAAATTGCGGTTCCTCAAGTGTTCCGAACAAAATAGATTCTTCATATTTATCAGGATCAAGCAACTTCTCGTCAGGAACCAAAGTAGCATTATTGTAGTAAGCTATTGCTTCTTTTATTTTATCACTTAAAACACAAAGTTCATTGTAGACTTTGTTTTCTAAACTAACTTCAATTTCATTATTAACGTTACTCCAAGTAACCGAACCATGAATTTTTAGCAAATTAATTGTTGGAATTTCTCGTTGGAAGGAGTCACTCATCCCGGAATGAGATATTTTTAAGTGGTAATTTTCAGTTGAAATATACTTCTTAAAAAAACCTCTACTTCCATCATTAAAGTAAGTCAGTCTATTTTTCTTACTTAATGAATCAAATGTATTTTCAAACAAAGTATCATAATTAGACGTAAATATATTAACTCTTTTAGGTCTATCAAAACCTTCATTATTTAGATAATTAATTAAATTTTGAATAAAACGTTCATATTGTTTATGTGTCTCATTATTTAAATCAAAATCAATAATTTTTGTTTTTCGAATCCAAAGTTCAAACCAAATAAAATATAATACTTTTTTTTGGTTTTCATCGAGATCTTTCGAGGTTAACAGATCTTCAAAAGACTTATTAATCGATTTCATCCATAGCGTTGGCACTACTCCAAAAGAAGCTCCTGCTCCTATTAGAAAATTGACATTTTTCCCTTGAATATCTTTTAAAAATTGATCAGAATCCATTAGTTCTCACTTTCAATATTTGGAGAAGTCCCTTCCGTAGGCACACAATAAAGGAACCTCATGTATATTACATCACTTAACATTATTATACCATGTAACATGCATTTAAATAATCTTTACTTTGAAAAATCTTTTTATTTTCCTTTGATCTTGAGTAGAAATAAGATGTTTATTTGTAAATACCTAATTTCAATGGTAATCAAACTTGACTTATTGAGGTTCTCTTTATGGTTCGTCCCGATGATTATCAAATGATTTATGAATAAAGGAATCTTCTATCTGATAGGGTCCAGTTTGATAAATTATTTTTCATATTTAATAGTATCCTTAATATAATTACCAATCTTATAAACAGTTTTCAAATCCAACTATCCTATTTATTATATTTAAAACCTTAAACTGATGATAAAAACGGCTAGGTACTCTTTATACATTCGAAATTATTCCAAACATAAATGTTATATAAAATAAACTTTCCGAAAAAGAGTCATTTTCCGGAAAGTTGAGTAATGTAAAAAGATGTGTATGAAAACTTTAATTTAAGATTTAATCATTTGTCAAATTAAGCTAGACAAGAAAACCTCTAGCCATTAGCTAGAGGTTGCGATTTAGTCAGGTTTATTGATTTGAAAGTTTACGTTTCAATAAGATAGCACCTGATAGAACAACTGCTCCTAGGACAATGAATCCAGTAGCTGCGACGTCACCTGTACTTGGGAGAACTTTCTTACGACCTTTACCTTTGCCATCACCGGGACCTTCAGTTGTTGAAGATGACGGAGTTGGAGGTGGAGTAGGAGTAGTCGTTGAAGTTGTAGTCGGTTCTTCGCTTGTAGTCGTTGTAGTGGTTGTTTCACCTGTTGTGGTTGTAGTGGTTGTAGCTTCTTTGGTTGTGGTCGTAGTTGAAGTTGTAGTCGGCTCTTCGGTTGTTGTGGTAGTCGAAGTTGTTGTAGTGGTTGTCGTTGTCGTTGAAGTGGTTGTTTCTTCCTTCGGATTTACGATTGTTTTAGTTACTGAGTGGTCGGCTCCGAAATCTTCAGCATTGACTTCTGTATCTGCAGATTTAATGCTGTACCCTGCAGGTGCTTCTGTTTCAGTTAAGATATATTTATCTTTTAACAAGGCGTTGACTGTAATGTTCCCGTTTTCGTCGGTTACATACTCACCGATGACTTGGTTGTTTGCCTGGCGTACGACCTTAAATTTTGCTCCTTGGAGAGGTTGGTTGGCATCATCTACTTTGTGGATATTGATGGTAAATACATAGCCGACACCAGAGCCACCAGCGATTTGTACAGCTGCAGCATTGGTTACTTGTTTCACCTCTGTATTTTTACCTTTTAAGATCGCATCGTTTTTTAGGAGTTCGCCATCTACAGGCTCGTAGTTGAGCTTAACATCATAAGCAATACGGTATTGGTCGTTTTCAGTGATGTTGCCTAAGTCAATTACAAAGGATTGACCGTCTTCACTGATAGTCACCTTGTGTTGGCTAGTGACATCTGTTCGGTTGCTAAATTGCCACTCACCTTCAACAAAGGCAAAGGTCCCTTTCAGCACCTTGATGCTACCTGGTACATAAGAAGCGTTAGTAAATTTCATATGGTCTTCGATGGTAACGCTATTAATATTTTCTTTGGTTCGGTTGACAGAAATGGTATAAGATACCGTTTTGTGATCTTCGGAATTGACCCAGCTCGTCTTTGTCAAGACTTTGGGATTCCCGTCTCCAACTCCTTTGAAGGTCACCTTTCCGCCGATTTTTAGTTCGTTGTTAATGGTGATTTCAATCGGGATTTCTCCTTTTTCAGGGTGCTTCTTGAAATCAATCCGTGCATAGAAGAAGAAGGAGCCGTTTGTGTCAGAGTGTTTTTCAACATAGTCTGTGTAGGTGAGGGAAATCGATTTTTTTGCAGCATCTACGGTTGCATGAGCAATGATCTCGTTGGTATTCACATCTCGAATCTCGAAGTTATCCGAAGTAATCATTAAAGCATCTGGAACCGTCACGACCGTAGTATCCCCTGCCTTGACATTTTTTCCGGCCAAATCGTAGGTGGCATTAATTCGGAAAGTTGCCCATTGTTCTAACTCCCAAGTGAGATCTCCGCCCTCGTTATTGGTGACGTTGACACTGGTAATCGTGTCCGCAAATTTTCCTGTTATCGAGACAGTTGGTGTTTCAGCAGATGATTTATTCAAACCTAAAGTGAATAGGGTGGCTAGTAGACAAAGAACGAATGGGAAAATCCAAAATTTCTTTTTATCCATAATTTTCTTCCTTTTTCATAAAATGGGTGTTTAATAAACAATCCTACTCTTAGTTCAAATAAGACTATCAGTAGGTTTCCAAAAGATGGAGTCGATATTAAACTACACGGTGTTGCGACAGGTTACTAGGTTGTTCGTTACGAAGTTATTAAGAATAAAATCCTCCCTTTGTTAAAACAATCACAAGATCGTCTTCTTAGGTAAATTGTAGCACAAAAAGCACCTTATTTCAACAGTATAACTTTGATTGTTAAAATAAAAATGAGTATAAAATAGATGGGTTAATTAGCTGAAAGGAGACAATCTTTAGAACGGCTTTCAAACAGCTCTTTTCGAAGCGGTAACTATTGATTTTTCTCTAAAAAAGGGTATAATCAAAATCAAACTATTTAAAGGGAG
>ERZ773180.1755-NODE-1755-length-10231-cov-11.671187_pt1 | contig 10231 bp, 4 predicted proteins | sample MGYA00511080_ERZ773180 | MGnify/ENA primary metagenome ERZ773180 (study PRJEB29015, sample SAMEA2738175) | human oral metagenome | biome: human oral; feature: human-associated habitat; material: saliva | place: China | collected 2178 ...
GAACAACTAGAGGCTCATGAGATTCTTAAGGCGCAAATGATGGCTAAGTTCGGTATAGATCAAGAAATGGCTCAAAAGTTTGCAAGAATCTGGGATGCTTGCGCAGAGTTTGATAAGCCAGTAGCAAGTCAATTTAAGATGAGGCGGAAGAGGGCAGATAATTTTCAGGAGCGTGAACGTATTTTCGGATGGCACTTTTCAAATTACTCCTTTCATAATATTTATGATGACATTGATTTTTATCAAAATAAAAGAAGAAAGTTATCAGATATATTAGGAATAAAGGTCAATGAAAAAATTACAGAATCAGAAAAAGATTTTGGTGACTATACCCAAGTTATTGATTTTCCGACGTTTTTACTCCATGTATTGGCAATTTGGGAAGGTAAGGATACTAGTGAGGTTCAGTTAGATGATAAGAAACTCTTAACTCTATTTGATATAAAAAATAAAAATGAGACTTGGGTTATTGAGTTCAGTGAATTCCTTCTTAGAATGAAACATATTTTTGATAATTTCATTGTTAGAAATTCAAATATGGATTCTTCAAGCAGAAATAAGGATGAATGGTTTTTGCAGAAGGGTACTTACTATGAATACCAGCCAAATGGAAAAGCAAAAGAGCATTACATAGTTGAAGAACGCTTTACTAAGAATACATTTTCAGATTCAGAAATGAACAAATACATCATTCTTCTTCAATCTATGTTTGCTGTGACTTTCACTGCCAATCGAGATAGTCGTTGGTTGTATGAAGTTTTGCAATTCCTCTTCGAGCATATTGAAGAACTAAATGATCAAGAATTTGCTATTCGATTTAAGGATTTTCTTGAGAAAATGGCTGTGAGATATGCTGAGGGAAGATTATTCACCGAGGAAGATATGATCAAGAAATATGGTGATATTCCTGTTTATGCATTCAATTTTGTTGATTACATCTTGTGGAAAAACCGTGAAGAATTAGGAAGAAAGTATAAAGGTATAAAATTTGATCAGTTCAAATTTGCATATCGTCGTTCTATAGAGCATTGGTTTCCGCAACATCCAAATAGTGATGAAAGAGTTGAGAAAATGGATGATCAATTCTTACACTCCTTTGGGAACCTTTGTATCATTACAGATAGTCAAAATTCGAAATTTGGGAATTTAGTTCCGAGTGCAAAATATAAACAGTGGGAAGGAATTTTTGATCGTCAAAGTTTAAAATTACAAATAATGGCTAGCATAACAGAAAAAACTAAATGGGAATCGGGTCAAATAAAAGGACTAGAAAAAGAAATTTTACCTATGGTCAAAAAATTTATAGGAAGTAAGTCATAAGAATTACCTTGACTATCAATTTTAAGATGCTATTGTATATCAAATGGATTTACAATAACCTTCTTTTTGTTAAAATAGTCTATAGAAAGAAGGTGAGAATATGTCAAAGACGAGCATGAGTATCCGTTTGGATAGTGAGGTTAAGGAACAAGCCCAACTGGTGTTTAATCATTTAGGGATGGATATGACAACAGCTATCAACATTTTCCTTCGTCAGGCTATTCAATATCAGGGCTTACCTTTTGATGTTCGATTAGACGATAATGGGAAGTTGCTCCAAGTCGTAACGGATGTAGAGCAAAATCGGAATATGAGTCAACCATTTGAATCTGTCTAAGACTTGATGGAGGACCTGCGTGCTTAAGATTCGTTAGTGGCAGACTATGTGTTGCTCCTTTCTACCGCCCTGTTCTCAGCAGCAATATGTTCAGCCTTGAAAGTTTGAATGGCAGCCTCTATTTTCCTTAGGAAAGTAGAGGTTTTTAAGTCCGTTCAGATCGGATAAGTGTTTTCTTTGGATCTGGATTGTGTTACAATTTTTAGTGACAAGTGTTTGTAAACAGGAAACAGAAAAACAATGGATGTTCTTCCAAAAAAATGAAACAGAGGAGAAGCGCGTGGCAAGATATTTAGTAGGTCCTTACAACAATAGTTGGAACTTTATGGATGCACTTGAAAAAGCGCAGGATGGGGATACCATCGAGTTTGAAAATGGGTATGTCTTTCAATGGCCGACAAATAAAGTGATCGAGATCGACAAAAACCTTCATTTCGTGGGGCATGTGGTCCCAAATCCAAATGGCAATGGGCGCATGTTTAACAACATCATTGAGGCTTCCTTCCAATTTGTAGAAGGAGTTCAGGTGACGTTTGAAGACTTGTGGTTTAAAGTTGGTGGAAATTATACTACTTTGATTTTATGGAATGGCTCAGACATCACCTGTAAACAGGTCTATTTTGAAGCAACCACTCCAACAAATAATGAATTTTTTATCTATATGGATACGCATTCGAAAATGACTTTGGAAGGAGTCGGAATGAAGGTTCCGGAAAAACACCAAAGTGCTATCGGAATGTCTGCTTCGGAATTGTCCATTCGCAATTCAACGATTTTTTCTAAGATAGATCTATCAGAAGGTTCCAAGTTGACCTTAGAAAATGTCCAAATTGAAAAATTTGGGAATAATACGATCCATGCCAAGGACTCAGAAGTGATCGCAAAAAATTCAACGATTACAGGCGGGGATCTGGAAAACGATTTTCCACCAGTTTGGTTGAGAAATGTCATCTGGGAATCTGAAAACTGTAAAATTGAGCTACCTACCGGGACTGGAATATGTCTTGACAACAATGTTCAATTCAATTCGGATTCGGATCGTATGACCTCCATCAATTCATACAATAGTATGATCCGAGCTCACCAAGCGACATTTACAGAATTTTTATGCGTCTATGAAGAGTCCTTTGCTTCCTTAACTGGAGAAACGACTTTCTTGAATGAGAATGCCCAAACCATTTCATTTGGCGTTTTCAATGATGGTGTGCTGATGGCTGAGCATATGATTTGTCATAAGATTGCGGACCCTAATATCCGGCTTCAAGGTGGAGCCTTTGCGAAGGTGGGCATCATGACCTATAGCCAGGGCGATGCGCGTGATCTGACCAAGGAAATCGAAGATGGTTGTGAGTATCTTGTCGGTAGAGAAGTGGCCAAGGGCAATGTGCAAGTGGCTTCTACGGGACCAGTATCGGATGCAACAGTGGCTCCAATCCCTACAAGTGGGGCTGAGCCAGACAAGAAACACGATGCTCTTCAAGAGCTCAATAGCCTGATCGGTCTTGAGAAAGTCAAACATGAGATCAAGAAAATGATCAACATGGTGGAATTTAACAAGAAACGAATCGCCAGTGGCAAGGCGCCTGAAAAGCAAACACTCCACGCGGCCTTTATGGGAAACCCTGGTACAGGGAAGACCACGGTGGCCCGTCTCTTGGGACAAGTGCTCTTTGATGCAGGTGTCCTCTCCGGGGAAGAATTCCGTTTTGTGGAAGCAACAGAGTCCGATCTGATCTCTTCAAATATTGGAGGAACTGCTGAACAGACCCAGGCCCTGCTTGAAAAAGCGCGTGGGGGGATCCTCTTTATTGATGAAGCCTATAGCTTGGATAAAAAGGACAGCGGTGCAGATTTTGGGATTGAGGCGATCAATACCATCCTCAAATTTATGGAGGATAATCGCGATGACATCATGATCATCTTTGCCGGTTATACCAAGGAAATGGAGGAGTTTTTAAAGACCAATCCAGGCCTTCGTTCTCGGGTGCCAAATAATTTCATCTTTGAAGATTTCACAGGCGATGAGATTGTCCAACTAGGTGAAATGATTTTAAACAAAGGGGACTACAAGCTCGAAGACCGTGACTACTATGCGCGACATGTCAAACGGGCCTATGATGCCTCGCTCGATAAGAGCAATGGTCGTTGGATTCGTAACCTCGATGAGCAATTGACCAAGACCATGGCAGATCGGGTGGTGGCCCAAGGTTCCGATGATATTGAGACTATTTTGAACAGTGATATTGATGCTGTCCTGAACCAAGGCAAGTACCAGGCAGGAGCCGACAAGGAAGAAGATGGAATGGCCGCCCTCAACCGTTTGGTTGGAATTGCCAAGGTGAAAGAGCAAGTCGAACAATTCGTAGCCATGGCTGAGTTCAACCAAAAACGGGCTGAACAAGGTGGTATTGTCGAAGACACGACCTTGCACTCCCTCTTTCTTGGAAATCCTGGTACAGGAAAGACAACAGTAGCCCGCATTTTAGGCAATATCCTCTTCCAAAAAGGGGTGATCAATCAGAAGAAATTCATCGAAGTATCGCGGAGTAATCTGGTTGGAGGCTACCAAGGTCAAACAGCCTTGAAGACGCGCGAAGTTTTAGAGAGCGCACTAGGTGGAGTCCTCTTTATTGATGAGGCCTATACACTCTTTACTGGTTCAAATGATGATTTTGGCAAGGAAGCTTTGGATGAAATCCTCAAATTTATGGAGGACCACCGCCGTGATATCGTGATTATCTTTGCCGGCTATACCAGAGAGATGCATGACTTCCTGCAGGTCAATTCAGGACTGCAAAGTCGGATCCCGACTACCTTTGACTTTGAAGACTACAGCCCAGATGAGATCGTCGAGATCGGTCTGTTAGGACTGCGCAAGCAAGGCTACCAAGTCAACGAAGCTCTTTATGGAGAGATTGTGAGAGAAAATTATATGCGGGCCAATGACCATAGTAATGGTCGCTGGGTTCGTAATCTCAATGAAAAACTCTTGCGCCAAGTATCGACTCGAGTAACCCGTGAAGGCAGTACGGATTACAATTCGATTTTGGATCAAGATTTGGAAGCTTTGAGAGGGAATGGCAATTCCCAACATCCCCATACAGTAGATGATCAAGGCTATGTTCTTCCTTAAGCTAGAAGGAACAAGAAAAAGGATTCTGCAGGAGCGGAATCCTTTTTGCATGGACTTATGGTATACTAGGAAGAGATCATTCACTTATGAAGGAGAAAAAAATGGTTTTACCAAATTTTAAAGAAAACCTCGAAAAATACGCTAAATTGTTGGTGGCGAACGGCATCAACGTGCAACCTGGCCATACCTTGGCTTTGAACATCGATGTGGAACAAAGAGAATTAGCCCACTTGATTGTGAAGGAAGCCTATGCCTTGGGGGCACACGAAGTCATTGTCCAATGGGCGGATGACTTCACTAATCGGGAAAAATTCCTCCATGCCCCGATGGATCGCTTGGACAATGTACCAGACTACAAGATTGCAGAGATGAATTACCTCTTGGAACACAAAGCTAGTCGCTTGGGTGTACGCTCGTCTGATCCAGGTGCCTTAAATGGTGTTGATGCAGAGAAACTTTCTGCCTCTGCTAAGGCTTTAGGCATGGCCATGAAACCCATGCGCATCGCCACTCAGGCTAACAAGGTCAGCTGGACAGTTGCTGCAGCAGCGGGACTAGAGTGGGCGAAAAAGGTCTTTCCAAATGCGGCGAGCGACGAAGAAGCAGTGGACCTCCTTTGGGACCAAATCTTCAAGACTTGCCGTGTCTACGAAGAAGATCCGGTTAAGGCTTGGGAAGAGCATGCGGCTATTCTCAAGAGCAAGGCAGAGATGCTGAACAAAGAGCAATTCTCAGCCCTTCATTACACAGCGCCTGGAACAGATTTGACCCTTGGTTTACCGAAAAACCACGTTTGGGAATCTGCTGGAGCCATCAATGCCCAAGGCGAAGGCTTCTTGCCAAATATGCCGACAGAAGAGGTCTTCACAGCTCCTGACTTCCGTCGCGCAGAAGGTTATGTCACTTCTACAAAACCGCTTAGCTACAATGGGAATATCATCGAAGGGATCAAAGTGACCTTTGAAAATGGAGAAATTGTAGATATTACAGCTGAAAAAGGCGATCAAGTCATGAAAGATTTGGTCTTCAAAAACAAGGGAGCGCGTGCCTTGGGTGAATGTGCCCTCGTACCAGACCCAAGCCCAATTTCCCAATCAGGCATTACCTTCTTTAACACCCTCTTTGATGAAAATGCCTCTAACCACTTGGCTATCGGGGCAGCCTATGCAACCAGTGTAGAAGGTGGAGCAGAGTTCACAGAAGAAGAACTCGAAGCAGCCGGTCTCAACCGCTCAGACGTCCACGTTGACTTCATGATCGGCTCAAGTCAAATGGATATCGACGGCATCCGAGAAGACGGCACCCGCGTCCCAGTCTTCCGTAACGGAGATTGGGCAATATAGGGAGCAGGACAGAAATCGGTAGACGCAGTCTCGATTTCGTAGTCCTGCCCCCGCACAGTTGATTAGGAAGTACGAGTATCGTAGGTAAGAGTAGTTCCAATCAACCACTGCGCCAAGAAATAAAAATCAGGCACTCAGAGCGGTTGTTTTTTGAGAATAAAAATAAAGAGTTTGGTTTTAACAGCCAAGCTCTTTTTCTTGTGTCCGCTAGTTTTAATAAAATATAGGGATAAAATTTTATAGCTTCTTCTCTTAATTAAAGAACATTTCAAAGAAGCCTTGACGAGGGCAGGCTTTCTAGATAGACTGAGAGTAAGCGTTTACACACAACAAAATTTAGGAGGTCCTGATGAAATCACATCAACCACGTTATGCTATTCGCAAGTATGCTGTAGGAGTTGCTTCGGTACTGGTTGGCTTTTTTGCCAGTGGTCAAGTTGTAGCAGCAGATACGCCGAGCGTTACAGAAAGTCCTGCAACGACTCTTCCGACGCAAGCAAGTGAAGGAGACTTGCCTCCCTCTACTACTGATGAAGCTACTCAGCCAGCAGTAGAAAAACCAATTGTTCCTGCTCCGATCGTCGATCAAAGTCAACCGAGCCTACCTGATCGAGAATTACGCGCATCCGATCTTGATCGCTTGATTCGTGAAGAAGCAATCTCTGTCACAGAAGCTGATGTGGCAGCTCAACCGGTAACAGCAACGACTGAAACACCAGCTAAAGATCCAGAGAAAGAAGAAAAATTGGCTAAGAAAAAGGTCATCTCTATCGATGCCGGTCGCAAATACTTCTCACCTGATCAAATCAAGGAAATCATTGATGAAGCTAGTAAGACGGGCTATACCGATTTGCATCTCTTAGTTGGAAATGATGGTTTGCGCTTTGTTCTTGATGATATGTCCTTGCAGGTAGGAGATACGTCCTACTCTAGCCAGGCGGTGAAGGAAGCAGTCGAAAAAGGAACCAAAGCTTATTATGATGATCCAAATGGAACAGCCTTGACTCAGGCTCAAATGGATGACATTTTGGCTTATGCCAAATCCAAGAATATAGGCGTGATTCCAACGATCAATAGCCCAGGGCACATGGATGCAATGCTGACAGCTATGGAGCAATTGGGGATCGAAAACCCTCACTTCAATTACTTTGGTACGAAAAAATCAGAACGGACCGTTGATTTAGACAACCAAAAAGCCCTAGATTTCACCAAAGCCTTGGTGGACAAGTATGCGGCTTATTTCAGTGGCAAGACAGAAATCTTTAACATTGGTTTGGACGAATATGCCAATGATGCAACAGATGCCCATGGTTGGCAAGTCCTTCAAGCCAGCAAGCATTGGCCAGATGAAGGCTATCCAGATAAAGGATACGAAAAATTCATCCAATATGCCAATGATCTAGCGGCTATTGTGAAAAAACACAAGATGAAACCAATGGCCTTCAACGATGGTATCTACTACAATGGCGATACTTCCTATGGAACTTTTGATAAGGATATCATTGTATCCTACTGGACAGGTGGTTGGAATGGCTATGATGTTGCTTCATCCAAGCTCTTGTCTGAACTAGGCCATCAAATTCTGAATACCAATGATGCTTGGTACTATGTCCTCGGTCGTGACAAGGCTGGATCGGGTTGGTACAATCTTGATCAAGGTCTTGAAGGGATTTCTAAATCAGCGATCGATTCCGTTCAGAAAAATGATGGGGCTAAGGTTCCCTTCATCGGTGGAATGGTAGCTGCCTGGGCAGATACGCCATCCGCAACCTACAAAAAAGACCTTCTCTTTAAGCTCATGCACGCTTTTGCGGACAAGAACGCAGACTACTTTGTAGCAGATCCTGAAGTCGTTGAAAAAGCTCTTGCAGAAGCTCCAACTGATTTGGATCACTATACACCAGAGTCTCTAGTAGCCTTTACAGAAGCTAAAAAAGCTTTGGAAGGAGTGGGAGCAGACACGACTCGAGCAGAAGCGAAAGAACTGATTGCTTCTCTCAAAGCCGCTCAAGAAGCCTTGGTCCATACAGAAAGCTATGCTAAAGAGTTGGCGGACAAGGAAGCTGCTGAAAAACTAGCTAAGAGCAAAGTGATTTCCATTGACGCAGGGCGCAAATACTTCTCACTGGATCAGTTGAAACGAATCGTGGACAAGGCCAGTGAGCTAGGGTACTCTGACTTGCACCTTCTTGTCGGAAATGATGGTATGCGCTTTGTCCTCGATGATATGAGCCTGGAGGCAAATGGCAAAACCTACACTAGCGACGATGTGAAGGCTGCTATCCTTGAAGGAACCAAGGCCTATTATGACGATCCAAATGGTCAAGCCTTGACCCAAGCAGAAATGGATGAGTTGCTAGCTTATGCTACCTCAAAAGGCATTGGTTTGATCCCAGCAGTCAATAGTCCAGGGCACATGGATGCCATCTTGGTAGCGATGCAAAAACTAGGTATCGAACATCCGCAAGCGACCTTTGATACGGTTTCTAAGACAACTATGGACCTGACCAACGAAGAAGCAGTCAACTTTACTAAGGCCCTAATTGGCAAGTACATGGACTATTTTAAAGGCAAGTCTAAGATCTTTAACTACGGAACAGACGAATACGCCAATGATGCCACTAATGCCCAAGGTTGGTACTACCTCAAATGGTATGAGCTCTATGGTAAATTTGCGGACTATGCCAACAGTCTCGCAGCCATGGCCCGCGAAAAAGGCTTGCAACCAATGGCCTTTAACGATGGTTTCTACTATGGAGACGAAGATGATGTTGCCTTTGACAAGGATGTCTTAATTTCTTACTGGTCTAAAGGATGGTGGGGCTACAATCTGGCATCACCACAGTACCTAGCAGACAAGGGCTACAAATTCCTCAATACCAACGGTGACTGGTACTATGTGTTGGGCCACAGAGGTGATCAAAGCTATCCACTCGAAAAAGCCATCCAAAATACAGAAACCGTTCCGTTTGAACAATTAGCTTCAACTAAATACCCTGATGTGAAATTACCAGTATCCGGAAGTATGTTGGGAATCTGGGCAGATGAACCAGCCAATGAATACAAGGAAGAAGAAGTCTTCCAAGTCATGGAAGCATTTGCCAACCACAATAAGGACTATTTCAAAGCTGACTATACGGCCCTTCGTGCGGCCCTTGCAAGTGTTCCAACAGATCTTTCGATCTATACAGAGGAATCTCGTTCAGCTCTTGCAACGGTGCTAGACCAGTTAAATTGGACGATTAGTCGTGCCCACCAAGAAAAGGTAGATGAGCAGGTGACAAGCCTAACACAAGCTCTCCGCCAGTTGAAACCAATCACACAAGTGGGAAGCCAAGCAGAAAATGATGTCAGAGCCTTGGTAGAAGACAAACCAAGCTTGGAAATCGTTGAAAAAGAAGTGGACTTTGAAGTTGTCGAACGGACGAATCCAGACTTAGCTAAGGGCGAACGGAAAGTGATTCAGACGGGTGCCAAAGGCCAACAACGTGAATTTGTTGCAGTATCTGCCCTTGATCAGAGTCGCCAAGTAGTAGGAACAGAAGTTTCGAAAGAAGCTGTTTCTGAGATTGTGGAAGTGGGAACCAAGGAGGCAGAAGTGGTCACTCCGACTCCAGGTTTACAGGATAGTCCAAGTCCTCAAGCAGACCTACCTCAAGTCGATCAAGGAGGTCATCATCAAGTTAGACCAGTAGCCCCTGAAGTGAAGCCACTTGTGAACGCTCAACCAGCTCCAGTTGCTTTAGATCAAAAACCAGTAGAAGAGGCTAAGCTAGCACCGGTGCAAGATCAAGCACCATCTAGCCAACAGCTTCCTGAAACTGGCCAAGAGTCTGTTCTAGGTTTGGCCTTGCTTGGAGCCATCTTAGGAGCGACAGGTATGAGTCTCAAAGGACGGGAAGAAGACTAATCAGCCCCCCGATGGAACTAAGTTTTTCTAGTTTTCCAGAGATGGAAAAGGAAAGACTTAGTTCTTTTTTGTCCTAAAAACTGTACCCAGACAGTTATCGTTTTTCTGCCTTGTTCCGCTTGGATGAACTTGATAAAATAAAAACATGACACGATACAAAGCAACTATTTCTTACGATGGAACTCTAT
>ERZ773180.1758-NODE-1758-length-10216-cov-40.798051_pt1 | contig 10216 bp, 7 predicted proteins | sample MGYA00511080_ERZ773180 | MGnify/ENA primary metagenome ERZ773180 (study PRJEB29015, sample SAMEA2738175) | human oral metagenome | biome: human oral; feature: human-associated habitat; material: saliva | place: China | collected 2178 ...
AAATCATTGATCTCGCAGTTGATCACCCCGAAGTAGTGGCCACGCTATCAAGCAACCGTGATGCAATCGCTCAGGGAATTAGAAAGAAGTACATCTTCGCCGAACTAAAGAAATATGCCGATCAAAAGGGCTGGTTGTACGATGATAGTGAGTCTTCGTATAATGAAGAAGAGCCTAAAATCCGCTTCCGCAAAGAGGGTTGGGGTGGCTCTATCATCGTATCGGCAGATAGCGAAGATAAAAAATCGAACTATGGCTGGTGGATGAACCTCTGGATAGGGATAGACTCAAAGGTGACTGGAGCGAAAAAACTTGCGTGCTTAGAAAAGCAAAGTCCTGAATATCCGATGGGATGGGAGTACCTCACGACACCAAACTGGTACTCAGCCGAGAACTTCCCCACGATGAAGACAAGCGTCGCCCAAGAGATCATCAACAAACTTAACGAGATCATAGAGGAGTTAGGCATCAAGTAGGGTAAGTAGAGCGACCCTACCCCACACAAGGCAACATCTCCCTCCACCAAAGCAGCCCCCACTGCGAGCTAAAGTATCACGAAGTTCCACAGTAAGGGGTGTGAACCTATATTGGTCGCTGCGCTGACCAATATAGGTTCAAGCCACCATCCCCATAGGAAGGCTCTTCAACAGCCCAAAAGAAAAGGAAAAGCACCCAGACTAAGACCTTGCAATCAATGCCTTACGACTCCTCATGGTAGTACGACATGAGCTTCTTCGCAAAGTGGCTCATCTGTCCACGCACCGACTTAGGTTCAAGAACCTCTATCTGATCCGCCTGCGCCAGCAACCTCTGATACAGGTCAAAGGTCGGGCGCACGGTCAGCTCAAAGTACGACGCCTCATCATCCCTCATCTCGACCAGCTCACGCTGCGACTCATGGATGGGGAGGGTACGAAGATAGTCTGGAGCTGAATAATATGCCTTGAGTAAGATGCGGACAGGCTCCTCCTGTGAACGCATAATGCCGCAGCAGCCACGGAAGTATTCGTCAATATCAAAGTCCTCCTTCATACGAAAGGTCGCACCCGTCGGACTGCAATCTGAGATACGGTCAAGAGCGTAGAGCATAAAGACATCTTCGGCTTGGCCATCTCCTTCCTGATGCCCACCTCGGGTAGAGTAATAGGGATTACGAGCGAGCACATACCATCGGCGCTTGACGACCTTGAGGTAATAGGGCTCAATATCGAAGTAACAAGGCTCGGGTTTCCCGAAGGCTTGGTAAGCTATGCTCAGCACCTGATTATTGTGCATAGCATCCGTGATGGCATGGAGCCACCGATGCCCAGAGGGTACGCTCTCAAAGAGGATACGCCCCTTCAACTTCCTATCCGCTTGGATCTGATTCATCGCGGTATAGGAGTCGATTAGCCAAATGCGCAGATGGTCATTCTCCAGCTCCTCGGGGTGGTCGATATAGTATTTGTAGCCTCCCTTGGTATCACAAACAATATCGACCTCAAAGATGTCGAAGATAGCCTTGCGATGGTTGTGAAAGGTGCGAATAGCCAGATCGTCACCATCGCCATAGCTCAGTCCGCTCCTCTGCCAGAGGCTATTCACCTCCTCGTAGGTCAGACGTCCATAGCGACGGAACTGCTCGATCAGCCAGACGTAGCGCCCAAAGATATTTGCCGCCATATACTTAATTATTATACTTCATACACAAAGGTAGAGATAGTTCGCATGGGAGCGAACGCTGTTCTTTGGCGCGGAGTATCTACCATAACTATGCGATCCCGAAGCCATACTTCTCTACCAGATCTCGAAATATGGGATAGCGCTTCAAGAACTCTTCCAAGCGCTCCAACTTGTACTCTCGGATACGAGGCAAAGAGAAGTACGAGGGTGCTGCCCTACACATCACCTCCCAGTACTTCTCTGGGGAAATACTGAGATTTCGAAGATAAGATAAATCCGTTTGGAGCCTCCTATCACAGAAGGCAAAGTCCATAATGATCAGGGTGCTTCAGCTCACCCAAGCACCATAGCGCTAAACTAACCTGATCATCCAGAGCAAAAGAGAAGGTATCTATCTGTCGCATAGGAGGGCAACTATTGCGGGCTATCGTCTCCATCAGCATCTCTGCTAAAGCAGCTTCACACGCTTCCCTACAGACTGGGCGCTGGAGCTTAGCCATCGCATAGAGCCACTCGAGAGTAGATAGCCGAGAGATATCAAGCTCATAATGCGGGTTAGCCCCCAACCTCAATGCCACCCGCTGGTAGCCGACAACCTTCGCCAGCTCCTGATCTAGCCGCAGCACACACGCCTCATCGGCATGGCGAATAATAAAGAGAGCTACATCTCTCTCCTTGTGCTTCTCCCACAGGCCCAGTACCATCGCCACCCACTGTGACCTCAGTCGCTCCGCTCGCCCAGCGAACATCTCCCACTGATACATAAGGGTCTGCAGTGCCCAAGTCCGCGCATCCTTCGACGAGTCCTGCAGGAAGAAGGAGAGGATCTTACACTGCGCCTGCCACTCGATATGGGGGAAGGCCTCCCGCAGCTTCTTTCTTGCTAAGGTGATACGCCCGAGCTTCCGCTGCTGAATATCCTTGAGATACGCTCGCCACGACTTGTTGTATTGGATCGGTGTGGCATCGGAAGGTCCTTGCTTCTCCAGTCGAGCACCCACGAGCTTACGCAGATACCAATCCAGATTAGCACGACTACGCAGCTCCCTAAGCGTAGCTTCATCTAATCCCTGAATGATATTCCGACAGAGCTTATGCGTGATCCTCGACATCGCTTCCTCCGAGTCAGCTACGTCATTAAAGAACTGAATGACATCCATATTTCATCTAATCTATTGGAATACTTGAGGTTGACTGTATTACCAAGCCTCACTAATCCGCCAAAGATAGAAGCGTACCTCTGCCATATCACAGCAGAGGTTAGGAGCATCAAAGTACCAGCAATTCGCCTTAACTTTAGGGGTGCTTGGGGAGTCCAAGCACCTGTAACCAGTCAAACAGCCCAAGCCCCAACACAGGCCAAGGCACAACACTTTATCTTATGGACATTAAGAAGAGACTCGATGAGATCTGGGGAGCTGATTATCTGAACGTCCTATCACCAGAAGCAAAAACAGTACTCGAACGCGGGTATGTGTTTTACAACAACGAAGAGAGGAAAGACCTCCTCATCACGGGTATCAACCCTTCCTTTCGAGAAGAAGAAAGTAAAGGTCGACTTGGATTCAACACCACAAAGCTATTGGAGAGAGAGGCTAAGCATGATGTCTATTGGTCTCCTATAAGGAAGATGCTATACAACCAAGACATCGACTTAATAGCCCAAACCGCTTACCTCGACATTTTCTACTTTCGAGAAAAGGAACAGACTTTCCTCAAGAGGGAACTACTCAGCCAGCCGGAAGACATTAGATTTATCGCTGACCAGCTCAACCTCACTATGCATACGATAGAGGAGGTTATTCAGCCTAAGCTCATCATAGTAAAGAACAAAGAATCAGCAGCGTACTTTGGCAAAGAAGCGGAGGAGCGAGGGTGGATCTGGATGGGGTATGCACTTGAGCAAGTCTGCAACACCTATTGCGGAGAGCTATATAAGATCACGGGGCTCATTGATTCTCACGAGCGCATTGCCCCCGAGATCACGCAGACAGCGCTTGTCGGGACATTAGTACTATTTACTAGGCATATCAACCAGTACACCAAGAGAGAACTGCGCCCCACTGCAGAGTTCTTGAATCGCCTCCTGCATATCCAGTCACAAGGAATTGACAGCTATCCAATAGAAGACCTCTGACTGAATCACATTAGTGGCATGAATCTATGTAAGTAAGAGCTATACACCTATATTAAGCGTCACGGTGACCAGTACTGGTTACTCATCTGACCAGTACTGGTCAACCCAGCGACCAGTACTGGTCGCAAAAGCCACCGCACAGATAGTGCAGAAACGCATTACGCCCCAGGCTGCCGAAGCGGCCTGGGGCGTAATGTCTATTGGTATATCGTGAGTGAAGTTGACCGCGACTTAGTCGAGGGTCTTCTTGATCTCGATTTCTTCGTAGGCCTCGATGATGTCACCGACCATGATGTCGTTGTAGCCATCGATGTTCAGACCGCAGTCCTGACCCATGACGACTTCCTTAGCATCGTCCTTGTAGCGCTTGAGAGAGCCGAGCTCGCCCTGGTACTTGACGATACCATCGCGGATGAGACGGATCTTGTTGTTGCGCTTGATCTTCCCTTCGACGACCATACAGCCGGCGATAGTACCGACCTTGGTGATCTTGAAGGTCTGCTGAACCTCGAGGTTCGCCACGACATTCTCCTTGATTTCGGGCGAAAGCATCCCTTCCATAGCGGACTTGATGTCTTCGATGGTGTCGTAGATGATCGAGTAAGTACGGATCTCTACGCCCTCACGGTCTGCCAGACGACGAGCGGCCTGGCTGGGACGCACCTGGAAGCCCAGGATGATGGCCGAAGAAGCAGAGGCGAGCACGACGTCGCTCTCGGAGATCTGACCGACGCCCTTGTGGATGACGTTGACCTGAATTTCCTCCGTAGAGAGGCGGATGAGCGAGTCGGAGAGCGCTTCAATAGAGCCGTCCACGTCACCCTTGATGATGACATTGAGCTCCTGGAAGTTGCCCAGCGCACGGCGACGAGCGAGTTCGTCAAGGGTAAGACCCTTCTTTGTGCGGTTATCCTGCTCACGCTTGAGCTGCTCACGCTTGCTGGCGATGCTACGCGCTTCCTGCTCGGTCTCCATGACGTTGAAGGTCTCACCTGCGGTAGGTGCACCGTCCAAGCCAAGGATCAGAACGGGCTCGCTGGGGCCAGCGTGCTCGACCTTCTGGTTACGCTCGTTGAACATAGCCTTCACACGGCCATAGTGCGTACCCGAGAGGACGATGTCACCCTGCGAGAGCGTACCGTTCTGAACGAGGACGGTAGCCACATAACCACGGCCCTTATCGAGTGAAGACTCGATGACGGAGCCGACAGCACGGCGCTTGGGGTTAGCCTTGAGCTCAAGAAGCTCAGCTTCGAGGAGGACCTTCTCCAGCAGCTCATCGATGTTGATGCCCTGCTTAGCGGAGATCTCCTGGCACTGGTACTTACCGCCCCATTCCTCGACGAGGTAGTTCATGGCAGCGAGCTGCTCACGGATACGGTCGGGGTTAGCGGCGGGCTTATCGATCTTATTGATCGCAAAGACCATGGGCACACCAGCAGCGGCGGCATGGTTGATAGCTTCCTTTGTCTGAGGCATCACGTCGTCGTCAGCGGCGACGATGATGATAGCGATGTCCGTGACCTTCGCACCACGAGCACGCATAGCGGTGAAGGCTTCGTGACCTGGCGTATCGAGGAAGGTAATACGCTTACCACCCTTGAAGCGGATGCTGTAGGCACCGATATGCTGGGTGATCCCCCCTGCTTCACCAGCGATGACGTTGGTATTGCGCAGGCGGTCGAGGAGCGACGTCTTACCGTGGTCGACGTGACCCATGACGGTGACGATAGGAGGACGGCTGATGAGGTCAGCTTCGTCATCGATCTCTTCTTCCTGCGTGATGGCTTCGACGACCTCAGCGCTGACGAAGTCGGTCTTGTAGCCGAATTCTTCTGCCACCATCTCGATGGTCTCAGCGTCGAGGCGCATATTGATAGACACCATCAGACCGATGCTCATACAGGTAGCGATGACCTGCGTCACGGGGACGTCCATAAGGCTCGCGAGGTCACTCACCGTCACGAACTCGGTGAGCTTCAGCGTACGGCTTTCGGCTTCGCTACGCTCCTGAGCGTCGAGAGCTGCAGAGCGAGCAGCGTCACGCTTGTCCTTACGATACTTAGCGGACTTAGCACCCTGCTGGTTCTTACCCGTCAGACGAGCAAGCGTTTCCTTAACCTGACGCTGTACATCTTCGTCCGTGACGACAGCCTTCTGAGGCTGCTGGCTCTGGCGCTTAGCCTTACGACCGGTCTTCTGCTCGGCAGCACCCTGCTGGGCATTGCCACGACCACCGCGGTTGTTGGGGTCTGCGGAGCGGCCATTGCCACCATTACCACCATTGCCATTGCGCTGTCCGGGCTTCTTCGTGCCATTGTCCGTCACCTTAGCGGCTTCGGCCTTGACATCGACGGGACCCTTACCGATACGGGTGCGCTTACGACCCTTGTCGGCAGCGGACTTCTTGGCGGGGCGGGTATTATCGTTGATCGAAGAGAGGTCGATCTTACCTACTACGTTGAAGCTGATCCCCGCACTTGGAGTCGAAGGGCGATAGATCTCGGGCTCGCGCACCGTGGGCTCTTCGGCTGCGGGAGCAGCCTTGGGTTCGGGCTTCGCTGCGGGTGCTGCAGGGGCAGGCTCGGGAGCAGGGGCAGGCTTCGGTTCGGGCTTAGGCTCAGTCTTAGGGGCGGGTGCTTCGACCTTAGGAGCGGGTGCTGGCTCGGGCTTGGGTTCAGGCTTGACCTCTACCTTGGGCTCGGGCTTCACTTCGGGTGCAGGAGCCTCGGCCTTAGGAGCGGGAGCGGGCTTAGGCTCGGCCTTCGCCTTGGGAGCAGGCTTGGGTTCAGCCTTCTTCTCCGTGGCGATGGAGCCCTTGATATTGAGGCTGGGGCGACGATCCTCGGGGACGACCGTCTCGATGTGCTTCACCTTCGCGGGAGCGGGCTCAGCAGCAGGGGCCTCGGGCTTAGCAGCAGGCTTAGCAGGCGCAGGCTTAGCAGCGGCACCACTGAGGGTGTCGAGGAGCGCGGCGATCTCGGCCTTGCCCATGCCCTTGCCGTGCTCAGCGATGAGCTGCTCGGCCACCTCGCGGGGTACGCGAGTGTTGGGGGTGATCGTATTGACGTCTAAGACGTTCTTCTTCTCTAACGAATCCTTGAATGAGCCAATCCCTACGTTGAGTTCCTTGGCCAAGGTAAAGAGCTTGATGTCCTTTGGCATGTATCTTCTCTTTTGAATGGTTTATGTCCGCCTCTTCACGGGCTCGCTGCTGGCTTGCTCGGGCTTCTCGCTAATGGGTATCTACACTACAGGGAGCGACAGCTGGCAGCGGGCGGGCGGGACGGATTAATCTTCTTCTCCCTCTTCGGTGGCGAGCTCAGCGGCGGGCTCGTCATCTTCGTAGGGCTCTTCTTCGGAGAACTCGGCGCTGAGGACCTCGAGGATACGGTCGAGGACGTCTTCGTCCAGCTCAGTCTTCGCAAGGAGCGTAGCACGATCCTCACGCAGTACGGACTTAGCCGTAGTATAGCCTTCCTCCTTGAGGGCCTGGATCATCTGCTCGTCGATCTCGTCAGAGAACTCATCGAGGTAGATATCCTCCTCACCCGTAGCGCCCTCTTCGTCACGGAAGATCTCGATACGGTAGCCGGTCAGGAGCGAAGCCAGCTTGAGGTTGGCAGCGTTCTTACCGATAGCCAAGGGCACCTGATCGGGGCGCATGTAGACCTCGGCCTGCTTGATTTCTTCGTCCTCGTCGCTGAGGGCGATAGCCACGGCCTTCCCAGGGCTGAGTGCGCGCTGGATGAAGAGCATGGGGTTCGTGGTGTAGGTCGTAACGTCGATGTTCTCACCCTTCAGCTCGCGGACGATGCTGCGGATACGCGAACCGTTGACCCCAACGCAAGCCCCTACGGGGTCGATGCGGTCGTCATACGACTCTACGGCGATCTTAGCACGCTCACCAGGGATACGGGCTGCGGCACGGATCGTGATCAGGCCATCGGCGATCTCAGGCACGTTGAGCTCCAAGAGACGCTTGAGGAACTCAGGGCTGACGCGCGAAAGGATGACCTTAGGATTGCTGTTCTCGTTCTCTACACGCTCGATGACAGCGCGTACCGTCTCACCCTTGCGGAAGAAGTCGCCAGGGATCTGCTCGGTCTTGGGCATGAGGAGTTCGTTGCCCTCATCGTCGATGAGCAGGGCTTCGCGCTTCCATACCTGATAGACTTCAGCGGAGATCAGCTCGCCCACACGACCTACGAAGCTGTGGTAGAAGTGCTCCTTCTGCAGCTCGAGGATCTTGCTTGCCAGGGCCTGACGCAGGTTGATGACTGCACGGCGACCGAAGGAGTTGAAGTCGACTGCATCGACGAAGTCCTCGCCGACGGAGATCTCTGGGTCGAAGCGCTGGGCTTCGCTCAGGGGCACCTCACGCACCTCATCGACGAAGTCCTCATCGGCGACGACGTGACGCGTGCGCCAGATCTCGAAGTCACCCTTCTTCTCGACGTTGATGATGACGTCAAAGGTATCGTCCGAACCAAACATCTTCGACAGGACATTGCGGAGGGAATCCTCCATGACCGCGATCAGCGTATTGCGGTCGATACTCTTGAGCTCCTGATACTCGAGGAGCGCTTCGATCAAGCTGGTAGTCTCTTTCTTCTTTGCCATGGGGCTATTATATAGGTTTATTCTTCTACTGGGATGGGGTGGTGAGTTTAGAACTTCAAGACGCGCTTGGTCTGTAGCACCTCGTCCATCGGAATGGGGAGGGCTTCCTCGACCTCGATCTTGCGCTTTTGACCCTCGGGGCGTACCTTGCGCACGACGGTGAGGGTGATCGCTTCGGCAGTAGCGTCAGAGAGTACTCCCTTCTCCTTAATGCCCCCCTTACGGAGCACCTCGACCTCCTCACCGATAGCGTCGGTGTACTGACGGAGGACCTTGAAGGGTGCGGTGAGGCCTGCAGAGCCTACCTCGAGCTCGAAGTCCTCTACCTCACGGTCCAGCTGCCCCTCAATATGCTTCGACAGGGCGACGCACGCATCGATGCTGATGCCCCCACGGGCACCCAGCTCGACGATAATACGATTGCCAGGGTGGACAGCGACTTCTACAATATAATAATCGGGGTGCTCGGTGGCACAGTACTGGGAAGCAATTCCCTCGATGTAGCTCTTATCGATCATGACGCGTCTCGTAGGATAATAGGGGATGAATGCAAAGAGAGGAAGCTCTGTCGCCTCCTCTCTCGATCATCTCTTTGCTACAAAGGTAATAAAAATCACCAACATAAGCTCCCCCACCCGACACTCCTTCATACAAACGCTCCCGCCCAGTACCTCCTGAAGGCACTGATCGGGAGCATCTATGATAGGCAAGAGGCTACTTCGTGGGAAGCTCCACCTTCACAGGATTTCCTTCGTCACGGACAAATGTGAGGACGAGCTTACCCGCCGTCAAGTCCACTGCATTCTTCTTCAGGTAGAGGTAGGCAGAGGCATCACGAGGGGTGAATTCGGAATATAAGTAGTACCCCCAGAAGGTCCACCAAAGATCCTTTGGAGTAAGACTTGTCAGGCTCGCTTCTTCTCGAATAGTCTTAGGCCCAACTTCATGAGCTAAAAACCTATAATACAAAGTCTCAGCACCTGGTGCGAGTGGCTCACGCTCATAGTACGTCTTATACAAGTGCTCGTAGCTGAGTAGTGCCTGCGAGGAGAGATCCGTCACCACATGATCTGCGTCACGAGTAAAGCTCAGCGTCATGGCCTGCAGTCCATAGACACCCAATGTATTGAACGGCCCAATCACACTGTAGAAGGTGACATCCTCACGCATCTTACGCTCCTTATATATTTGCGAGACCTTCTCCTCATCACGTATCATCGAATGGCGAACCTCTGAGCCTGGGACAATCTCCCAGCAGAGGTAATCTGATCGATCTTTCTGTGGGGTTTTCTCCACAGGGGTAAGGGTTGCCTCAGCCTTAATTATTCGGAAGAAGCCCGAGACAGGGTGCTTCGAGGGGAAAGAGCCAGATATCGGTTCTGGTCTCTCCTTCTCCTTATCACACGAGGAAAGGGAAGCTACACTCAGAGTGGCGAAGCCAAGAAAGAGGCTACTCATCGCCACACGCAGTATCGTCTTTTTCATACGCTTGGGGTATTAATGATTGCAATTAGGATCACGCGATCCGTTCACCCCAAATATATTATTTCTCTCATAAGCAAGGCTCCACCACACGAGAGTAGGACGAGAGCCCTTATCACAAGTACATTCTCCATTCAGAAGGCACAGACACGCTGTTCTTTAATTCCTTTACAAACGCATTTATAGAGCTCCCAATGCCACCTCTTTCCTTGCTGAGAAATAGGGAGGAATATAAGGGAGAGCTATCAACCAATATAGGTCGGCGGGCTGACCTATATTGGTCCGACGACGAAGCTATATAGGTCGCGATGA
>ERZ773180.1761-NODE-1761-length-10206-cov-9.997537_pt1 | contig 10206 bp, 10 predicted proteins | sample MGYA00511080_ERZ773180 | MGnify/ENA primary metagenome ERZ773180 (study PRJEB29015, sample SAMEA2738175) | human oral metagenome | biome: human oral; feature: human-associated habitat; material: saliva | place: China | collected 2178 ...
ACATCAGCGCCGGTGCCTTCGGTGCGGCCGGCCAGCGCTGCATGGCCCTGCCCGTGATCGTCGCCGTCGGCGGCATCGAGGAGAAGCTGGTCCCCGCGATCAAGGCTCGCGCCGAGAAGATCGTCGTCGGCCCCGGCACCGACCCGGCCTCCGAAATGGGCCCGGTCATCACCCGTTCCTCCCAGGAGCGCATTACGAAGTGGATCGACGAGGCCGAGGCTAAGGGCGCGAACATCGTCCTCGATGGCCGCGGCTACCGCCCCGAGGGTGAGGAATACGCGGACGGCTTCTGGCTGGCCCCCACGATCATTGACAACGTGGACCGCGACCTGAGCGTCTACTGTGAAGAGGTCTTCGGCCCCGTCCTGGTCGTCGTGCATGCTGACACCTACGAGGAAGCCATCGAGATCGTCAACTCCTCCGAGTTTGGCAACGGCTCCGCGATCTTCACCTCCGACGGTGACACCGCCCGCCACTTCGTCGTCGACGTCGAGGCTGGCATGGTCGGCGTCAACGTGCCGATCCCGGTTCCGGTCGCCTACTACTCCTTCGGTGGCTGGAAGGAGTCGCTGCTGGGCGACACCCACATCCACGGCCCCGAGGGCGTGCGCTTCTACACGAAGGCCAAGGTTGTCACGACCCGTTGGCCCAAGCGCGGTGAGAAGGTTGGATACGTCGGAATGAACTTCCCGACGAACGTCTGAGCTTGACACTTTCCTCAGGAGGGGTGGGCGCATTGCGCTCACCCCTTCTTTGTATGCGGCTTTGTGATAACAAATAGATTTAAATGAGCGGCTTGGACTGCGAATACGGCGCGTTAAGCTAAGTGAGTCAGCAGAGTTGCGATACTCGATTGAATGTGTGTTAGGTCAAGCCTGAGGTCTGTCGAATGCTTGACCACTGTCGAAAGGGGGTAGTGGAGAGTGTGAGGCCAGTTGATGCACAGGGACGATATTGTCAAGCAATCAGTATCGAGATCTCAGCGATTCCATGATCGTGGGTGAGGTGTCCTCGATCCCCGGGAGTGGGAGTTGATCAGCCGTCAGGCTGATCAGGGTGAAGTGCCCTTCATCCGTACAGCTCCAAAGAAGAGCAATAGGAGAAACACATGTCACACGCTCCAACGATTGACGACTACACGCCCGATAAGGTGCGTGACCTCGTCGCGACCACCCCTGCCTCCGGCACAAAGCGTTCCCTGGGGGCGATCGCCGCCGTCGCAACGCTGGGATCCCTCCTCTTCGGCTACGACACCGGCGTCATCGCGGGCGCCCTGCCCTACATGTACATGCCCGGCAATGCCGGCGGCCTGCACATGACCACCTTCGAAGAAGGCTGGGTCGGCGGCCTGCTGTGCATCGGCGCCGCCGCCGGCGCGTTCTTCGGTGGTCGTCTCTCCGACCGTTACGGCCGACGCCACAACATCACGCTGCTGGCAATCGTCTTCCTGTTCGGTGCCATCGGGTGTGCTATCGCCCCGAACATCTGGGTTCTCTACCTGGCGCGCATCATCCTCGGCTTCGCCGTTGGTGGAGCCTCCGCGACGGTCCCCGTCTTCCTTGGTGAGACCGCGCCCAAGCGCCTGCGCGGCGTCCTCGTCGCGACCGACCAGATGATGATCGTCTTCGGTCAGTTCATGGCCTTCTCCATGAACGCCGTCATTGCCCGCTGGCAGGGTGGCCCGACCGTCACGCTGACCGGCGATGCCGTGGACGCGTCCGGTCACGTGCTCGGACAGGCCGGAACCTCCGTCGCGTGGGAGACTGTCCAGGCCGCCGTCAACATCGCCGACGTCACTAGCGCCGGTAACGGCCTGACCTGGCGCTACATGCTCATCCTGTGCTCGCTGCCCGCCATCGCCCTGTGGGTCGGTATCCGCATGATGCCCGAGTCCTCCCGCTGGTACGCCGCCAACCTGCGCATCGCCGAGGCCATCGGCTCCCTCAAGCGCGTGCGTGACGAGAAGAAGGATGACGTCGCCAGCGAGCTCAACGAGATGCTCGAGGTCCAGCGCGCCGAGGCCAAGCAGGAGAAGTGGTCGCTGTCCCAGATCCTCAAGGTCAAGTGGGCCCGCAAGCTCCTCTACATCGGTATCGTCCTGGGCATCGCCGACCAGCTGACCGGCATCAACACGGCCATGTACTACACGCCGAAGATCTTCAACGCCGCCGGCGTTCCCATGGAAGACGCCATCACCCTGAACGTCGTTTCCGGTGGTATCTCCGCGATCGGTTCCGCCGTGGGCCTCTGGCTCGTCGCCCGCTTCGCTCGCCGTCACGTGGGCATGTATCAGGAGCTCGGCATCACGATTTCTCTGGCTGCGCTGTCTGCCGTGTTTGCAGCCTTCATCAGCCCCTACCTGGATGGCGAGGGAAACATCTCCGGCGCCCCGACCTTCGCGCCTTGGCTCGTTCTTGGCATCGTCTGCATCTTCGTGTTCATCAAGCAGTCCGGAACGGTGTCCTGGGTGCTCGTCTCCGAAATATACCCTGCCGCCGTCCGCGGCACTGCCCTCGGTATCGCGGTGGGTACTCTGTGGCTTGCCAACGCGCTCGTAGCCGTTGTTTTCCCACCGCTCATGGCAAGCGTCGGTGGTGCAGGCACGTACGCGATCTTCGCAGCCATTAACTTCCTTTCCTTCCTCTTCTACTGGAAGGTCGTCCCCGAGACGAAGTTCCACTCGCTGGAGGAACTGGAACTGAAGTTCCAGAAGGATTACTCCTGATTCGCAGTGATCTGAACGCGTAAGCCCGGTGGGGCGGCTTGGCCACCCCACCGGGCGCTCACGCATCATCGAGACAAGGAGAGGTGATGGCAAGAGGCGTAACACCCAACGCGAGCGGTGCGGCTCGTCCGCCGGTTGGTCGCGGTGAACCGCGCATGCGCGCTTTTGCGTATCTGACGGGCATTACGCTCGGCCTTATCGACGGTGTCTTGGCGATCCACATATGGTTCCTCGGGTTCATTCCCCAGGTCGGCATCCTCATTGCCTCGCTGAGCATCCCCTAGCTGCTGAGCGCCTTTGTCGCCCCGCGTATCTCCTCCTACGTCGGGCGACGCATCCCGAACTGCGTGGGTGCCCTGTGCCTGGCCCTCCGCTCCATCGTCATCGCCTCGGCCTCGGCCCTCGCCTCGTCGCCCGGCGCCGTCGGTAGCGGCGCGCTCGCGGCCTTTTGTGTCGGATATGTTTTCCTTGGCCTCTGGTACGGGATCCTGTGGTCCCTGCTACCCCACACCGCCCATGAACTGTCCCTGCGCGGCCATGCCCGCCTCGTTCCTCGCGCGAACTCCCTCCTCGGCGTCGGTGGGGGAGTGGGCATCGCCCTCGGAATCGTGCACGGCGCGGGTCCCATCCTCCCGGCCGTCACGCTCGTCGCGTGCGCACTCGCCCTCCTCATCGCGGCCTCGCTCCTGCCCGAATCCCCTTCCTGGTACGCTTCCAAGGGGCGAGAGGTCGACGCCTTCCTTGCACTCAAGTCTCTCCATGGTGCGCTCGAGGCCTCGGTCGAGATCGATCACCTGCGCCTCGACGCGGAGATGGCGCGCGAGCAACACCCCTGCGCCTGCGTGATGTGTGCATTCCCCAGGTGCGCTCCGCCCTCCTGACAGCCGTCGCCTGCGTGTGTGTCCAGGAGGCGCCCCTGGTCGTCTCGATCGTCATCTTCACGCCCGCGCTGCTCGCTGGGGTCGCGGCCACCGGATGGATACAGCTCTCCTTCGCCGCGGGCGTCGTGCTCATCGCACTCTTGACCATGACCGCCGTGAGTCGCGTCGGTTCTCACCGCTTCCTGCGCGCCGCGCTGGGCTCTGTCGGTGCTGTGCTGTCCTCGATGATCGGGGTTGCCGTCTTTTCCACGAACGGGAAGATCGGTCCACTTGCCATGCTGATCGTCGCCCTGCTCATGACGGCCGTGCAGCGCATCTGGATCTACCCGGCGTGCCACGGGGCCATCGATCCGCGCATCCCACCGTGGCTGGTCACGTGGCAGCGCCAATCGGTGATCACCCTGAACGTCGTGGCCCGTACCTTCGCCCTCATTCTGGGCACCGTGACCGTCTTTTTGCCGGGCGGTGTCGCTCTGAGGGGCTACTTCATGCTGCAGTGCATCGCCCTGATCCTGCTCCTGCTTCGGATGCCGCATGAGTATGCGCAGTAGGGGCACCTGGGTGTGACCTAAGTTTTGTCCGGTCAATTACTTGATCTAGATTATTTGTCCGGACAATTATTGTGTCTTTTGTCTATGATGGTGGTGTTCGCGATCGATGACGTACGCGATGTCCAACCATTACGAGGTGAAGCCATGAGCACCGAAACTCCCGTTATCCTCGATATGATGCGCGCCGCCGTGTTGCGCGACTATGACAAGGGCCTCGAGGTCGAAACGATCCGCACGCCGCGCCCCAAGGCTGGTGAAGTTCTGATCAAGGTGACTGCGTGCGGCCTGTGCCACTCCGACCTGCGCGTCATCGGCGGAGCCATTGCCTTCCCGCTGCCCGCCGTCCTTGGTCACGAGGTCGCCGGCACCATTGCCGAGCTTGGTTCCGGCACTGAGCGCACTGGCCTCGAAGTTGGTCAGCAGGTTGCCGGCGGTTTCCTTATGCCGTGTGGCCAGTGCCGCCACTGCGCCGCCGGTCGCGACGAGCTGTGGAGCCCTTCTTCGAGCTCAACCGCCTCAAGGGTGTCCTCTACGACGGCACTACCCGCCTATACTCCCTGGACGGCGAGCCCATCCAGATGTGCTCCATGGGTGGCCTGGCCGAGTACTCGGTTGTTCCCGCGACCGCTCTGGCCATCGTGCCCGAGGGTGTTGACCCTGTTTCCTCAGCGATCCTGGGCTGCGCCGCCATGACCGGCTATGGTGCGGTCCGACGCGGTGCCGACATCAAGTACGGCGAGACCGTCGCCGTCGTCGCTGTGGGTGGTGTCGGCTCGAACATCGTGCAGATCGCCCGTGCCTTCGGTGCATCCCAGGTCATCGCCATCGACGTCGCCGACGATAAGCTCGAGGCTATCAAAGCCTTCGGTGCGACTGCGACGATCAACTCCATGACCCAGGATGTGCGAGAGGAGGTCCTCAAGCTGACGAACGGCCGCGGCGTCGACGTCTCCTTCGAGGCCTTGGGAATTCCCTCCACGTGGAGCATCGCCCTCGATGTTCTCGCCGACGGTAGTCGCATGGTGCCGATCTGCCTGGGTGCTGGTCGCCAGACCGCCGAGGTGGAGATCAGCCGCACCGTGCGTCGTTCGCAGTCGATCCTCGGATCCTATGGGGCTCGCACGCGTCAGGATCTGCCCGCCGTTGTTGACCTCGCCGCGCGCGGCGTCATTAACTACGATGACCTGGTCACCCGCCGCTTCTCGCTCGAAGAGGCTGGCGCCGGATACGAGGCCCTGCGTAACCGTGCCGTCCAGGGTCGCGCCGTCGTCGCCATGTCGCTGTGACAGTCGACCGGCGTCGTATAGAGTCAGGCCCACTTGTCCCGGGGGTCGGGGGGAGTAGGCCTGACTTGTTGTCTGGAGTGATCCGCTCGGGACCGGCTCTGGAGTTAGCGGTTCATCAGGTTCTTCGTGCCGTACACGCCCACGAAGGCGGCGGCGGTGGAGATGATGGTCGCGGCTCCCAAGATGACGATTGAGGAGGTCGCGATACCGACGAAGGACATGGCGATCGCGGCAATGAAGACTGTGGTCATCGCGAAGGCAAAGCTCACGAGGTTGGTGGTCGCGGTGGTGTGGGCCTGCTCCGAACGGATGGACTGAGCGGCGGTCGTGGTCTCGCGGACGAGGGGTTCCATGGTGTCTCCTGTGTGTGTTTGAAAGTCAATGTGTGTGGGGGAGGCACGGTGAAGGCCGTGTGGTACCCACACGGCCTTGTGAAGATGAAGGGCATCGAGCCGCTGAGGCTCGGTCCTTCCGACGGGTATTAGCCTATTCCTCGCACCAGTCAATTGTCCATACAAAAACGAGTGAATCGTGGAATGGACAAAGTTGTCACTTTGTTAGTAATTCTCATGTTGGTCGGTCGTGTCTTGTGCGCTTCCTGAGCGTCTGAGCGTCAGGACCCGTTCGTGTGTGAAGCATGCGCCAGATCGGACCCTTGTACTACCCTGGGTCTCAGTTCCGACATCGTCGATTCAACGATAAGAGAGGGCCGATGACTCAGCTTGAGGCGCGCCAGGTGAAGGCGATTGAACTAGACATTCTGACCGAGCTGGACCGCGTCTGCCGCGAGCATCAGCTCTCCTATGCGCTCGCATACGGCACGCTCATCGGGGCGATGCGACACAGTGGCTTCATCCCCTGGGACGACGATATTGACGTCTACATGCCCCGTGACGACTACGAAAAGCTCTACGACCTGTGGAAGCAGGGGGCGCTCGGAGGGCACTACTCCCTCGTCAGCTACCGCGACCGCACCTCGATCAACTCCTACTGCAAGCTCGTTGACACCCGCACCCGCGCTGTCGAGTCCTTCCTCGACGAGTCCGCCGGCACCCTGGGCCTGTGGGTCGACATCTTCCCCCTCGAACGCGTTGACATTACCGACCCGGCCGTCCACCGCACCGCGAAGAAGGAACACCGCCTCGTGTGGTGGAAATACATCGCCGCATCCAATCCTCGCTACGCCACCTCTGCGCTGCGCCGCGTTGCGAAGTACATGCTCTACCCGATCACCTACTTCGCTGACCTGTACGCGATCTCGCGCAAGCAAGACGACATGGCCCGCGCCTGCCATCGTTCCGCAGTGTCCGACGCAGACAACGAACGCTACGTCCTGCTCCTCGACGACGTCATGAGTCGCAATATCATCCGGCCAGACGAACTCTTCCCCACGCGCACCGCAAGCTTCGAAGGGCGCGAATTCGCAATCCCCGCGCAAGCGGAAAAACTCTTGCAGGAGTACTACGGGAACTGGCAGGAGGTTCCACCCGAGGACCAGCGGCCGCCCGCCCATGTCCGCTCCGTTGAGTGGGTGGGCGAGCAGCCCTACGCCGACTGAGCGGGCGCGAATCCCGCTGGCGTGGAATTACTTCGTCCTGGAGTTAGCGGCCAGCTCGGGGTGCATGCGACGGAACTGAATGCCCAGCACCTTGGCCGAGGCGCTCACCCCGAGCAGGCGACACGCCCACTGGGCGATGCGCGCCTCGCGCGTGCGAGACTCGGAGACGAGCGGCAGGAAGAACTGACGCACGAAAGCGTTCCTGCGGCGCGCGTCCTCGCCGTGCTTCTTCTCGTCGAGCAGACCCAGCGCCGAGGCCTGGCCCACCCATACGATCATTGGGCGCGCCAGGAATGCCATGAGGGCACCGCGGCGCCCCTGCGACAGCGTGCGCGCGTCGGACAGATTTGAGCGCAGCACGTGCTCGAGGTCATCAACCGTGGAAATCGCCAGCGAGTGCGAGGTCTGAGCGTAGGGGTGACCCATCCGGTACACGTAGAAGCGCTGGTCGAGCCACGCCACGGAATCAATGCGCGCGATGATCTGCGCGCTCACATCCGTGTCCTCGTTGCGCATCCTCGGGGGGAAGGCGATACCGTGCTTGGCCAAGAACTCGCGGCGGATAACCTTCGTCCACACGGCGCTCGTCGTCAGCTCATTGTCGATGATCGCGCGGATCGCCTCGTCGGTTCCGAGGGAATCGATCATCGCAGCGATCGCCGTGGGCTCAGCCTCCGTGATCTGCGTGCCCTCCGGGTTGGCTCGTGCACTCATGTGCCATAGCAGATCGACGGGGCGCCTGGTCAGGGCCTCGTGGACAAGCGTCAAAGCCTCAGGGATGCGCCACCAGTCGTCATTGTCCATGAACGTGATGTACTCGCCACGCGCCGCCTTGAGGGCGGTGTTCCGAGCCGCGCTCGTGCCGGCGTTTTCCTGATGAATGACGCGGAAACGTGGGTCGCGCCGCGCGTAGGAATCACACATGGCGGGTGAATCATCCGTTGAGCCGTCATCAACGAGAATCACCTCCCAGTCTGAAAAGTCCTGCGCTTCGATGGAGCCAAGGGCGTTGGGTAAGAACTCCTGCGCGTTGTAGACCGGAATGATGATGCTGATGAAAGGCATGAGTGTTCCTCGGGAAACAGGGACGGACGTCAGACGTGGATGGGGTCGTGTGGGGTCGAGCCGCCCAGCAGCGACTCGGCGATACTGGCGTACTCGCGGGCCCGCACCGGCCACGTCCACGCATCGATCAGGGCGGGATCACCCAGAGTGGGTGGATTGTTCAAGAAGTCGTGAAGGGTCGTCACGAGAGACTCAACCGTGCGATCGGGGGTGATGACAACCGGGTTGCCCTGCTCCGCCAGGACATTCGCGCCGGGCACCGTAAAGGTGACGACGCGCCCGCGTTCGGCCAACACCTCGAGCAAGGTCGTCTGGAAGCCCTCCGACAGGACCGTCGGGTTGACGAGGGTCGCACCCGCCAAACGGGCACGGACTTCGTCCGCGCTCACACGCCCCGGAGCCGATACGTACTTGCCCAAGCCTCGCTCCGTGATGAGGGATCGAGCCGCCTCCAGGTCGGCACCCGTGCCCAACAGCTCGCCGGTGACCTCCTGCCCTTCAGCACGCAGCTGAGCCACAGCCTCGATGAAGGTATCCCACCCCTTGCCGGGGACCATGCGGCCGACGAACACCAGGTGGCGGGGGCGGTCCTCGATCGGCTCGTCGTGAGGCGCAGGAGGCGTAATCGCGTTGTAGAAAACGTCCGCGCTCACTCCGCCCAGACGCGACGCGAAGGCTGCGGCCTGCTCTGACACGCCCAGCACACGATCCGCGTGACGCAGCACGTAACGTCCCATCGTCAGGTCCACCATGCGCGACGCGGGGGCGATGATCGGCGAGGAAGACGCAACGAAACCGGAACCGTGCTCCGTGTGAATGACCGGGATGCCAGCCTGATGTGCGGCGCGCACACCCACGAAGCTCATCGGGAAGAAACGGGTATGCACGCTGACGACGTCGATGCGCCGCTCACGCAAGAAACGCGCGATGGAATGGGTCGCCCCCAGAGCCGGAAAACTGATGATGTCGGCGACCGGGAAGTACCGGCGATCCGTGCGAATGTCGACATTCTCCTCCGTGCGTCGGCCGGGCTCGTCCGCGATCGTCAGGACGACGACCTCGTGGCCAAGCTGCGCCAGCGACACCGACAGATGGTAAATGTGCGACTCCAAACCGCCCAAACGCGGAGGATAGCTGTTGACGACGAACGCGATGCGCATTCACTACTCCTTCTCGGTGGACGCGGCCGCAGAGGAATTCTCCTGCGGTCGAGGCGCGAGCAGATCCGGCACCCCGCCACGATCCGGGTCGAAACGGCCAAACTCGATTGTCTCGGGCAAGTGCGTGCGGCGATCCGCTGGATCCGGGATGCGCATGTAGTCGCCGTATCCACGCGTCAACAGAGCCTCCACGTCGTGAGGGATCGACGCCTCGATCGCCTCGAAAGGAACGCGGCGCGTCGGCACAAACTCGTCGCGGTGCACGATCCAATTCCACGGGTCACGCATCGTGAAATCGGCGTAGGTACCCGTCTGCTCGCCTTCCGCCGCCCGCGCGGCCTTCTCCCACCGGGCGTACAGGCCGCGCGGGGATATCTGCGCGGCACGCAGCGCCAGATTCGCCGTGCGCGTCACCGCGTGCACGAGCGAGCGCTTCCACGCCACCATGCCGGGCAAGCTCGGGGTCGGAATACCCGACAGGAAGAGGAGGCGTCCCCACCACCAGGTGCGGCGGCACATCGAACGGAAACGCTTCTCATCCTCGGGCACAGTGTCCAATGGGAAAATGTCCAAGAAGATTGGCGGCGTGTAATCGGGGTTGACTTCGCCCTGGGAACGAAACACGGTCCCCTCCAGGCCAAGCTTGGAGAACAACAGGTGATAGCGCGGCGTGCTGGCCTGGTTGTCGATCCGGAAACCCTCCGACAGGAGGGCCGGGGCCTCGCGCAGGAAAAGCTCGTAGTCCTCGCGGATCATGCAGACGTCGATGTCGTCGTCCCACGGAATAAAACCACCGTGACGCACGGCGCCGATCGCGCTGCCGCCGTAGAGCGCGTAGGTCACGCCGATCTCCTCGCACACCCGGTCGAACTCCGACAGGATGTAGGTCAGCAGCATATGGACCTTGCGAAGGTCGGTCTCGGGTGTCGTCATTAGTCCTCCGAATATGACAATGGCGGGTGGGCGCACGTGCACCCACC
>ERZ773180.1765-NODE-1765-length-10198-cov-2.820369_pt1 | contig 10198 bp, 7 predicted proteins | sample MGYA00511080_ERZ773180 | MGnify/ENA primary metagenome ERZ773180 (study PRJEB29015, sample SAMEA2738175) | human oral metagenome | biome: human oral; feature: human-associated habitat; material: saliva | place: China | collected 2178 ...
TTAAGGGAAAGAGGCTAATGTGGCTGCTTGTTATGGTATCCTTTATGATTCCGCTGCAACTAACCTTTATACCGGTGTATATAATGTTTGCAAAAGCTAAGCTTTTAGACACTTTACTGCCTCAGATACTTCCCTTTGCCGCTAACGCTTACGGAATATTTCTAATGAGACAGTCATTTATGCAAATGCCCAAGGAATTAATGGAGGCGGCACGAATAGACGGTGCGGGAGAGCTTATGATTTTACTTAAGGTCGTTATTCCCATGTCAAAAAACAGTATAGTAACTGCACATTTATTTAGCTTTATAAGTATGTGGAATTCATACTTCTGGCCTTTGGTAATGACCAATTCCGATAAGATAAGACCGCTGCCTTTGGCTATGCAGCGCTTACAGGATACGAATCAAGGTTTAGACTGGCCCGTACTTATGGCTGCAAATACAGTTTTAGTGTTACCGATACTAATCTTGTTTCTGTTTTTAAGTAAACAGATTCTTGATTCTCTTGGATACAAGGGAGATAAATAAATATATAAGAGGTGTATATTATGAGAAAGACAGGTATTTTAATAGGTTTAGGTATTATGTCGGCTTTACTTTTTGCTGCGTGTGCTTCTTCTGCGAAGAGGGAAGAAAGCTCTGTAAGCAGTGCAAATGCCGGGTCATCAACACAGGAGGCTGCCGATGCTAAAGGGGTTGATAAGGTTAAAGAGCCTATCACTATTTCATTTTGGCATGACAGAACTTCCGATACGGATGCAGCATTTCTTAAAAAGCAAATAGAAGAGTTTAACAGTACTAACGAATACGGTATTACCGTTGAGGAAGTGGCACAAGGCTACCTTGATGATGTTCAGGCGGCAGTAACTACCGCAATAGCAGCGGGTAATGCACCGGTGCTTGCAGACCTTTCTTGTAACGGAATTCCTGTATTTGCTTCAGAAGGTGTTCTTGCAGACATGAAGCCTTATATAGAAAGAGATAATTTTGATATGGCAAATGTTGTAAAAGAGCTTACGGACTATGTGTACTACGAAGGTCAGGTTGTTGCTATGCCATATACCAGAGGAACAGCAATACTTTATTACAACAAAGAGCTTTATGAGGCGGCAGGTCTTGATCATGCTCCGAGTTCTCTTGAAGAGCTTAATGAGTATGCAAAAAAAATATATACGGATTCTAACGGTGAAATAAAGGGAATAGGCTATACTATAGAGCCTACATACTATCAACACTACCTCCTTCACTCTATTAATAAAGTAGGTTTTATGGATAAGGAAGGCAAGAGTGCAAGTTGTATTGAAGACGGCTCTATGGAGAAGCTGCTTACAGATTGGTATAGTTGGACCAATGACGGATGGTGTGAGATTCCGGCACTGGAAAAAGCAAGTTCCGCTATGCAGGAATCATTTTTTAATAAAAAACTTGCCGCCTTTGTATCAAGTTCAAACAGGGCAACTTCTATAAGTAAGAAAGCACAGGAGGCCGGATTCACATTAGGAATGTCAAAAACAGTAGGGTACGGCGGATATTCAGCCCCTCTGGGAGGAGGCTCCATAGGAATTATAGGTAAAGGACATAGTGAGCAGGAGATTGCTGCTGCATGGGAATTTGTAAAGTTTTTGATGAGTGATGAGCAGGTGGCTGCCAACCATATAGAGACGGGAGTTTTACCTACAACATACTCTTCTGTAGAAACTGCTGCAATTAAAGATTTTTGGGCAGATCCGCTAAATGAGGGCTACAAGCTTTCTTATGAGCAAGTGCCTGACGCCTCAGCTCCTTCTATGTCAATATATACATCAGAGTGGAACAGTATTGTTAAATCAGCCTATTCCAAACTTATTCAAGCCAGAGATATATCGGTTGAAGATACAATTAAAAACTTACAGGCAGAGGCAAAGACACTGTTTCCGGAGCAATAGGAGTGATTATAAAAACTGAAAGCTTATATTAAAGGGCTGTTGCATTAAAGGAAAATATATCATATAGCTTAATTTATTTACCGCTATATGTTATATCCTCAGTGCAACAGCCCTGTTTTAAGGTTGGTTATAAAATTTGGTGTAATATCTTTATATTAACATTGCTTATAAAGCTAAGTATACATCCTTTTGACACTGTTTATAAAGCTTGGTGTAATATCTTTATATTAATAATTCTCTTAAACTTATTATAACAGCGAATGTAAGACACCGTCTCTGCACTGATTTGGCGTAATAAGGTAGGGTAGATTCTTAGAATCCATCATATTATGTGCTCCTATAACTCCGCACGGATCGTTGGGGAACATGGCGGTATCATACATATTTCCAAGTCCGGAAACTATCTTTACCTGTATGATCTTGAGTCGGTCGGGGCGAGAATGATCGTAGAATTCTTCTCTTTTATATGGCATATTTTCAAGGTTTTCCAGAACCTTTCTGATGTCACCTACGATTTTATCAGCAATTTTATGTGCAGCATATAGACCTTCTGAAGTTCTTCCTTCTCCATTCTTAAAAAGTACATCAACATGAAGTATGTAATCACTTGATGCGGGAGTACCGGCTCTATCAGGAGTAAATTGTTCTTTCAGAATCCCTTCGGAAGAGCCTATATTTGACGGTTGAAAACCGCTTTCATCCTCCACACCTGTAAGCATAAGAGTAACTCCGTCCAAAAGATGGGTGGTACCCTCTCCGAGTTCACCGACTTTCTTACAAGCTATCGGTGAAAAATCAAGGTTGGAATTGACAAAGCGATCGTAATCACCCGGAGATATTATATTTACATTTACTTCTTTGAGTAAAGGCTCGCTTTCCAAATACTTTGTTGCTATATCCTTTTGTATGTAAAGAATCCCCTTTTCTATAGCTGTCCTATCTGAAAATTCGATTTTATCTATATGAAAGATTTTTCTGGTAAGTTTTGAAAGGCGTTTTTCTTTAACCGAAGAATCTTTTTTAATAGGTTTTCCAAACTTCTTAAGTTTATTTTTTAACAAAGCAATGGCTTTCATAGCATCGTAATCTGTCAGATTATTTTGACCTACTACACAGGACTCATAGCCGGATTCACTTTTGTTAAAATCCACTACACAGTCTACAAAGTTATTGGTACATACAAGTCTTCCCTGTAAACCTATATAACTTAATCCTACGCTTGGAATCCCTCTTATACCAAGTTGCTCTATAACATTTACAAAATCAATATGATGATTGCCCCATCCGTCTATAGCAACTATGGCTCCGTCGGCTCTGAGCATACGGGCTATATCGCCTACACGTTTTGCGGTATAGATTTTATCATCACATACCTCGGAGACTCCGTCAACTATAATACCTGTAAACTCGATATCCTCGTCATTTGATAAAAGCTTGGTAACAGGGCATCGAAAGTGATGCAAAGTTGTCATTTTAATACTTGGTCCAAGTCCCATAATATATCTCCTTATATAAGAAAATGCCGCACAAAGCGCAAATACACAAAATATGCTGATAATTTGTGATATTCTCCCGGTGCGGCAATCTCTCGTTATGTAAATTTTTATAAACTGACCCGATTTATTTTATTTTACGCTTGTATTTATACTAAGCTTAGCTTGCCTAACATTCTCATTACAAGCGTAAATAAAGTGAAGAGTCGGTTTGATCGTTTTACAAACACTTAATCTAAAGTTATATGATTTAATTATACGTTATGACGATACTCGTATGGAAGTACCTTGGTCGCATTAAAGCTTGGGCAGTCTCTTACCCACTCAAGAGATTCCTTGATTATCGCTGTCTGCTGTGGTATATTGTTTGGCTCACCTGCGTTAGATCCGATCGGCACATGAGGAGCTGTGATTCTGGGTGCACCCTGCTGTCTTGCTATAGGAGGAAGAGCGGCTATTACGCAGCAGCTCATGCCTGCTTCTTCACAGCATCTTGTAACTATTGTAGCTGAACGGTGGCAGGTTCCGCATCCACCTGTACAAAGAACGATATCAACACCTTGTTCTTTTAATTTTCTTGCTATTTCAGGACCTGTCTCATTTAAGAACTTTTCAACGTTTCCGCCGCCGCCCATGAAGGTATAGGTCTCATTAGCGAGTGAACCTATGAAGCCTTCCTTAACAAGCTCATGAAGACGATCTATAGGGAACATAGCATTTACGTCCTTGTTGATATCTGAGTTGTCAAATCCGCCGTGAGTAACCATAAGCTGATCTGAAGGAGTATCAAAAGGAATGGTACGATATGAGAAGTCTCCTGATGTATTGAAAGGAGTCTGGTTCTTTATATGGATTCCACCTGCGGTTATAAAAGCTACTTTACATTCGTTTAAAGGTTTTTTCAATTCTGTAAACACAGGCTTGGGGGTAACCGGAACAAAAATTTCAGATTGCATGCCCTCTTTAATTGTTAATTTCATTTGTATTCCCTCCTAAAAAATATGATACTTGATAAATGTATTATTTAAGTATATTAAACTATTGTTCTGTATGCTTATAAGGTACATCCTAAGCCTTGGATATTAATTTTATGCGACTGAAATAAAATTCCACATCAAGATCATTATCGAGTGTGATCTTGGTAAATACCCAACGCCTGGGAACTCTTATAATAACAGGAAGGTTTTTTACCGCTACTTCTATGGCGGTATCATTAAACTCCGTTATCTTACCGCCTAAAAGGCAAGGTACGGCTTCTTCTTCACGTATCAGCTCATGGTAGTCATAATCGCAGGGATCAGGTGTTACTTCTATGTAACTGAAATAAAAGTTTACCTTATCTTCAAGTTTGGGATCAGGGAAAGAAAGCAGTGTTTTAGGCAGTTCTATAACGCCAAGACGACCGTTTAAGTTTATCTTAACCCTATCTTCCGTGATCCCGTTTATAATACCACCCATAAGCACGGGATTAATAATGTAGTCCATCTTAGTGAAGTGTTCCGCTTTCAACAAGTTTTGTCTCCGGAAGTCCGAGGAGTCTGTTGTTAGCATTGATAACTTCGTTGTTCCACTTTTTCTCTGCTGCTTTTATCTCAACGCCTGACATTGAATTCTTAAGCATCTGGATAGCTCTTGCAGCAACTTCTGCAGTTACACATGAGCATCCTGCTATATCGTTCTCGAATCCGCCGGCATCCATATTTTCCTCAACCATTGCCTTAGCATACTCGTTACCTACAACTAATTGTCCTTGGTAAGCACAGAATGAAACTCCAACTACAGGGATGCCTCTCTTTCCTGCTTGTCCGATATGCTGTATAAAGTCGATGTGGTTATTTCCGAAACCTTCAGTTGTGATTATAACACCGTCAAGGTCGAGAGACTCAAGCATTGAACCAAGTCTTTCCGATACCCAAAGCTTCTCGTCGTTAACCTGAGGAGATCCTACGAATACAACACCGATAAGGTCAAGTTCGCTGTCAGCTGCAAGTCCTTCTACGAGCGGCTCTCTTATGTAATGACGTGTCATTTCCTTAGTAGCGGGTCCTATACATGTAAGGGCATGGATAGATCCGTCTCTAACCTGGTTAGGTGTAAGCATTATTGGAACGTTACCGCAGTCAACGTTCTTTTGTCCACCGAGGATACCGCAAGGCTCTGTCGGGCAAAGTACGTTGTCGTGCATAGCACCCTGTCCCATTATTTCCTTGACAAGTACGACTCTTGGGTTGCCGCTTCTTCTTACGTCTTCACAAACTTCTTCACGAACTACTTCTCCGTTGTAATCCTTAAGCTCATTACGAACAGCCTGTACTATGTAGTCCTGGCACTTGTGAGCAGCGAAAGGACCCGGTCTTGTCATACCTGAAAGTCTTTGAATTACAGCGTGGCAACGAATTATGATATCGCCTTCGTCAGCACATCCGGGATGTCCGAAGAACATCTTCTCGTCAAGGTATCCTTCTGAAGAACCGAACTCATGAACCTGTACTCCGTCCTCGTCAACACCTGTAAGCATGAATACAACTCCGTCAACTACCTTGGTAACACCCTCACCGAGCTCACCTTCAACCTTAGTAGCTATAGGGCATACGTCCATGATGGTCTCTGTATAGATATGTCTCTTGTCAGGATAGATAACTTCAAGTTCAAGGCTCTTACAAAGAACATCTTCCTTAACAGCCTTCTTAACGATGTCCTTATCTATAGTAATAACACCGTCCTTGATAGATGTTTCTTTTCCGAGTTTTACATCCTTTATCTTGATGTGCTTTTTAATAAGCTGACGTATAACCTTCTTCTCGCCGTGCTTTTCATCTGCAGCCTGTGCAGCAAGTGCAGCCGGTGCAGAAGCCCCTGAGAATACAGGTACATCAAGTTTTAATCCTTCGAATTTCTCCGCTTTTCCAATCTCAATATGAATCATGCCGTCTCCTCCTGTTCTTACAGTTGATTGTGGAATTATAGTTGCTTCTGATGCAGAAACATCTGCTGAGCTCTTTACGGGTGCTTTTTCCTCACCTACCTGATTTACAGAATCAAGTACATTTGCAGTGATAGGTGTAAGTGCTTCGGTATCTTCAAGCAGTGTACGACCTAATACCTGCTCTATACGAAGTCCGTCCGGACTGAGTGTTAGAAGACCTGCTTCCTGCATATCTTCAAAAAGTCCCGGATCTTCAAGGTCTGCTGCACTGATTACAGTTCCTTTTTCCCTTCTGCAGCAGAAGATAGCAGGATCTTTAAGATGCTGTTGCAGTGTTTCCTGTGTAATTGACATTACTTACTTCCTCCTTATAAATTAATTTTTAAATTTACGTATCATTTTGTAGTTGACGGAACGTAAAGCACCGTCGGTACAATGATAAACGGGCAACTTTAACTGCGGTGCACATGACATTACTGTATTGGTACAGTCTGTACAATTACTTACAAGTACAGCCTGGGCACCGTTTTTCTTTAATGACATGACTTTTTGCACCTGTCCCGGACATCTGCCCGGATTCTCGCATTTAAGACTGTTTTTAACCTGTCTTGCCTGCTTGCAATACTCGACTCCCACAACCTCGGAACCCATACTTTTTGCCTGTTCTTCAAGCCTTTCTTTATTGGCTCCGCAAGCACAAACCAAAAGACCTATTTTTTGCGGTCCCGGCATAAAGTTTTCTGCGACTATGATTCCGCCTGTGGTCTTTACTATAGGTTCACAAAGAGTGGTTCTTTTTCCTGTGAAAGGTCCTCCCATAATGATCTCACCGTACTCGGGACCGAGTCCGCCTGCCATATCTATGAGAGTCTCAACGCTCTTACCGAGAGGAACATCAAGGAATACATGTATAGATGCATTCTCTTTAAGCTTTCCGGCAACTGTCAGATCCTTATCAATAAGAGGTTTTTTATCAACAACAGCCTCACGAAGTCTGTAAAGCGTCTCAGCATTAATAACTATCGCATCAGCGGCTGAAGGGAGTTGTTCGGGATCGAGCAGGACACCTAGGGCATCTCTTACTATCGCTCTTTCCTCACCTACCGGATATATATTTTCCAGTTCGAATATAGTAATGTTGTTATCTTTTATGGTGTTGTTCAGGATCTCTATCGCTTCGGTATGTATATGCTTTAAGCAAATAACTCCCCTTTCGGCATTTACCACCTCCATCGCGATCTTAAGTCCTTCTATCAATTTCTCGGGCTCTTTTTCTATCCTCTCCATATTATGTGAGAGTATAGGCTCACATTCTGCGGCATTAACCGCTATGACCCCGCCCTTTTCAAATTTCTTGCCGAGCTTTACATAGGTAGGGAAGCCGGCACCGCCAAGTCCTACCAGACCGGATTCTTCGATAAGTTTCAAAGGAGAGGTCTCTGTAAGCTTTTCATATTTTGAAAAATCGGTATTCTCTTCATTGATAACTATTTCTGTTTCACTTACAGAGTCTACCGTGCCGTCCACACTTGAAAAAATATTTGCTCCAAGTGAGGCATCGGGCTTTTTAGCTATAAGCTGACCTCTTTTTACATGAGCACCTGCCGATACAACAGGTTCTGAGGGGACACCTATGTGTTGCCTCAGTGGAAAAGTAAGTTTCATATTTATATTTCCTCCTAAATTGAGTTTTCGGTCGATCAAAGAATAAAGAGCTGCCAAAACTCAAAAGTTATAAAGTTTAAGAATATGAAATGTCTAAATATTAACAAAAAATATTAAAAAAAATTTGAAAATCGATATAGTTAAATTTTGATTTTTTTAGTAAAATAAATTATGTAATATTTTGAAGCTAATAATAGATAAAAAGTTTTATCGAGTAAATTATTATTTGCTTCTACAACTTTTTGTATTTGCATTGTAGTTCTAAATATGGTATTAGTAAAGAGAGAATAGTTAATCGGGCTTATGACGAAATTTCATAACTAAAATATTAACAAAGGAGGAACCGGATGGACATCGGTAAATTGCAGCTTTTCTCGGATATAGCACAAACAAAAAACTTATCTGACAGTGCTCAAAGAATGGGATATACACAATCCGGAGTAAGTCATGCGATCAATAAACTTGAAAAAGAAATGGGGGTTGCACTTTTAAAAAGGACCAATCACGGAGTATCTCTTACAAAAGATGCGGAATTTTTGCTTCCGAAGGTAAGATCGATACTGGGAAATTATGACAAATTGATGGAGGATATAGATTCTATCACCGGACTAAAAAAAGGAGAAGTTAATATAGGGACATATTCCAGTATTGCAAGACAGTGGCTTCCTTCTATTATAAAGAGATTTCAGGAATTATATCCCAACATAAAAATAAATATACATGAAGGAGGAGTGGAAAGTATTGAGACCTGGATGTATGACGGCGTTATAGATCTGGGATTCTTAAGCTGGAGAAAAAATCAGAATTTTAAGTTTATAAGTCTTGCACGGGATAACCTGTATGCCATAACGGCTTCAAACATGAACCTGCCTCCGGCTTATAATAAAGCATTTCCTTTTACCGCCTTTTTGGAATACCCTTTTATAGCGTCTTCAAGCGGTATAGACAACGATGTAAGCAATGCTTTTGAGGTGGTAAATATAAAGCCCAATATAAAGTTTTCATGTAATGACGAGAATACCATTATCTCCATGGTGGAAAATAACCTTGGTATAAGTCTTTTGCCGGAAATGTTCTTAAAAGGAAGAGATGCGGACATTAATATCATTCCAACATCTCCGTGTGTCGTAAGAACTCTGGGTATAGGGATCACGAGTCAGAAAAATTTATCATCTTCGGCAGCGGTATTTATACAACTGGCAAAAAAAGTAGTCAAGGAACTTATATGAGTGGAGGGTATAAAGCAAGTTTGCTTTGAAAGCCCGATAAAAAGAGTTCTTGACAGCTTCACTATGATGCTCCGAGAGGGTAAAGCTTTTTTCGCACAAAATTGTCTTTTAATTAACAATGTCTAAAAGCTTCCCTGTATATTACTTATTATATACAGAACGACAGAACGGTTTGGATATCATTTTAATGTATTAAAACGAAATATTTTTGCATACATAGGCTTTTACTTTGACATATATATTGTAAATACCCGATAATCACTTGTAAAAGCTTGCTTTTCATGGTATTCTTAGACTGTGAAAGTGTTTAATATATTTTTACAAATACATATTTTAATGTGGAAATATACTAAAAAGGAGGAATTTTATAAAAAGAATTTGCTAAGCACACAATTCTTAAACTAAAAGTATGGACAGCACCTTAGTAATGTATGCCGATAACAAGGAACTGTCAGGGGGACAAGATTTTGTTTTTTAATAAAACAAAATTACGGATAGGGGTATATAGGAAAAAAGTTAAAAAAGAAAAACAGGAGGTCATCCATGAAAAAAATCTGCAGTTATTTATTACTTGTAATGCTTAGTGTAATGCTTGTTTCTTGTGGTGTACTTGACGGTATGGGTAAGAAGGAAGATAAAAATACCGAGGAAAGTACAAAGAAGTCCAAAAAGAAGAAAAAGAAGGGTAAAAAGGATAAAGAATCCGAAGAAGAAACTTCTGAGGAGGAGAAAGAATCAAAAGATAAAAAGAAGAAAGACAAAAAGACTGATGGCGATGTAGTTGTTGATAATGATGTCTACTCAATTACCGTATTGGGTATAGATGAGAATACTGCTCTGGGATATGCTATAAATGTCTTGGTAGAAAATAAAACAAAAGATAAGAACCTTTATATCTCTTCAGATGATTCTTATGTAAACGGTGTAAAGGTAGGTACTCTATTATCATCTATAGTAGAAG
>ERZ773180.1767-NODE-1767-length-10185-cov-3.460513_pt1 | contig 10185 bp, 9 predicted proteins | sample MGYA00511080_ERZ773180 | MGnify/ENA primary metagenome ERZ773180 (study PRJEB29015, sample SAMEA2738175) | human oral metagenome | biome: human oral; feature: human-associated habitat; material: saliva | place: China | collected 2178 ...
CACCACAGGCTAAGCCTAATAGCTTTCTCCCGCTGGCTTTTTCAAACCATTCTTTTGGAACTTTTTTTCCAACAGTTAATGCAACGGCAATTGGATTATTTCTAGCTTCTTCTAATTCTTCATGCGTCAATGGCTGAGTATAGTCATTGTTTACCTTGTTCCATCTATCTTTATTTAATTGTATATAGTCATTCATCTTGCAATCTCCTCAAAATACCATTGTATTTCGATGTAAATTTTATATCTGAATCGTAAAAAAGTGGCTGCATTTGACGTATTGTCTGCAGCCACTTTTGTATTACTCGTACGTACCTAATCGCTTATGCGACGTTCGCACATCTACTTAATCAGTCCGCTGTTCCTTAGAAGCAACTCAATATCGGTGCCCTTAATAGCTTTAAGAGCAACCTTTAAAAGCATCTTCTCTTTAAATGAGAGTGGAGCCTTATCAAGCGTTTTCTTATCTAGGGCATAGTAGGTTGCCTTAAGAAGCTCTCTGATGTCGTACTGAGAACCCCAAACCTCTGGCACACCCCTATCAACGTTCATCAGCGTGTAGACAGACTCCATACCAGTACGGATTGAATACTCCGTAGTAAAAATGGTATCTCGAGGAGTCTCGGCAAACTGTCCAATAAAGGCAAAGTTAACGGAGCCCTCAGGAACAACCAGCGGCCTGTCTTCTGCTTTTCTCGGCTGGAAGAATGCGTTGATATAAGGCATAAAGCATGTAGTAGTGTTACAGCGATTCTTTGCCCAGTCCTCGATCTTTTTGGTTGAGACGCCAATGTGGTAGAGCCACTCCTGGCATATTTCCTCACCAGTGCAGTTGCGCATTGCCTTCTTAACATAATTGCCGGGCTTATTGGTGCTCAGCGCATAGACCCAGATAAGTACAGTATCTTTATCCTGTGCTCTAAACTGTGGCTGACGGTTAATAGTCCACGAGAGATACCAGTTATCGGTACTATCTTTGACGGTTACAATGCCGCCAGTTGTGACCTTGCCTTCTCTTGGATCTCTCTTGCAGACACCAATGATTTTCTTGATGATCTCTTCGTCTTTTGTCTGGATAGTGGCACTCATCCAGTTGGTTGCCTCAAAGTCACTGCAGAAATTATCGGGGTTTCCGTATTCGCCGTGCTTGGCCTGAGCGGCGATGTTCTTCCACAAGTCCCAGGACTCTCCCACGCCATTTCTAACGTTGCTAATATCGGGAGCAGTGTTTTGGTCACCATAGCAAGAGGTATCGGTGCAGCATCCATTGGTGATAAACACCAAATCATCTTCAGTAAGGTCAATGGTCTGCTGTGAGCCGTTCTTCTCGTAAACAATCTGAGTGGCAACCTTTTTACCATTGGTATCGTTGATGATAACGTTCTTGACGTCCATACCGTAATCAACGCTTACACCATGGCTCTCAAGATACCTTACCAGCGGCAAAATCATGCTCTCATACTGGTTGTACTTAGTAAAGCGTAATGCAGTAAAGTCAGGGAGACCGTCAATATGGTGACAGAATCTGCAAAGATAGCGCTTCATCTCAAGAGCAGAGGACCATCTTTGGAACGCAAACATGGTCTGCCAATAAAGCCAGAAGTTAGTATTCCAGAAAGAATCAGGAAGTACGTCGCTAATCTTTTTATCCTCAAGGTCTTTCTCGGGAGTCATAAACAGCTTAGCAAGTGCAAGTGATGACTCTCTATCAAGCTTGAACTTTTTGTCTGTGTGAGCGTCCTTACCGCACTTTTCGGAAGCCCTGCAGAGCGAGTAGTTAGGATCGTGCTTGTTAAGCCAATAGTACTCATCAAGTACCGAGACGCCAGGTGTTTCAATGGATGGAACGTCTCTGAACATATCCCACATGCACTCAAAGTGGTTGTCCATCTCACGGCCACCACGCATATAGAAACCCTTTGTTATATCTTTGCGGCCATCACAGCTTCCGCCTGCAAGCTCAAGTTTTTCTAGTAGGTGAATTCTTGAACCTTTAACCTGGCCATCGCGTACAAGATAAAACGCAGCAGCTAGACCCGCAAGACCTGTTCCGATGATATAAGCTGATTTCCTGTCGGCATCTTTGGGCTTTTCTGGTTTAGCAAACGATTCATACGTTCCAGCAGAGTAGTACATAACTTCCTCCTTAGTTTTCCGCTTAAATACCTGCGGAAATTAGTAAGTCGCCCTTACCTTGCATTCACTATAAACTTATAAACTGCTAAAGAAAATGCACAAAAAGAGCGGACTGTCCGATAAAGTGACAGTCCGCTCATATTGCTCAACTTCACGACAAAGAGGCTATTTTGTCGTATTGCTATTTGTTTCTTTTAGCATTGGTCAGTGCATGATTAAACGACCCATGAATAAGAGAATTAAGCCTATCTACAATAATTTTAGGATCTTCTGTCATTCCCCCATCAATCCACTCAAGCACTAATCCAACAAAACCATACTTGTAAAAATTTGCGATAAAAGCCTTGTCTTCTTCCCTAACAACCATTCCCTCAGCTTTTTCTTCAAGCACGTCATAGAGAAGCTGATAGGTAACCTTATATAGATACTTGTATAAGTAATCTTGAGGAACGTTGTGATAAATATTGAGAATAAAGGGCTTATCTTTTTTGATCATATTAAAGATGGCGAGAAACCCCTCTTGCCAAGTATCGTACGTCTTGTTTTCTTTAAGTGCACGTTCTGCATCTTCTTCGCAAATCCATTCGGTGAGCTCCAGAATATCGTGGAAATGATAGTAGAACGTTTGACGGTTCATCTCGCACTTCTCGGCAATATCATTAACGGTAATCTTGTTGAGCGGCTTCTCTAGCAGCAGTTCTTTAAAGGCAAACGCGATGGCCATCTTTGTTGTAGCCTTGCTCATGTTTTTACTCCTGAAGATTTTTGTATGAGTTTCTAAAGTATACCGCGATACTCTCGGAACAATATTTATAACCTCATGCCTATGAAATTGCTCCAAAAATAGCAATTAATTTGGCTTTTTTCGCTGGTAATGATGTGGTTAACTTGTATTAGTTAGATAAAGCTAACTTAATTTCTTTCATAGTATGAAAGGGGTCTTAGTATGGAAGTTGGTCACGAGTTTTTACTACGTATGGGTAAGACAAGATTGCGCCCTGGAGGTATTGAGGCAACCAATTGGCTGCTTAACTCAGTAGAGATTACGCCAGAAACTAAAATTCTTGAGGTGGCTTGCAATATCGGAACCACAACGGTTGAGCTAGTAAAACGTTTCCACTGTCACGTAACCGCAATTGACCTCAATTCAGATGTGCTTCCTAAGACAAAAGAAAATATCGCGAGAAACAACATCGAGCAGTATGTAACGGTGGAACAAGGAGACGCTACAGACCTCTCCTACCCTGATAACAGCTTTGATGTCGTTATTAACGAGGCTATGCTCACCATGCTCTCTGACCAGCAGAAAGCATCTGCGGTTAAAGAATACGCACGAGTACTCAAGCCAGGCGGTGCGTTGCTCACCCATGACGTTCTTTTGCTCAAAGAAGATGATGAGCTTGTCCACGAGCTCTCAAGAACCATTAACGTCAACGTAAAGCCTCTAACCCTTGCGGGTTGGAAGAATCTTTTTGAGTCAGCAGGTTTCTGCCCAGAAACAAAGAACGGTAAGATGACGCTTATGAATCCGGCAGGACTTATTGCCGATGAGGGTGCTGACGGAGCTCTGAGGGTTATTAGAAACGGTCTCAAACCCGAAAACACCAAGATGTTCACCAACATGTTTACGTTCTTTAACGATCACGCTAACGATCTCAACTACATTGCCGTAGTGAGTAGAAAGCCAAAATAGACATCGTCTTAAGGCAGGCGCAGACAAAAGGAAATATTCATCGAACTAGACTTGGGCTCGATAACAAAGAAGGAAGCTGGCATCTCAACCAGCTTCCTTCTCTTTTATTGCGTGTTATGTGCGGAGCTTACTTGGCCTTTGCGCAGGCAGCCATAGCAACAGAGCCAATGTAGTTGACTGGGTTGGTAAAGTTTGGCTGGAACAGAAGGTCAACAGCTGCAAGATTGTCGATGGTCATGCCAGCAGCAATAGCAACGGAAACAACGTTTGCTGCCTGGGCAACATCGTCATGTGTCGAGAAGAACTGTGCGCCCTTGATAAGGCGAGTCTCTGGATCCCAGACCAGTGTTGCGGTAACTGGCTCGGTGGTCAGCATGAACTCAGGACGATAGTTCTCGGTGATGGAGACGGAATCGTACTCATAGCCACGAACCTTGCCGCCCTCAACGGTGAGACCTGCTGCAGCCATGGAGTAGTTGTAGAGCTGAACTGCACTGGAAGCCTGAGTGCCTGCATATGCAGCAGTTGGCTCAAGCATATTAGGACCAACGTGCAGACCCTGTCGGACAGCATTTGTTGCCAGAGGAATGTAGTCTTCTTTACCGGTAACGTTGAAGATGATGGATGCAGAGTCACCAGCTGCGAAGACACCAGGTTCGCTGGTACGCATGTACTCATCAACCTTGATGGCGCCGTTAGGAAGCATATCAAGCTGGCCGTCAAAGAGGTCAGTGCGAGGCAGGAAGCCAATGCCCAGAATTGCATAATCAGCGGTGTAGGAGCCCTTATCGGTAACAACGGTGACGGAATCGCCATTGTCCTCAAAGCTCATGACCTTCTCGCCTAGTGCAAGCGTGACGCCGTGCTCTTTGTAAGCATCCTCAACCTGGTCAGTGATTGCTTTGTCAAAGTTCTTTGCAAGAACGCGTGGAAGCATATCGATGAGAGTGACGTCCTTCTGACGCTCGGAGAGCTGTTCTGCAAGCTCAGCTCCGATGTAGCCAGCGCCGATGACAATAGCGGACTTGGAAGCTGCCATGGTGTCGTGGATGCGACGGCCGTCAGCCCAGTTCTTGCACTGAAGAACGCGAGGTCCATCAATACCAGGTAGTGGTGGAACAATTGGCTTAGAGCCAGTGGTAACTACGAGGTAGTCAAAGTCATCCTCAAAAGTCTCGCCAGACTTAAGGTCCTCCCACGCAACGTGCTTGGTCTTAACATCTGCGGAAGTGACGTTGGTGGTCATGTGAACGTGAGCTCCAGCCTCGGCAAGGGCTTCTGGAGAGCTGTAGAACATCTTGTTAGGATCGCTTACGTGGTCACCTACCCAAAGAGCAATACCGCAAGACAGGAAGGAAACCGTGTCATTGCGCTCAAAGACGTGGACCTCCCAATCTGGGTGTGTGCCCAGGATTGAAGAAGTGGCAAAAACGCCCGCGTGGGTACAACCGATAACTGCAACTTTAGCCATAGAAACCCCTCTGTTAAATGCTACTAATGACTAACATTAATTGTTACTTTGACAGTGGCATTATGCCATATTCTCTTAACGAGAAGAGCGTCATTCTTGAACGTTCTTTAATAAATCGAATATTTGGAGTTCGTGAAGCAATTTGGTTAAAGATCTTTACACAGTGGCGAGAAAAACTTAGTGTTTGTACAGGTCGATTATGAGGAGACTGGGATGTTTGATCAGATCATTACAGAATGCACGATCTTTAATCCAACTCTTGAAAGAGCATTTAAAGTTGCTCCTAAAGAATTTGTCCCTGCATATCAGTGGTTTATCGATCATGAAGACAGCGAGATTAGTAAACTCCCCCATCGTCTAGAAAAAGGATTTACCGTTGGTGGAATACCTATTTCTAGGGATTCCGGAATCTATAGTCCGTCCAAAAGCAAAGTTTCTTATGGATTAAAGCAGTATGCACTCTCAGTTCATACTTCAAATGGTAATGGTCTTTATGAAGATGGAGAGCCAATTTACTATTCTGATGATACCTGGTCAATTGAGTACAGTGAGCATATTAAGACTCAAGGAAACCAAGTACAGTCAAAGCTGTACAACGCACTTTTAATGAATTGCCTAAATGACGGTCTCCCTATTGGTTTATTTATTAAGGATAAAAATAAGAAATATAAAGTGATGGGATTAGCGTTTGTAGAGCGTTATAACAGCGCTACTGGAATGTTTACTCTTCATGGACCGGTTAACGCCAAAACAGTTAATAATTCATCTTTTATTTCGGCAGGTTTTGATGAACTCAAGCCAGAGATTCAAAATAGGCTTGAGCAGATTGATGACACTGATGAGCGCATTAAGGAATTCAGAGAATCCGTGCGTAGACAAGGACAAGCTCAGTTTAGAAATAACTTGCTAAAGGCCTATTCCAATAGATGCGCTATCTCTGGAAACGATGTCCCTCAGGTTTTACAAGCAGCTCATATTGGTCAATATCGTGGACCTAAAACTCAAATGGTTACCAATGGTATTCTTCTAAGGTCTGATCTACATCTTCTTTTTGATGCACATTTGCTTTCAGTTGAGCCCGATAGTAAGCGCATCAGATTATCGAGGCTTTTGGATAAAACCGAATATATTGACTTCAATAAAAAGAAGTTACATATGCCTGTTTATCGGGAAGCTTATCCAAATGAAAAGCAGCTAGAAAGGCATTTTGATCAATTTATAGCTGAAACAGAGATTTTGAGATAAGGCTTTATTACATGATTTCTAGTTCGATCCATGAGCAAAATTCGTGAGCAAAATATTGGTCAGATTTTAATAGATCAATATGCATCAGAAGATCCTGTAGTGAGGGATCAAAATCATAGCCGTTTACATTTAAAAAAGAATATAAAGCAATTGCAGCTAATAATTCATTTTGAGTTTTAAGAGGCCTTAGATTAACGATATAGAAAGCATATGTAAAAGCATTCCAGCTAATAGATGGGCATGTAATTTCAGTTAAAGGCACCTTGTCGTAGTTATCACAGATTTGAGCAAAACACTCAAACATAGTTTGATTATTTTGTATTTTTGGATCAATTAATTTACTCAGATTCTTTAGATCATTAACTGTTAGTCTTCTCATCTTTCCCTCCATAACAAATGGAAGAATATCGATCTTTATCTGAGTTTGGCAGTGTCCAAGTTAGATCCACAAAATCCACGATCAAAATAACGCCTCCCAGCGCGTAGCTAGGAGGCGTTTTAAGGAAAGGACTAGAGGGGTTTCTCGCCAATTAGGCAAGCATCTGAGCAAGATCCTCGGAAGCATCGCCGATTGGGCCAATACCGTAGTTCTCAACAAGAATGTTAAGGACGTTAGGACTGACAAATGCAGGAAGGGTTGGTCCAAGCTTGATGTTCTTGATGCCAAGGTGCAGCAGGGTTAGAAGGACGCAAACTGCCTTCTGCTCGTACCAAGACAGGACAAAGCTCAGTGGCAGGTCGTTAACGCCGCAGTCAAATGCATTTGCAAGAGCGGTTGCAATCTGAACAGCGCCGTAAGCGTCGTTGCACTGACCAACGTCAAGAATACGAGGGATGCCACCAATGGTGCCAAGGTCAAGGTCGTTGAAGCGGAACTTGCCGCAAGCAACGGTGAGGACAACAGAGTCTGCAGGAGTCTGCTCAACAAGCTCGGTGTAGTAGTTACGACCAGGACGAGCGCCGTCGCAGCCGCCAACAACAAAGAAGTGCTTGATAGCGCCCTGCTTAACAGCATCGATGATCTTATCGGCAATGCCAAGAACTGCACCGTGGCTAAAGCCGGTGGTTACCTTGTGGCCACCGTTGATACCGGTGAGCTCCTGAGCCTCAGCGTATCCGCCAAGCTCCTGAGCCTGCTTGATAACAGCGCTGAAATCCTTCTTGCCGTTAGCGTCCTCGTCAATGTGGACGAGCTCTGGGAAAGCAACAAGCTCAGTAGTGTAGACGCGGTCCTTGTAGCTAGGACGAGGTGGCATGAGGCAGTTAGTAGTGAAGACAACAGGAGCTGGAATGTCCTTGAACTCCTTCTGCTGGTTCTGCCATGCAGTACCAAAGTTACCCTTGAGCTGTGGATACTTCTTGAGCTCTGGATAACCGTGAGCTGGGAGCATCTCACCATGGGTGTAGACGTTAACGCCGGTACCCTCGGTCTGCTCAAGAATCATCTTGAGGTCAAGAAGATCATGGCCGGAAACAACAATGAATGGACCAGGTTCAATGGTTAGTGGAACCTCAGTTGGAACTGGAGTGCCATAAGCGCCGGTATTTGCGCTGTCGAGAAGAGCCATGCACTTGAGGTTAGCCTCACCTACCTCAAGAGTAAGAGGCAGCAAAACGTCAACAGAAGACTCGGTAGCAAGAGCAGCAAGTGCCTTTACAAAGAACGCGTCAACAGCGTCATCGGTCTTGCCAAGGACGCGAGCATGATAGGCATACGCAGCCATACCGCGGATACCAAAGAGAATGAGGGACTTGAGGGACCTAATGTCCTCATTGTCAGACCAAACGCCACCAAGAGGAAGATCCTCAACAGGCTCTACACCAGCCTCTGCGGCTAGACGGTTCTTCTCGTCACGAACCTGAGCAGTAATTGCATCAACAGCGGCCTTGTCAAAGTTAACGTTGGTGATGCAAGTAAACAGGCCGTCAACAATCAGCTGATCAGCGCGGTTAGAGCGCTTACCAGCGGTAAGTTCGGTGCGAGAAAGGCCAACCAGAGCGCCGGTGAGCTCATCCTGGGCAAACGCAACGTCAAAAGGCTTGCCACAAACGCCAGCAGCGCCAGTACATGCAGTACAAGCAGCTGTCTGCTCACACTGGAAACAGAACATCTTGTTATCCACTATTTTTCCTCTCCATAAAACTATATAGCGAGAAGAGATTTGCTCTTCTGGGTTTCATGATTACAGGAATGTGGAATAAGGTATGTTGTAATTACAACAAAATGATTTCTATCCAGGATTTTTTTGGAGAGTATATGAACGTGCAAGACATCAAGCCCTCATTTTTGCTAAACACAATTGTGTTTAAAGGAGTAAAACCAGAGCTACTAGAGTCACTTTTAAAGCATTTACGTGCTGTTGTTCGCACTTATGAGCCTGGAGAGATCATTCTGTGTGCTGGCGACAAGGCGCATCAATTTGGCATTGTTATTTCTGGCGCTATCCACGTTGAGGGATCTGACGCTCAGGGCAATGTCTCTGTGATGGGAGCTTTCCATACCGGAGACACTTTTGGAGAGGCGTATGCGGCCCTTGGAAACGTGCCGCTTTTGACTTCGGTCGTTGCTACCGAGAAATCGGAAATTCTGCTGCTGGACGTGCGTCAAATTACTGCCAGAACGTGCGACATCTGCGGTGGCGTGGACATTATCATCAGAAATCTTATGGCTTCAATTGCTCAAAAGAACATTATGCTGAGTCGACGCATTCAAGATGCCGCACCAAAAAGTATTCGTGGCAAACTGATAGCGTACTTGCATACACGCTCTCAAGCTGCAGGTTCTACAGAGTTTGATATCCCCTTCAACCGACAGCAACTTGCGGACTATCTTGGTGTAGATAGAAGCGCTCTAAGCGCAGTAATATCTTCTTTAAGCAAAGAAGGTGTTTTTGAAGTTAAACGTAGTCACTTCAAACTTTTATAACAGCATTTCAGCCTAAGGAGGCTTTTATGGCAGAGATTTATTTAGCAGGTGGATGCTTCTGGGGACTTGAAGAGTACTTCTCCAGAATTAATGGCGTCAGCTCAACTACCGTTGGTTATGCAAACGGAAAGACCTTGGACACCAACTATCAGGAAGTCAAAGCTACAGATCATGCAGAAACAGTGCACGTTACGTACGATGAGACCGTTGTAAGTCTCTATGACATTCTGCGTTACTACTTTAGGGTTATTGATCCCCTCTCAGTAAACAAGCAGGGCAACGATGTTGGTAGGCAATATCGCACGGGCATCTACTACACAAACGACGCAGACTTGCTTGTAATTGACCGCATTATGGCTGAGCAGGAGTCTCTCTTTGGCCAGCAGCTTGCTGTTGAGGTTGAGCCGCTGGACAATTATGTGCTTGCTGAAGAATATCATCAGGACTACCTGAAGAAGAACCCAGGTGGTTATTGCCACATCAATGTCGATGACGCATATAAGCCACTTGCGTAAGCCGCTTAGCTTACGTTAAGAGGCGCCGTTGATGGATGGGATTTCAAAAACTATGTACTTGGAACTATGTTCTATAGGTACATATCCGAAAACATAACGGATTACATCAATAAGGGTGAATATGAAGTATTTATTAATTAAAAGCTACATCATTGGCATCAAAGCAACCCTCGGAAGGGTGCCTATCGCTTTAAGGCCCAGC
>ERZ773180.1770-NODE-1770-length-10180-cov-2.653235_pt1 | contig 10180 bp, 24 predicted proteins | sample MGYA00511080_ERZ773180 | MGnify/ENA primary metagenome ERZ773180 (study PRJEB29015, sample SAMEA2738175) | human oral metagenome | biome: human oral; feature: human-associated habitat; material: saliva | place: China | collected 2178 ...
GCATCGTCTAACTCTAATCCTTTCGCAATTACACATGAACTTGAATCTAATATTTTATATTTAATTTCAACCATTATTTTTATTCCTTTCAGCAATTAACTGTTTCAAAATCTCTATATCATATCCGCTTGAGATGAATTTAATTGCAATTGGTTTATTGCATCCATTTCCGAGATATGTGTAAATATATGCAATTTCATCAGCACTGAATTTAGTTCCTAATGCTTTATTAAAGGCAGATATATGTTTTCGTTGCCATTCGATATTACGTTTAGAAGTTCTATACGGTTGTGTTTTATAACACCTGCTTACAACTGATATAAATCTCCGTTTTAGTTCAAGGTCACTCCCTATTTCTTCTAAGGAAAAACAAAGCACATTTTGTTCATCAAGAGTTATTTCAAATCCGCCATATACATAGTATTTAATAAAACTATGTGGAAATGCTGACATTATTTTTATCAGAAAATCTTTTATTGAATCATTCATTATCTTCACCACCCAAACACGTCATCGACAAAATCTTCTAGCATGAACCACGCTCTTATAAATGTTGCTATTATGCATGCACATATGAACAATCCAATACAGCAGCAAAATACAATAAATAAAATGAGTGCGATTATTCCAATTACTAAATTTATATTTTCCATTATTCGTTCTCCTTAAATTGAATTTTCATCGCTCCAACTTCCAGTACATCGCCTTCTTCAGTTTCGATAATTGCAACAGGGTAGGCAATCACTCCGCCATCATCTCCGCCTAACATTAGCGATGGTCCAAATATAGTGCTTCTCTGAAAAAATCCGTGGAATATACATACTGTTTTCTTATATATATACATTTTCTATTTAATCTTTTATGCATTTGGATCACCCCACATTCGTTTGAATGCTAATTTCGAACCGAACTCGAATTTAAATGTATCCTCTTTTGAACACTTTGCATTTGCATGTCTAACGCATTTCCCATCAATGAAGTAAGCAGCTGTTATTCTTCGCCCTTTCTTGACGATGCGAATCTCTTCTTTGGTTTCCGTCAATTCACGAAGTGTTCTCATCATGTTTTTCATACAATAGATAAATGCATCAACAATGTCATATCTCTTTTTCATTTACATCACCTGCGTTTTCTTTCTAAAAACCATCCATATTGTTTTTGCCTGCTTTCCACTCCTGTTTCCGAACAGTGGATATGCACCGATTACTTTGATGATTTCCGATATCGGTATCTGATATTCATTCCATTTAAATATCAGCGTCCCACGGTTCGATAATACGCGCATACATTCAGCGAAACCGTCGCGAATAATATCTTTCCAATTAGTAGGTAATTTCCCATATTTCTTTGCCATCCATGCATTACTTCCGATTTGCTTTAAGTGTGGTGGATCGAAAACAACGAGATCGAATAATTCATTTTCAAACGGTAAATCCGTAAAATCAGCAACAACATCCGGAGCAATCGTAAGTCTTCTTTCTATTTTCCCGTTTTTGCTTTTATAAATAATTTCATTATCGACCGTTCTGCAATCCACATACAAAGTGTCCTTATGGTTTTTATCGAACCAGATCATCCTGCTCCCACAGGTCGCATCGAGTATCATTTATTCTTCACTCCAATCCAGTGCCTGACCGCATGAACAACAATACAGTTGTCCCTCTATCACAACTTCATTCCTACTCCCTAATTTTCGTAACTCACCTTTACAGTTTGGACAGTTTCCCTGCCGAACTACCGGTGTACTTTGATTGATAGGTTTCTTTGGCGTTGCCTTATCAACAAGTTCCTGTAACGCTTTTCTTGCAATCTCTCTTTTGGCGTCTAACTCATCCCTATATGTTTTATCGTCAACTGTTTCATCAAACATTTGTAACGATACAGCCAGATAATCTAATGCTTCTTGATATCTATTCATTTAGCAACTCCTTAACGATCTTCTTCATAAGTTCTTCCTTTTCTCTTCTTCGTTTCTTTCTTTTTCAAGTGCATTGAACAATTCAACCATATCTCGATGAGCTTTAAACAAGTCCTTTGGACATGCATTACTTTCATTAACATGAACATGGCATGATTCCATTAACTTTAAATAATCAATATAGAGTTTAAAATCAAAATTTGTTTTCATTACCCAGTTTTGAAAGTGCACAATTCCAACACACCTAGGAATCTTATCGAAATTAACATGAGATATTTTGCTCTCAATACCTGGAATAACTTTGCCATTTCTCCCTCTGATTTTTTCTTCCAAAATTATTTCTTCAAATCCTATATTTGAATTTTTTATCAAATGCTTGTGCTGCCGTAACCATTTCTCATTCATAATTCGCATATCACATAGATATGATGAATACATTAATTCGTGTGTCAATTTGCGAGCATTAATCTTCTGCAGAAATTCGATTTCACGTCGATATTTATAAAACTTGCGCAGATTCCAAATACCGATTGGAGCGAGCCAATTTATATACTTCAATTCAGAGATTGTTTTTAATCGTTCATCAATATTGTTTTCATATACAATTACATCCGTATATGGACCAGCCATCGAGTACTGTCTACACAATCCAAATTGATAATGTCCTTTCAAGTAATAATTCTGGCTACACTGAATATGCCTATCGTTTTCTAACAATTCAAAATTAACAAGTTCACATTCAATATTTTGAAATCCATTATCGTATCTGGAATAGAATCCATAGGACTGTATCTCTATACGTTTTGATGTACATAGGATGATCATGAAGCATTTGTAGCAATCATAAAATGTAATCCTCGTATTCTTCGCCAGCTTCTTACGGATAACTTTGCATCCTTTTCGATTTGATGTAATAGTCTGTTTTTTGTTCGAGAAAACCATTGTTGGAATTTGAGAGTAACACCAGGATAAGAATGCTTTAGGTGGGCGAAGCCTTTTATTAACGTAATAGTCTGCAGATTTCATAATTCAAATAGATTAATCCTTTCAAAATCCGCCTTCTTCTGACTTGATTTAACGTCGATTTTAGATATCTCTTTCATATTAGTGTGTTGACTTTCATTACTAGTGCTTACATTTGCTGCAGCTTTTGATTTGACTGCCTTTAGTTCTGATTTAAAGTAATCAACAACCCAGCAGAACACGACACTATCAGAAATCATCGCACAGTTACCATCACGCTGTTCAGATGCTTTATTAACACAATATGCATATGCATCTGCAATCGATTTGCCATCTTTACAAATATCCTCAAATAGTTCATCATCATTCTGATCACACAGGAAATTATGTATAGCATCAACAGCTGGTGAATGTTTCTGACTCATTTCATTATTCATCTTAGCCATCGCTTTTTGCTTTATTTCACTCATTATCCATCTCCTTTAGAACATAATTTTCAATTGTCGTTCTTAAATAACCAATCTTGTTATTAATTACTTCTGTTTTTGCAAAATCATCTAATCCTAAAATAGATGCTGCTCTTCTCCAGATTTCATATAGTGGTCCAATTGAAATTTTATTGATCTTTGAAATCACATCTTCATCTGTTATCAATTCAACTGCATGCATGATTGATTTTGATATTTCTAGTGTCATGCATTCATATGCATTACTGTTAAAAGCTTCATTTTCACGCACGCGAATAAAATCCAATTGTTCTTTTAGAAATTGCTTGTTCAGAAGTGGCGACTCTATATAATCATCATCAATATAATTAGATATAATCTGATTAGATTGTATAGTTTCGGAATTGCATACATTTTTTTGATTTCTGTATACAATTTCTAAGTTTTTGTATACATTTCTGTCGAAATTGTCGCAAAGAAAACAATCCTGCATTACAACCTTTTTTGACCGTCGGTTGTAATCCATGAAACGGCGCTGTATAGAGGCAGAGGTTAGAACTTCGTTTCTTTCAAATTGGTATCTATCGAAAAGCTCAAGTTCTAAACAGCTCTGCACTATTTTTTTCAATTTATCTATTTTTACGTGGATCTCGTCGGCAAAAACTTCGTATATCGATTCGTCTACTTTCATGTAGTATCCCTCGATTCCATAAATATTTGACAGCAACTCGATCCATACGTACTTGCCTAATACGGGAAAGCGCGCCTTCAATCTACGTATTTTGTTGTCTTCTTTGGTTTCAATCAGAAATGCTTTCATTCCTGATGCCATTTGTATCCTCTCTAGGTTGGTCTAACGAGGCATTGCAGGCCGTCGACCAATCGCCTTTCTATATATGTTTATGAGATTTTAGCAATGCCTCTCGTTAGACGTCTTTCTTCTCGCTGTTTTACTAATAATTCAGCATATGAATAATTCTTTCGTTTCATTGTATTAACACACATCTTCGCATCATGGATTCACATCTGAGTTCTCGGCTGTGCCTGCTCAATTTGTGACTGTTTCTTTTTCATGATTTATATCTCCTATTTCAAAATTTAGTGATGCTTGTTTCTGATAAAATTTGCAGTTCAAGCAGTCATTCTTTGTTTCAATTACTCTGAATCCTGCTTTAATTGGTGGGCAACTCTGTGTTTCGGCATTCCAGCGTACACATTGTTTGCAATCAAAACATTGTCTAATCATGATGATCACTCATTTCTTTAACTTTTCTCTGAAATGCATCAAGTTTGGATAACTCAAATTTCAATGCATTTTCCGCTTGATCATCATTAAGAATCATTATTCCTTCAGTGCTTACCTTTTTGGTGGGTAGTCCTTTTAATCTGCGAAGCTTATCTCTAATTAATTCGTTCATAGATTGACTCCAATTAAGAATAAAAACACTCTTACAAAAATGCAGGCATACATTGCAAATAGAGCTATTTCTTCGAGTGTATTAATTACTTTCTTTTTTATTTTCATGTGTAACTCTCCATTTCTATTTGATATAATGAGAGTGATAGTTAAGGTCTATCACTTAAGCGCTCTTGTCTTGCTGGACTGCGCTTTTTTTAATTTCCAATCCTGCTAAACGAATTTTCATTTTGTTGCTCAGGTCCATACCTGCAGTCATCTGGATAAACTCCGCATATTCTGATTCAGTCGTTAAGCATAATTTTCCAAATTTACGGTATTTCAGTAAACCGGCACGTCTATACCAACCAACTCTTTCCGGTCCACAGTGCAACCGCTTTGCAATCTCTTCTGTGTCTATTAACTGAATGTTCTGAATATCTTTTGGTGTTAACATGTGCTGTTCTCCTTTCTTTCGTACAACCCCCTTTCATATAATTGATTTGAAAGGAGGTGAATAATATCGCTAGGGCTAATGTAAAAGTTGTTAGTCAATCTTCAACTGGGTTGAATACAAAAGTATCTGTAAATGGTCGTATAATGACCAATAATCAAGCCTATAACCAAGCAAAGCAAGGCAAGATTAACGGATACAACGGTTCTATTTCATCAAATGGAAACAAGTACATCCGTTCAAATCCAGACAAGTCAACTAATAACAATTTAGAAAAGTAATTTTCTATAGAGACTCATTCATTGATGGATGAGTTTTCTATTCCAAGTAATTTTCCATTCACAAATACTTTGTAACCATCTTGTGTGATACCAACAGAATCCTTCCCATCTGTATCTATACTTGTAATTAATTCATCATCCATATTTGCTACTTGTAATGTGATAGTTGAATTGTTTTTAATTACCTTTTTCCTTCTCGAAAAACAGAAACACCAGTTAAAGAAGTTGAACTGTATCCATGCTTCTACAATATCTTCCCCATTCTCTGTATATCTTGTGATGTAATGATGTAGCATATCCTTTTCTCCTTTCATTCGCTCATCCCCTTTCATATAATTGGGTTGAAAGGAGGTTATAATAATGCGTATTAACCCTGATCTAGTTCGTAAATTGATGATTTATGTAGAAGATACTGTTTCTACTGACAAGCTAATCACTTCTGCAGACATTGCTTCTTATTTGCCAAATTTCACTGAAGAAGAAATTTATTATCATGTCAGATATTTAGATGATGATTTCTATTTTAGAAAAGTAGACTATTTTATGGGTCTTGGCTTTATGATTTATGATTTATCACCTAAAGGACATCATTTTGCCGAAACAATGCGATCTGATACCGTCTGGAATAAAACTAAAGAGACTTCCAAGAAAATCGGCAGCGCTACATTAGACACAATTTACAAAATAGGTATTGATGTCGTAGCTAGTCTTATCTCAAAATCCTTAGGAGCATAACTTCTTGAAAGTTGTGATTGCTGATTCTATTTCTGAATTTACAACTCTTTTTATTTCATTCGCTATTAGTTCATTATTTTGTATACCGTCCATGCAAAAGATTTTCATAATACGATTAACTAAAATAGGTAATTCAACATATATCAAAGTGTTAAATTCATTTTTTTCCATGTTGTCTCCTTTCTTTCGTACAACCCTCTTTCATATAATTGAAATGAAAGGAGGTGATAATAATGCGTGATATGTTGGATGAGGAAGTCTTTAAATTGGCTAAAGAATTAACCTTTAAAGCCCTTGAAGCTGGACACGTTGCAACACTTACTGATGGTGATAAAAATGGTAAGAACGTCGCTAACTTCCTCAAAAGCACCTACGATAATCTAAAATTGCACTTTGGCAAGAAAGATTAAGATTTCGTAGATTCAACAAGTTTTGCAGTTGCTTCGATAACTGCTGGAAGAATGCTTTCAGTCTGCATACTGGAAGCATTTTTCAATTCTGCTTGTATCCAATCACACAATGTATTGATTGTTTCGTATACTTTTTGTTCCATGCGTTCCTCCTTTCTAAACTTAAGTTTAGTTTCCTAAACATATTGATTAAATAAAAAGCTCGGTGATTTTACAATTTAAAGTATCGGCAATCTTTTGGAGCGTATTTATACTTGTATTCTTAAGCTTTCCGGTTTCAAGTTGATTTAAAAGGCTTCGATTAACATTTGCTTTTTCAGCAAGCTGTTCCTGTGTCATACCTTTTTCTTCTCTTACCCTTTTGATGTTTAACACCATTTTCATCATCTCCTTTCATTGTTCTCTTAAAGTTTAGTTTCCTAAACATAATTTGTCAATACTTTTTGTTTATTTTTCTAAACTTTTTATTTATAATGACTGTGTAGTATCTTAAACAAAGGAGAATTGTCATGAAATTATCGGAACTCATCAAAAAATATAGAACTAAAAATCATCTGACAATGCAAGAATTTGCAGATAGAGCAAATTTAAGTAAAGGCTATATTTCACAATTAGAAAATGAATACAGCTTTAGTAAAGGTGGAAACCGTATGATACCGTCATTGCTAAAGTTGAATCAAATTGCCGATGCAATGAAAATATCTTTAGACGATCTTTTGCGAAACATTGATGATATGAATGTTTCGTTAAGTGATAATGATTCATATAGTTATGATGATACCCTCACCGAAATTCCGCTAGATAACATCATCTTTGATGACTACTTTCCACTGCATTACTGGTCTGGACTATCCGCAGGTAGCTTTGAAGAATTGATTGAAGCTGAACCCGATTCAGTCGTGTATGTGCCTATTACATTTCAGAATAAGAAAAAACGTTTGCACGCTTTTAAGATAAACGGTACTTCCATGAATAATGTAATTCCTGATGGGTCTATTGTTGTATCTGAAGATAATTACAATAATGCAATAAAGTACACCGATGGCACTATCGTTGTTGCGTTCATGGATGGAACCGCAACTGTTAAGCGATTATATTCCGGTGAAGATAGCATTACGCTTTCACCAGATAGCACCGACAAGTCACACATGCCTATTATCGTTCCAAAAGACAAGGAACTTGTTATCATAGGGAAAGTCATTTGGCACATGAATCCTGAAGATATAGCGGAGAAGTGTTATTAAGAAAGAGATGAAGGAGATAAATAGTATGGCAGAACAACATACCAATAAACGTCAACGATACCATAAGTATAAGCGTGGGCAATTTGTTATTGTAAGGTTTGGAAAGCGGATAGGGACTGAATTTTCAGGTACTCATCCAGCGATAGTAATCAGTAAAGAAGATAATTTATTTAGCGGTAATATAACCGTTATTCCATTAACTTCTAAACATCATTCTCAATATTTGGAATTAGGAGAATTATTGGACAAATCTGTTTATAGCAAACTTGGTAAAGGGGTCGCAAAAGAGATATTTACTATCAAAGAAGTTAGAGATATTTTGGATACTTCTGAAAATTTGGATGAAGCTGTCTTTAGAATGTCAGAGCTAAACCTACCAGTTATTAATGATTACATAAAATATTATCAGCAATTAACTGATAAATATGAATCAATGTTTAAACAATCTTATGCGGTTGTATCTCAAATAACGACCATTAGTAAAAGCAAAATAGTAAAACCGATTAATAAATTAGACCCATTAAACGAACTCATAATTAGCAACTCGACGTTAGATAAAATAGACAGCGAATTACTTTCCCAATTTACGAGATCCATTTGACAGCCACCTTCCCTTTGTATATGATGTAAATGTAAATTCTAGCTTTGCGCTATTGTTTTACAGAATACATTCCGGCAATACGCCGCTAGGAGGGGAGAGTCTATTAAATGATTCTCTCCTTCGTTTTTTATAATAAAAATCCAACTGCTACCAACAGTCGGACGGCAGTAAACTCACGTTCAAGTGCTTTTACTGTACTCAATTTTAACAGAAAGGAGTGTTATATGGAACAGATAGAAAGGTATTTAGAAGAGATTGAATCAGCACTCTACAGAATGTCACCGACAGAACGAGAGCACTTGATGGAAGTGCTACATCTCGCATTTGCTGATTACTTCGAGAATAATTATAGAAAATCCTAGAAAGGAGTACGTATGAAAGAAAAATGGATACGTGAGATCCAATCCAAAACCAAAGGAAATGGTTATAAAGTCGAAGCAAAAGTGCGCGAAGATAATATGCTTAGATCTATCAACGGTGGACGTTTCTACGTTGCAGATTATGACGGTGATAAGAAATTAGCAAAGATGGCAGCTATTGAAGCAAGAAACAGACTTCAAAAAGAAATAGAAGTAGATAAGTATTCGCTTAATCATCTAACTATTGAAGAATGCTATTTAAAGTCTTTGAAGGACCGCCAAACTTCGATTAAGACAAAGCAACGTCACGATAGCATGTTTAAAGCAATGATACCCAATTCTTTAAAAAAGAAAGATATTCTAAAAGTCACCACAAGTGATGTCCAGTCGTCCATAAACGCCTACTGTTTAAACCATACACAGGCGCAAATGAATCATGCCATGTGTATTTGGCGGCAGATATACAAGGCTGCTCTTACTGCAGAAATACCAGTAATTGACCGTTCGCAGATGGTCATCGTTCCAAAATCTAAGATTGTGAGAAAGAAAAAAGATAACTCTATTACTTATGAACAGTTTGTACTATTCGCAGACGAATTATTAAAATACAACTGTATAAGTGAATCCGGTCGTCATCGTTCCTCCGCCATCTGGTATGCTTGTCAAATCATGTTATATACGGGATTGCGGCCACAAGAAGTATATGCGCTTTCTAAGAATGATATAGACCTAGATAACATGCAAATATCAATAAACAAGTCAGTAGGCTCCACAAGCACATTAGAGCGTCAAATAGTACCAGTTAAGACAATTTACTCTGATGCAATAGTTCCTATCTCTACACAGTTAAAACCGATATTAGAACAGATGATAGCGTGGTCAAAGAATGATGAATTACTATTGGCCGATATTGACGGAAAGCCATTTGACATTGATCTAGTGTGCACTCTAATTGTAAACGTATCTCGTAAGTGCAAGTCTAAGTATGGCTTCACATTCAATCAATATAAGTTACGGCACCTATTCAGCAAAGACTTATTCGAAGCAAATGTAAACCCTAAAGTTATCCAGGCATTGATGCGACATGCTAATGAAAACATGAGTCTGTATTACGCATACACAACTGACGAAGATAAGGCAAAAGCAATCGAAAATCGAAAGTTATAATTTAGCGAACATTTAACGAACAACTGCAAGATTTAAGTAAAAATATGTACGATATAACAAGAAGTTAGAAAAAATCAGAATGTGAAAATATTCAATGAACACGTGCTTTTCAAGAGATATACACATGCATTCATATATACATTATTTGCCTCATTAGTCGCCCCTTGTAGCAAAAAATCCGTTCAATAACGGATTTTTATTTTGTT
>ERZ773180.1772-NODE-1772-length-10170-cov-2.537519_pt1 | contig 10170 bp, 8 predicted proteins | sample MGYA00511080_ERZ773180 | MGnify/ENA primary metagenome ERZ773180 (study PRJEB29015, sample SAMEA2738175) | human oral metagenome | biome: human oral; feature: human-associated habitat; material: saliva | place: China | collected 2178 ...
AGATCGATGGAAACTGGTATTTCTTCAATCCGAATCCACCGGCTCAGACATGGTTCTTTGATAATGCTACAGGTCGTTGGAACTATGGAGACAATAAGGACATTAGACCGCTTGGTTCTATGTATGTAAATGAAAATACTCCTGATGGATTTCATGTAAATTCTGAAGGAGCGTGGCAATAATATTGTCTGAATTATATTCAGACGAAACGGTGAACGCCTCGATTTGTTCGGGGCGTATTACCTAAAATAGGGTAATTATTCTACTTGAGTTTTGCCTTATTTGAATGTATTCTAATATATCGAATAAGGAGTACACCATGAAGAAGATTTTAGTAATAGGAACAGGTGGAACAATTGCTTCAAAGCAAATGGGTGAGGGATTGTCACCGGCACTCTCGGCACCTGAAATTTTGACATTTGTACCTGAAGTGGAAAAACTTTGTGAGATAGATGTATTGCAGGTTTGTAATATTGACTCTACAAATATTACACCAAGTATCTGGCAGGATATAGCGAGAGCAATTGAAAAAAATTATGATTCATATGACGGATTTGTAATTTTACATGGTACGGATACTATGGCATATACTTCGGCGGCTCTCAGCTATATGATACAAAATTCCAGGAAGCCTATAGTTATTACCGGAGCTCAAAAGCCGATAAGTACAGACGGTACAGATGCAAAATTAAATTTAAGAGACAGTATTCTCTATGCATGTGATGATTATTCTCAGAATGTTGTTCTGGTATTTGACGGTAATGTAATTGCCGGTACCAGAGCGAAAAAGATGATGGCAAAATCATTCAATGCATTTCATAGCGTGAATTTCCCGGTACTTGCAAGAATCCAGGAAAAGCACATAATACGATACATTCCATATATACCGATGAGAGAGAGGGTAAGATTCTTCCTTGAGCTAAGTGATTCGGTATGTGTCTTAAAAATGATTCCGGGCATGAGAGAGGGAATGTTGGGGTATTTATTTGAAAACTATGATTGCATTATTATAGAGAGTTTCGGAGTCGGGGGTATACCCGACAATATGCTTGATAAATTCTATGAGGAGATGGAGAAGTGGCAGGAAATGGGCAAATTCATTGTCATGGCGACTCAGGTTGTAAATGAGGGCTCCAATATGGAGATTTATCAGGTAGGTCAAAAAATCAAAAAAGATTTCAGTCTAATAGAGGCATATGATATGACATTGGAAGCAACAATTACGAAATTGATGGTCCTGTTGAAAAGATACACATCATATTCCGATCTTAGAAGAGCTTTCTATGAAGAAGTAAATTATGACATATTATGTGCCTTTGAAGGACTGTAAAGTTTTATTTTGGAGATTGAAATGGGTTTAAGCAAGAAAATCTTGGGATTAATTTTTGTTTGTTTTACAAGTTGTTTATTATCAATGATTGCTTTGGCATCTCCGCCTGTTATGGAGGGATGGAAGCAAAATGATATAGGGTGGTGGTATAGGCAGGTCGATGGCACATACCCGAGTGATTCTTGGAAAAACATAAATAAAAAGTGGTATTATTTTGATGATAAAGGTTACATGGTAGAAGATTCATGGGTGGAAAACTATTATTTGGGTTCGGACGGTGCTATGCTTGTAAATACAATAACGCCTGACGGTCACTATGTACTTGAAAATGGTGAGAAGATAGAAGAGAGCTTACCGGCAAATCAGACCGGAATTACTGCCAATGTTCACAAGCCGAATGTTGATAAAAGAGAATTGGAAAGCTTGATTGGTCCGGGTGCGGAGTTAAGCGAGTATTATAAGAATGAAGTTTTGGGAAATAATGTAGATTCTTTGGCTTATGACGGCTTCAAAGAGGTATCTAATGATAATATGGTAGAACAGAGTACTTTAAATAACTTAGAAGAAAGCGGTGCATTTGAAAATCCAAACAACAGTATCGGACCTGTAGCTGAAGCTACAACCGAAAACTTCAACAATATCGGACCGGTCGCCGATGAAAATAATGATACTGCAGTTCAGGAAACACCGAGTGCTATAGAGAACGGTATTACAACTGTTCCCACAACCGTTATTTCAAATGATAATGTTGACGGAGAAAGTGAAAGAGTAATAGTTATCAGAGAACTTAGAGAATACGGACTGAGTGAAGCTGAGGCAAATTTATATTATTTGATAAATGAGTATAGAGAGAGTCTTGGACTTTCTAAGCTGTCATTCTCAAAATCTCTTACAAGTGTTGCAAGAGCCCATGTAAAAGATTCACATGATTACACACCAAGACTTCAGCTTGATGGCAGAGGTATTCAGGGCAATCTGCACAGCTGGTCTAATAACGGCAATTGGAGCGGTGGAGCATACACACCCGATCATGCACATGCAGAAATCATGTGGGACAAGCCAAGTGAGTTGACAGACTACAAGGGAGCGGGATATGAAATATCCGTATACCACAGTATAGGAATAGATCCTAAGCTTGCTCTTGATTTGTGGAAGAGTTCTTCGGGTCATAATGAAGTAATAATAGGTGACAATGATTGGTCATTTATAACAACTATGGGAGTGGCTATGGATAAAAATTACTCTCATGTATGGTTTGGAGGAGATGAAGATCCGGCAGGTTATTATGACATTGAAGGATATGAAGTCGTACATCCATAAAAACAAAAAAACTTATTGACAAACAAAAAGAAAACTGATAACATAGACGCGTTGAAAGAAAGCAGGTTCGCCTCACCTTAGCACAGGAGTGACTTTGGTTCATATAAACATTTTTTGATTTTTGATTAAATGATTATTTGGGCGGATGGTTTTCTATCTGCCTTTTTATATTGGTAAAGAAAATGGAGGTATAAAGGTATTAGCGAACAATTGATTAACGAACAGATTAAAGCTAAAGAAGTTCGTCTTATTTCATCAGAGGGTGAACAGTTAGGTGTAGTTTCAATAAATGAGGCAAGGGAAAAAGCAGAGGAAGCAGGCTTGGATTTGGTTCTTATTGCTCCAACAGCTAAACCCCCTGTTTGTAAAATTATTGATTATGGTAAATTCAGATATGAACTTGCCAGAAAAGATAAGGAAGCAAAGAAAAAGCAAAAGACAATAGAAGTAAAAGAGGTTCGTTTATCTCCAAATATTGACACTAATGATCTTAATACTAAAGTCAGTTCAGCCAGAAAATTCTTGGAAAAAGGAAACAAAGTTAAGGTTACTCTAAGATTCAGAGGCAGAGAGATGGCAAGAATGTTCAAGTCAAAATATATTTTGGATGATTTTGCCGAGGCTCTTTCAGATGTGGCAACAATTGACAAACCTTCTAAGGCAGAAGGAAGAAGTTTGGTAATGTTTTTATCAGCAAAGAAGGCTTAAAGATATTGTAATAAAAGGAGGATTCATTATGCCAAAGCTAAAGACAAACAAAGCAGCAGCGAAGCGTTTTAAGAAAACAGGAACAGGTAAGCTTGTAAGAAACAAAGCTTATAAGTCACATATCTTAACTAAGAAGTCAACAAAGAGAAAAAGAAATCTTAGAAAAGATATCGTAACAGATGCTACAAACGCAAAAGTTATGAAGAAAATTTTACCATATCTATAAGTTGACGAAGGGTTAGGAGGTTTTTAAATGGCAAGAGTTAAAGGTGCTTTAAATGCAAAGAAAAGACATAATAGAGTTTTAAAACTTGCAAAGGGATATAGAGGAGCTCGTTCAAAGCAGTACAGAATTGCAAAGCAGTCTGTAATGAGAGCTTTAGCAAGTGCTTATGCAGGTAGAAAAGAGAGAAAGAGACAGTTCAGACAGCTTTGGATCGCAAGAATCAATGCAGCTGCAAGAATCAACGGTCTTTCATATTCAAAGCTTATGCACGGACTTAAGGTTGCAGGCGTTGATATGAACAGAAAGATGCTTGCTGAGTTGGCTGTAAATGATGCTGCAGGTTTTGCTAAGTTAGCAGAAGTTGCAAAATCAAAGCTTGCATAATAATTAATATTGTATTATACTTGCCACGTAAGTAAATCTTACGTGGCGTTATAAGCAGAAATGGCGGAATTGGCAGACGCGCACGGTTCAGGTCCGTGTGATAGCAATATCATGAGGGTTCGAGTCCCTTTTTCTGCATGGAATTTATCTTAAATATTGAGAGGTATTTCATTTTAAAAGATTGTACATTATGTGCAATTTTTTTTTATTCAAGAGAGGAGAGAAATATGTTAAAGGTGTTGGCAAAATATATAAAAGAATATAAAGTTGCTTCCTTGCTCACGGTTGTATTCATAATTGGTGAAGTGATTTTTGAATTACTTATACCATATATGATGACATTTATTATTGATAAAGGTGTTGCAATTAATGACTTTAATGCGGTAATAAAATACGGTTCAATAATGACAGTTCTGGCCGTTCTTGGACTTATATGCGGTATAGCCGCAGGTATTTACGGTGCAAATGCCTCAGCAGGATTTGCTAAAAATTTACGAGAGGGCATGTTTAGAAATATTCAAAATTTCTCCTTCTCAAATATTGATAAATTTTCCAGTGCAAGTCTAGTGACAAGGCTTACTACAGATATAACAAATGTTCAAAATTCATATCAAATGATACTTAGAATGCTGATGAGAGCTCCTGCTACACTCATTTTTGCTCTGATTATGACTGTATCTATCTCAAAAGACATGTCTGTTATATTCTTTGTTGCTATTTTCTTTTTAGCTACAGCCCTTGCACTAATAATTGCGGTGGCTTTTAAACTCTTTAATCAGGTATTTGAAAAGTATGATGCATTGAATGCAAATGTACAGGAAAATATTTCAGGTATAAGAGTTGTAAAATCATATGTACAGGAAGATAAAGAAATATCCAAGTTTGATAGAGCTATAACAAATTTATATACATTGTTTGTAAAGGCGGAATCACTTGTTGTATTAAACAATCCTTTGATGATGCTTACAGTATATGCATGTATAATTGCACTGTCATGGTTCGGTGCAAAAAGAATTGTAGCCGGAGCATTAACAACAGGTGAACTTACATCTCTTTTTTCATATATAATGAGTATACTTATAGCTCTTATGATGCTTTCATTTGCATTTGTAATGATTACTTTATCTGAAGCAAGTGCAAGGAGAATTGCGGAAGTTTTACAGGAGGAAAGTGATATTAAGACAAAGGAAAATGCTTCCAAAGAGGTAAAGGACGGCAGCATTGACTTTGATAATGTCAGCTTTTCATACAAAGCCGGTATCGGAAAACCTGTACTCTCAAATATAAATATTCATATAGCGTCAGGTCAGACTATAGGAATAATCGGTGGAACAGGTAGTTCAAAGACATCTTTGGTAAATCTTATTCCAAGACTTTATGATGCCACACAGGGAAAAGTATATGTGGGTGGAAAGAATGTAAAGGATTATGATATAAAGAGTCTTAGAGATGCGGTAAGTGTGGTATTACAAAAAAATGTACTCTTCTCAGGCAGTATAGTTGACAATCTTCGTTGGGGAAATGAAAATGCTTCATTAGATGAAATAAAGAAAGCCTGTGAACTTGCTTGTGCCGATGAATTCATAGAAAGAATGCCTGAAAAGTATGATACATGGATAGAGCGTGGCGGAAGCAATGTATCAGGTGGACAAAAGCAGAGGCTTTGTATTGCAAGAGCTCTTCTAAAAAAACCTAAGATATTGATACTTGACGACTCTACATCTGCTGTAGATACCGCTACAGATGCAAAGATAAGAAAAGCGTTCAAAGAAGAGATACCGAATACTACCAAAATCATTATCTCTCAAAGAATATCATCCATAAAAGAGGCTGATAAGATTATTGTAATGGATAACGGTAAGATTGTCGGATTTGATACACATGAAAAATTGCTTGAGACTAATGAGATTTATAGAACTACAGCAAATGCGCAGTCTGAAGGCAATGCGGATTTTGATAAGGCAGGTGCATAATGTCGGGAATAAATAGAGAAAAAGGCGGTATAAACCAAACTATACAGGTTGTTGCAAGTGACAGCATGAAAAGAGTAATATCACTTGTATTAAAAAACTATAAAAAGAGTATCTTTGTTGTAATTATAGGAATACTGATATCGGCGATAGTAAGTTCTCTGAGTGCTTCCGTTATGCAGGATATTATAGATAATTATATAATTCCTCTCACAAAAGAAAGTAATCCTGATTTCACACCACTGGCAATTGAGATAGGAAAACTAATATGTATATTTTCAGCGGGTGTATTGGCATCATTTGCTTATAACAGGATAATGGTAAATGTAGGGCAGGGAACCATGCGTGAGATAAGAAGAAATCTTTTTGCTCATATGGAAAAACTTCCTATAAGATATTTTGATACACATTCACATGGCGATATAATGTCCATCTATACCAATGATACAGACACATTGCGACAGTTTATAGGTGTATCTTTCCCACAGCTCGTTGAGGCATTGCTTTCTTTAATTGCTGTATTTATCACAATGCTTTTATTAAGTCCTATGATGACCTTAGTGTCTGTTATTATGATTATTATATCTGTACAGGCTTCAGGTAAGGCCGCAAGTATTTCAGGTAAATATTTCGGAATACAGCAAGCTACTCTTGGAAAAGTAAACGGATATATAGAAGAGATGATAAGCGGTCAAAAGGTTGTAAAGGTATTCAACTATGAAGATAAGAACATAAAAGGGTTTACATCAATAAATGATGAACTCTGTGAGGCCTCTTCAAAAGCAAACGGATTTGCAAATATACTCATGCCGATAGTTGCACAAATCGGAAACTTAAGTTATGTAGTAATAGCTGTAGTTGGTGGCTATCTGGCTATAAACGGTCATTTCGGTGTGACCATAGGAACTATAGCCGCATTCCTTTCATTGGTAAAAGCATTTAACAGACCTTTTATGACCGTATCGCAACAGCTCAATGCGGTAGTTATGGCGGCTGCCGGAAGTCAGCGAGTATTTGCACTTATGGATGAAACTGTAGAAGATGATAAAGGCTATGTTACACTGGTAAATGCAAAGATAGACGGTAAGGGAAATATATCAGAGTCAAAATCAAGAACCGGCATCTGGGCATGGAAGCATAAACATGATAACGGAGAAATTACATATACAAAACTTGAGGGAGATATTGTATTTGAAAATGTCGACTTCGGATATGTACCTGAAAAGATAGTACTACATGATATAAATCTCTTTGCGAATAAGGGACAAAAGATTGCCTTTGTAGGTTCTACAGGTGCAGGTAAGACAACTATAACAAATCTTATAAACAGATTTTATGATATTCAAAACGGTAAGATAAGATATGACGGTATAAACATCGAAAAGATAAAGAAGGATGACCTTAGAAGATCTTTGGGTGTGGTTCTTCAGGAAACAAATCTCTTCTCAGATACTGTTATGGAAAATATTCGTTATGGTCGTCCTGATGCAACAGATGAGGAGTGCATATCGGCTGCAAGACTGGCAAATGCCGACGGCTTTATAGAAAGACTTCCTGACGGATATAATACATTCCTTCACGAGGGCGGTGCAAATCTGTCACAGGGTCAAAAACAGCTTCTTTCTATTGCAAGGGCGGCCTTAGCAGATCCTCCTGTACTTATTTTGGATGAGGCTACATCATCTATTGATACAAGAACAGAACAACTTGTGCAGGCAGGTATGGATTCTTTGATGCTTGGCAGAACTACATTTGTTATTGCCCACAGACTCTCAACCATTAAAAACTCAGATGTAATAATGGTACTTGAGCAGGGAAGAATAATAGAGCGTGGTTCACATGAAAGCTTGTTGGAACAAAAGGGAAGATATTATCAACTTTATACGGGAAAAGTGGTATAGAAATAATAACGGTCGAAGCGGGTTGCTTTGGCCGTTATTTTTTTGTAATATATACTTAAAAAATATTGACATTTTATTATATAAACCTTACGATAGTATTTAGATATATTAATTATAAATTAAATAGTAATATAATAAGCAGTTTGAGTTAAAGGGTGTATTACATGCAAGGACGCAGGATTTGTCAAAGTGATATAATTAAATATATAAATGAAGAGTTGGGTATTCCATATTCATCATTATGTACTGTTATAGATACGGTTAGACCGGGAAATATGGTGGAGCCTAGAATCAGTGAGATAAAACGTGGAAAAAGAAAGGGATACAAGGATCTTGAAAACCATGAGGACCTATTTTTTGATACATGCTTTACAATCAAAGATGAAGAGCTTGGATTTCAAAGGGTAAAGGAGTTTATTGAACGAGAAAAATTAATATTTCCTAATCATAAAGGTTTACAGGAAGATGATTATAAAACTTATTCTTTGCGAATGCTAAAGTACGGTCTGGAGAATTGTGAATTACCGTCCAGCCATAAAAATATTGTATTAGTTGAGGAAGACTTAGAATACATTAAAGAACCACGTGTAGTGACAGAAGATATATTGGATATCCTTGATATTGAGGAATCTTCAAATAAAATAGATATAAAAGTAAAAAACAGATATATAAGCAGTATAATGGAAAATTGGAACTATATATTTTTTTGCCTTGTTTTTTTGACGCTTGGTTCGATAATATTCAGTATTTATAGGATTTCCGCAATGGATATATTCATTTGGATGAAGAATATGTCACCTGCTTTGTTTTCTTTTTTGACATTATTTATTTCGGTATCTACAGTGATTTTCGGATTTGTTGATACAGGTATTGCAGTTTTTATTTATAATATAAAAAATAAAAGCCGGGAAAAATTAACTTATAAAGACATATATATGATTGCCAAATACGGGGATAAAGACAAAATAATACAAGGGCGTGGGAGATATGATCTTGGAATAAGTCATATATGTTATTCATTATTTTGCAATATAACAGGAGCTTTATGTGCATTGGCTTTATACAGCTATTTAAAGAAATAGAAAAGCTTTGATACTTTTTTATTATCAAAGGACTTTTCTATAGTGGCAAATATTGCTCTAATGTTTGTATTGATACTGGTATTTGTAAACAGTTTCTTATTATTTACCAGAGAGCCTATGAAAGATTTTCATGATATGGAGGAAAATCCGGATACATTGAAAATCACCAGGCTAAGTGTTATAGCCAACAATGTTCACATAGCAGTAAATATATTCTTCTCATCTATGGGAATACTGTTCTCATTCATGTATGGATTTTCAAGCTATAATGTAATAGGAAATATGTCACCTATGTTTTGTCTTGTGCTTATAGGACTGTATTCATATTTATGGTTTTCCTCCACATCGCCATATGCGGTAGAGTTCAATGCACAATGTGCAGGATCTTTTTTGTTACTTGCACCCTCTATAGCATCTGTTACTTCGCTATACACAATTATGTGTTTTAACAACTCAACTTCATATATGATGGTTATAGGTGTAAATGTAATAGCCGTTATAGTATGGCTTGTATGCCTGATTTATAAAGAAGAGAGAAAATTAGCGCCGGTGATGAGAAACAATAAGATTTATTTTTCTGTCTATGCATCACTTCTGGTTTTGTTTTTTATTATACTAAATTGTATTTAAATATAATTTTATAAAATTGATTTTGCCACCGGTTTTCTCCGGTGGTTTTTTTATTGTAAATTTAATATACAAATTCGGTAAAAATGTTAATAAATATAACAATTATAGTACTTACACTAAAATTACACAGGGGTATGTAAGTTATTGGGATGGTACATTATATAAAAAAAGCTAAAATAATATTATATTTCGAGGGCAGATATTGCTACGTTAAACAAGTAAATATAATATTGGAGGAATATATATGTTGTAGGAGGAATTGTATTAATTTAAAAAACAGAACTTATTATAAGGGGGATAAAGTGAATAAACGTATTAATAAAATTATAGCAATCCTATTATCTATAGTAATAGTTTTTGCTAATCAAACAGTTGCATATGGAGGAATAGAACAACAGGATAATGAAGATTATTTAGAAGGATATGAGAATTTAAATATCGATGAAGACTTAGATATATCCAAATTTGCAACTCCATCTATAGCAAGTTTTAGAATGGCCAGTTTATTAAATACAGGTGGAGGATTTAGCAGGAGGACTACAGCTCCTGAATATGGAAATGTATATTATTATAACGGGGCATATAATCCCTTTATAGCCGTTGGTTGTATCGGAGAATG
>ERZ773180.1774-NODE-1774-length-10162-cov-15.117245_pt1 | contig 10162 bp, 6 predicted proteins | sample MGYA00511080_ERZ773180 | MGnify/ENA primary metagenome ERZ773180 (study PRJEB29015, sample SAMEA2738175) | human oral metagenome | biome: human oral; feature: human-associated habitat; material: saliva | place: China | collected 2178 ...
ATGAACTTAGAAAAGGAAATGCGACTACGAGTGAGATGTTCCAAAAAATTAATGATACGTTAACTTTAATGCAGGCAGGTGAGTAAGATGAGCTTCTTTTATAGCAAATTTGCTTTAAACAACCTTGTAAAAAACAAAAGATTCATAGTACCTTATGTGTTATCAGCAATTTTTACAATAATGTCATTTTATATACTTTCATCTTTAGCCTTTGGGGATAATTTAAACAAACTTCCAAACGGTATTGAGGCAACTAAACAGGTGTTAAGTTTCGGTATTATTGTAATTGCGCTGTTCTCTGTAATTTTCCTATTTTATACTTATAGTTTTCTAGTAAAACGTAGGGTAAAAGAATTTGGATTGTATTCTGTACTAGGTATGACGAAAAAACAAATAGCTAAAATCTTAGTGTTAGAAACAATTTTTATCGCTGTAACTACAATAGTGTTAGGAATTGGATTAGGAATAATTTTTGATAAACTTATGTTGTTAGTATTATTGAAATTATTCTCAGCGGGAGTTAGCTTTGGGTTCAGCATAACACCGATAGCTATAGTTTTCTCAGTACTATTATTCGGAGGAATATACTTCTTATTATTACTTTATACTGTTATAAAAATAGCTAGACTTAGAATTGTAGCCTTATTAAAAGATGAAAACAAAGGTGAAAAAGAACCGAAATCTAGATGGATTCTAGCGATAATCGGTTTAGCATTAATCGGTTATGGTTATTACACAGCACAAACTGTACAAAATCCTATAAAAGCAATAACAGTATTCTTTTTCGCGGTAATTGCAGTAATTATAGGTACGTATTTAGTGTTCATGGCAGTAAGTATTACAGTACTAAAAATCATGAAAAATAATAAAAATTTCTACTATAAACCTAAAAACTTCATCAGCGTTTCTGGTTTATTATACAGAATGAAGAGAAATGCAGTGGGATTAGCGAATATCTGTATATTATCTACAATGGTTCTTGTAACTATGGGATCAACATCAGCATTATATGCAGGTATGGAAAAATCTTACAACGAAAGATTCCCAAGACAATTAATGATTGCAGGTTATCATTCTACTAGTGATAAACTAAAAGAAATTGAAAATAATGCAAAAACAGCAGCTAAAGAAGCGGGAACTGAAGTGGAAGACATAGTTTCATATAATTCATTACCTATGGTAGGAAGATTAGTTGAAGATAAATTTAATTTTGGATCAAATCTAGGTGTCGACTTAGCTAATGTGAAAATGATAGTTGTTTTACAATTAAAAGATTATAATAAATTTGCTAATAAAAATAAAACATTAGAAAGTAACGAAATTTTATTACATATCGACAAAAAAGGAAACTACAATCATAATAATATTTCTCTAAATGGTAGCGACTATAAAATTAAAGAAAAATTATCAGAGTTTCCAGGAGCAATAGGTTCGGCAGCTGCGAATATTATGGATACATATTATGTAGTTGTTAAAGATGAGAAAGAAGCAACTAAATTAGCTACAAAACTAACAGAGTTAAGTAGTAAAGAGTTAGAAAAAAGAGGGATTAGTATACAAACAGGTACTCCTACACTTCAAAACTACGTTGCCTTCAATATCAAAGATACAACTAAAGAAGCTAAGGTAATCGAAAGCTTCAAAAAATTAGAAAAACAAAGTGGTATAGAAATAGAAGGTAAAGAAGAAAATAAACTTACATTTAGAGGGGTATTCGCATCATTCCTATTCATCGGGGTGTTCATAAGCTTTATCTTCGTAATAAGCCAAGTGGTGATCATGTACTACAAACAAATCTCAGAAGGATATGAAGATAAAGGAAACTTTGAAATCATGAGAAAAGTAGGTATCACAGACAAACAGATTAAACAATCAATAAGATCACAAGTATTGTTAATCTTCTTCTCACCGCTAATTATAGCGACATTACACACTATAGTAGCATATCCATTTATCGAAAAAATCTTGAGATTATTCTTAATAACAGATAATAGCATATTCTTACAAGCACTCGCTGTGACAATCGTAGTCTTCGCAATCTTCTATCTAATAGTTTATGCAATAACATCAAAAATTTACTATAGAATTATAAAAGAATAGACGAAAAAAAACTCCAGAGGAAAAATCTGGAGTTATTTTGTGTTATGAAATTTCAAAGTTTTGGGAAACTTATGGTAAGACTAATGTTATTATTAGAAAAAATAATCTCCGTAGAGTATAATGAAGGTAAGAAATTAACTGGGATTATGAAAAATTAAATTAATTATGAAAAAAATAATAAATAGGGAGGTTTTCAAAATGGAAAACATAAGAAATAAAGATACACGTCCAATGATGGATTTAGTAGCGAAAAAAGTATTTAGTAATACTGAGGTGACGGCTCAATTTGTTAGAGATTTATTGGATTTACCAGTAACTAATGTAAAAATTCTAGATGGAACTCAGATACATGCTAAGCCATATAAAGAGCTTCTCCCATATGTAACGCATGTAGATGTGCTAGCAGAATTAGATGATGGAACACAGGTTATTATAGAAATCCAAGTGGCTATGCAGGTTGATTTTATAAAAAGATTGTGGTTGTACATTTGCGAACAAGTATCGCAAAACTTAGATGAGTATAAGAAAGAGGGGGTAAATACGCATTATTTATCTCAAGAATTAATACCAGTTTATGCGATAGCGATAACAGAGAAATCGTATTTTAATGACAATCGAGCGATTCATTCATTTAGTATGAGAGATGATGATAATTGTGAAGAATTAAAAGTTAAATTTAAAGGTATAGAAGAGAAAAGAAATTTAGTTAAAATGGTGTTTTTAGAAATAGAAAAATATACTGAAAATACAACGGAAAATTACAAAAAAGTACGTTGGATAGAATTTTTTGGAAATAAACCATTTACACATGAACCAGAAAAAATAATGAAACAAGCAGACAGTATAATAAATCCGAAAGAATGGACTAAGGAGGAGAAGAGTATGTTTGACGAGAGAAGAAGAGACTTTGATGGATATTATGCTCACCTAGCTTATGTTAGAGAAGAAAAAGAACAGGCAATAGCGGAAGGACTTGAACAAGGACTTCAACAAGGACTTCAACAAGGACTTGAACAAGGACGTGAAGAAGGAATAGAGCAGGGTATCGCACAAGAAAGAGTAAAAACAATAAGTATGTTTGTAGATTTAGTAAAAGAAGGGCACCTAACTAAAGAAATGGGGGCAAGTAAATTGAATTTAAGTGAGCAAGAATTTGAAAAATATCTAAAGTCGAAGTAGCAAAATAATACTTAAGCTAAATTGCAATAATAATGTAAATTTGATAGAATTATTTTTTTAGGTTAAAGAAATTAGACTGAAATATAATACACGCCAAAAGGATAGGATAATCTAAAAGCTTTAAATTTTTAAGAAAAGTTTATATGAGAACTTATAGAAGAGGTGGTTTATTGTTATCTAAATTTACTTTATAAAAGTTTTTTAGATATCTAATAAACTATGCGAGAGTAACTCTAAAAAATCAATTTCTACGAAATCGAGATTTTTGAGTTACACCCAATTACCTTTTTTAAAGTTGTATATATATTTTAGATGTTTGATAAATAAGATAAAACTCCAAAAACTCCAGAGGAAAAATCTGGAGTTTTTTCGTTTTAAGACATATCGCCAAAATAAGAGAATTATTGTTGCGGTTCTTTGCTATTTTTCTCTTTTAGATAAGAAAGATAAGATAATGTTAAAGATCGCATAGTTTCATTATTTTCTAATGAGAATATACTAATAGCTTTGTTACAAGAGTTAATAGCATCTTCAATAAGATTTTGCTCCTCAAATAATCGTGCTTGTAAATAATAATTATCTCCTAGAAGATAAAAAGATTTATTTTCTAGAGCTTTAGTAATAGCGGTAGAGTTCCAATACGTTGCATCATTTAATTTATTTAAAATTCCATAGATACGTGCAATAGAATAATAGAATGGTTGTTCAGAACTTGTATTTTTAATAATTTTTATATATGGTAAAACTTTTTCATACCAAAGAATAGCATCTTCAAATAATTCTTTTTCTGAATAAAAATTCCCTAAAGTATTACATATATCGCAATATAAAATACAACCAACTTCTACTTTTTCTATTAATGTCTTTAGATTTTCAATCGCAAGCTCCAGCTGATTTTTTATATGATATGTTGTGATAGCTTGAAACCATTCAAAATATAACATATTTTCTGAATTAAGAGTATTTTTATCAATTGAAGATAAAACAAAGTCTAGTGTCTTATAATCTCGTTTATAAAGTAATTCCATAAGTTCATTAACTTTGAAGTGAGAAGGCTGATAATCTTCAGTGTCGATATCAAATAAGTCTTCTATTTCACTAATTGGAATATTTAATTTTTTTATGATTTTGAAAAATATATCTATAGAAGGAGTGACTTCTCCTTTCTCTAATCTACTGATAATAGTTTGAGTACAAATACCTTCAGCTAATTTTTTTTGAGACATATTTAGTGATTTTCGTTTAGTTTTTATTAAGTCAGCTAATTTAAGTTTCAAAGTTTATCCGCTCCTGAGAATTAATCAAATATTACTATAATAATACTATAAATACACTTGTAAATCAATAAACTAGAAAGATACAACTACAATAAAAACACAATAGTGTTATTTTTATATAAATATAGTGTTGACTATCTTTGTTATCTCTGATAAAATTTACATAATAAATATATTTTTAAAGTCAGAAAAAAAGACTTTAAAATATAGTGTTAGGGGTGAAGAGCATGTTTAAGTTATTATTTAAACAAAAATATAGCATACTAGTATTTATTATTACGGTATTATGCGCAGCAACACAGGTTGCGACGTCTTATGGATTTAGTTTGATTATCCAGGCGACGGTAGATAAAAACTTAAGATTTATGGTGTCGGCGACTATTGCAGTTATGTTGATATATGTTGTTTTAAATACATTGGGTTATTTCAGAGCGATATACGTTGAAAAATTGATTCAAAATTTTTCTACAAGGCTTAGAAAAATAGCAATTGCGGATTTCAAGAAAAAGTTAGTCTATAACGAGAAACATAATAATGGAGCAGAATGTATAGCTTTAAATACTACTGATATCCAGCAGTTTGAGCAATATGCGGCTAATTGTTTATTTGCGATTTACAGTATATCTTTAGTTGTTATCTCAACAATTGCATTACTTAAGGTGAATATTACGTTATTTATTATCTCACTTGCATTGTCTTTATTAATGATGGTTCTACCTAAGTATTTCAACAAAGCGATAAAAACAACGACAAAAGACATTTCAAAAGCTACAGAAGATTTCAATAAGGATTTAGAGAATGCGCTGGCTAGTTCAGAAATGCTAAACAACTTTTCTGCGTTGAATTTATTAGATAGAATTGTAAATGTAGGTTCAAAAAATATAAAAAATGCAAAAGTTAATAGAAAAAAATCTATTATGACTTTACAAGGATTGAATGTGACATTAAATGCAGGAAACCAAATCGCGTTGATTTTTATTGCGGGATATTTCGCATATAAAGGGTATATTGAATTTGCGATGATATTTGCGATATCAGGTTATACAGGGGAATTCTTTGGAGGATTGACAAAAGTAATCGAACTATATCCGAATTTCGCTTCTGCAAATGAGTTGTTGAATAAGTACCCAGAAATTAAAGAAGAGAAAAGATTACCGAGAGTCGAAAAATTAGATAAGGAAATTGTAGTTTCTAATGTTAAATATAACTACCCAGATAAAACGGTAGAATTTCCTAATTTAACTTTCGAGAAAAACAAGAAGTATTTAATAAAAGGAAAAAGTGGTAGTGGTAAATCAACGTTGATAAATATTTTAAATGGTGATTTGAAGAACTATGAAGGTAGTGTAGAATGGGATAATAGAGAATTAAAACAATTTGATATTAAATCGGCGATTTCTACGATGAATCAAAAAGTACAATTATTAAATTTATCGATCAAGGATAATATTATTTTAAACAAAGAATATAACGACAAGTTGTTTAGAGAAGTTTTGGAAAATTGTAAGTTAGTTGATGTAGTTGATAATTTAGAAGAAAAAGAAAATACAATACTAGACAATAAAAACTTAGCTTTATCGGGTGGACAGTTGCAACGATTAGGATTAGCGAGAAGTTTATATCATAAAAAAGATGTATTCATAATCGATGAAGGTACAGCTAATTTAGATAGTAAGTTGGCAGATGATATTGAGGAAATAATATTAAAAGACAAAGAATCTACAGTTATTATGATAACTCACAGAAATAGTGAAAAAATCGAAAACTTAGCAGATAAAGTAATAACATTAGGCAGCTAGATGAAAAAAGAGGGTGGGAATGACTAAAAAATCGTGATTTCTTAAGAAACAAGATTTTGTTGAGTCATCCTTAAACCTTCTTTTTTATTGTGTAGACATGGACTTTTGTTCTTACAAAATAAAAAAAATATAAGAACAAAAGTCCAATTGAAAGAAAAGGTGCTACAGGAGTGATATTTTAAAATATTTTCAGGAGCAAAAGAAAAACGCTAAGGGCGGCAACCCAAAGCGTAAGTAATCTTTAATATTTCCCAAAAGGGTGGACGATGTCCCAACCGTTCGCCCTTCCTTTGAAGATATTATATCATATAACTATAGAAAAAGAAAGAAATAAATGTGAGAAGTTATTACAAGAAGCGTTAAAAGAAGAATTTAGTATGTAAATATAGAGACAACAATTCAGAAAAATAGAAAAACTGAGTTGTTGTCTTTTTCTAATGGACAAACAACGGGAGAAACGGCAGAAGAGTGCCTATTCAAGAAAGACAACCTAAAAAAGATTTTTCAGAACTTGTCCTCTTGCAGAGAACAACAAGGTGAAAATTATAAGAATCTAGGAGTGAACCTAAAACCCCATTTCCCGAACATTCTTTATATTTTTGAACATTTTCGTAACAATAAACTTTAAAGCTATCTTTTAATTTATCTATATAGTATAATAAAAAAGGTATAATTGATAATTAATATCAATACAGGTAACTAGAACCTTTTTTATAAAAAGAGCGAATGTTGGATTGCTATAAAAATAACAAAAATCCTTCGTCACTGTTTTACTCTTTTTATGTAAAAAAATCTAAATTTGAAATTAAATAAGGAGATATTATGAAGATAGATGGTAGAGCGATGGCTCTCTTCAATATCAAAAAAGAAGTATATCTCGTAGCGATTCTTAAACTTGTTGCCTTTTGGTGCTCGCTATTTTTCATCTACAACTTCGTAGATTTTCTATTTTATTCACTGGGTGAAGAGAGTAGAAGCGGTGCTATATTAGGATTTATCCTGAAGACAGTGGTAGGTTTAGTAGTGTATTACGGAGCTACAACAGGGGATAATTACTTCAGTCACAAAATTTCTAAACAGGTTAGAAATACATTAAGGAAAGAGATTTACAACAAAGTAGAAAAACTTTCACTAAATTACACAGAAGCAGTAAATACTGGTAGTCTTCTTGTGATGAATTCTTCATCGATTGTGAATATTGAATTTTATTTTAATAAGTTTGTACCACAGATGTTCGCAACGTTATTTATAGTACTTAGCTCGTTTGTGATTTATGGGAAGATTCATATCTTACTATTTATAGCGATGTTATTACTATATCCGCTTATTCCTGTGTCTATTATGATTATTATTAAGAAGTCTAAAAAGGCTAATAAAAAGAACTTCAGTGATTTCTTAAGTTTATCAGAGGTATTCTACGATAGATTATCAGGTTTCACAACGGCAAAAATTTACGGTAAAGAAGATAATGTAGCGAGTGATGTTGATACTCGTAGTGCAAAATATAGAAAATCAACGATGGCGTTACTTCGTCATCAACTTAATTCTATTAATGTGATGGACGCTATTACTTATATTTCTATATTTGTTTTATCGATTATTGCTATTTTTGCGGTAAAAGATCAGAAACTTATTGTTTTCGTGATTGTAGCTTCTCTAGAATGTTTCAAACCGTTGCGTGCTTTAGGAGGTTTGTTCCATATTTCGATGAAAGGGAATGTTGAGTTAGATAATATCTATAAACTTCTTGATCATCCGGAACAAGAAAAAGATGAGACTATAGAGGTAGAAGCTGGGAAAAATATTGTTCTTAGCAATGTAAGTTTCTCTTATGGTGAGGAGACAACTTTAGAAAATATCAATATGATATTTAAACCTGGTACGAAAACAGCGTTAGTAGGAGAAAGTGGAAGTGGTAAGTCTACTATTATCAAACTAATCTTAGGTTTAAATTCTAACTATAGCGGAAGTATAAAATATGACAACTTCAATATCGATAGTATTCCTACTAGAGAGATGGCTAAAATTACGACACTTATTACTAATGATAGTTACTTAGTTAAAGGTACTGTAAGAGAACATTTAAGTGTTCGTAAAAATATAACTGAAGAAGAAATGTACAATGCATTAGAAAAAGTTAATCTTAGAGATTTCGTAGAAGAACACGGAGGTCTAGATTATGAGCTTGCGATAGGAGCTGCGAATCTTTCTGGAGGTCAAAAACAAAGACTACTTGCAGCAAAAGCAATTTTGAAAGATTCTTACTTGTATATACTTGATGAAGCTGTATCGAATATTGATGATTACAGTAAGGAAATCGTACTTAATGCCTTCGATTCAATTAAAGAAGGAAAAATTATCATCGTTATTTCTCACGATTTAGAGACTGTGACAAATGCAGATAATATCTATGTTCTAAAAGATAAGAAAATTATTGAAGAAGGAACACATTATGAGCTGATTGAAGAAAATTCTCTGTATAGAAGATTATTCACAGATCAACAACAACTGAAATCAAAATTTTTAGCTAAGGAGGTAGAGTAATGACATCATTAAGAGAATTAAAACAACTGTTAGCTATTGCTCAGGATTTTAAACGTCCATTGCTTAGAGCGACTTTATTCGGAAGCTTAGGACACTTAACACTTGTTGTATTTACCTACTTCATCTCGTTATTCTTTTTAACAAAAATAACGACAATAGCTGTAATTTTATTTATAGTAATCTTTGCTTTAGCCGTGTTAAAAGGGTTATTCAGCTATACTGAGCAACTTTTAAATCACTACGTAGCATTCAAAGTATTACATGCCTTACGTGTTAAAGTTTTAGAAAAATTTAAACGCATCTCTGTCGATAATTTTACGAAAAATACTTCAGGTGATTATATGACGATGATTACTACTGATATTGAATTATTAGAAGTTTTCTATGCGCATACGATAACACCGTTTATGATTTATATCGTGCAAAGTTTAGTAGTTAGTTTCTTCTTACTATTCTTTAGTGTGAAACTAGCATTAGTAGCATTAATAATTTATATTGTAATCGGACTTGTGTATCCGTTAAGTTTTAGAAATGTTGGGCAAAATGTTGGTGAAAATTATCGTCGTAAACTGACTCAAGTAAATAATAATTCATCAGAAGAAGCTTACGGAATTTTTGAAACATTACAATATGGAAAAATCGATGAAGCAAAACGTAATATCGATATGGAAACCGAAGAACTGACAAGAAGTTCATATCTAAAAAATAAATTTTTAGTAGATTTGAATGTTCTAAATGTTGTAACTTATAATATCGGGGTGTTGGCATTTATCTATGTGGCATCTTCTCTTGATAGTCAGTTTGTGACTGTTTCATTAGTTGCGATGTTTATCGTATCATTTATTCCTATTTTATACATGGGGAATCTTGCTTCAACATTAAGTCAGACAATGGCTAGTGGAAAGAGATTTCTAGAGCTTATGAATACGCCGGAAGAAGCGGAAAATAGTGGAGTAGTTATTGATTTTAATGAACTTAAAGTTGATAATTTAACATATCGATACGCTGATAACACTGTAGTGGATAATCTAAGCTTCGACGTGAAAAAAGGCGAAATTATCGGATTAAGTGGACCTAGTGGATGTGGTAAATCTACAATAGCGAAACTTATTATGAAATTCATCTCAGATGAAAATATGGAAGGTAATATCACTATCGATGGTATTGATCTAAGAGACATAGATAACCGTTACTTTAGAGAAAATAGTTCGATAATTCTGCAAGATAGTTACTTATTCAATGCAAAAATTAAAGATAATATCA
>ERZ773180.1775-NODE-1775-length-10155-cov-4.087822_pt1 | contig 10155 bp, 9 predicted proteins | sample MGYA00511080_ERZ773180 | MGnify/ENA primary metagenome ERZ773180 (study PRJEB29015, sample SAMEA2738175) | human oral metagenome | biome: human oral; feature: human-associated habitat; material: saliva | place: China | collected 2178 ...
ACACTTTTTGCACTAAATGGATGTAGTTTGGGTGGTGAAACCATTCCAAAAAACAGAACAAAGAAACAGTACGAATTCGAAAAAACGTTTGAACCTATGTTTGAATTTTTAGAGCAAGATAAGAAGGAGTTTACGGGATTAAAGGCATACACTAGTAGAGTTTATATAAAAAATCAAGATGAAGTAAAAGAATACGAAGTAGATTTAGATATCACTCAATCTGATATTAAAGGTGATTATACAATAACACTTGGCGAGGATAACAAAACTGTTCCGGTTACATATTCTAATGGGAAGTTAAATTATGGGTCGGAGGTAACTCCTTTATATGATGAAGAAATTTTTAATTTAGTAGTACAAAGAGATTATTTTGCTTCTTTGGATATAAAAGAAACATTTAAGAGCGCTGAAACTGAATTGAGTGATATTATTTACCAGTCAGAAAATCAATCTGACCTCTATAAATATCTTAAAAATAAGTACGATATGCCAGATGATACAACCTGTCGAATAAGAGTTAGCTATTCTAGTTATACAATTTATGGTGTTACAATCCAAATGAAATCGAGTGAAAAATCTGTCCAAATAAGATCAACTATATTAAAAAACTAGAGAGGAAGTTTCATGAACGAAATTGAAAAGAGCAACCGTCGGGTGGAAATGTCGGCTGTATTATCAGATGCAGTGTACGATTATGAGCAGGATTACACAAGTGGTGGAGATAATCCAATTGGAGAAGCTAAAGCTGTCTTAGATAAAGCTGGTATTGCTGAAGATAGCTATAAAATCGTCGACTCTATGTATGATCCAGATTCGGGTGTTGCGGCTATTGCAGTTTACGATGATCTGACAAAGGAGACCTATATCGCCTACGCTGGGACTAATATGGATGCTGACGGCCATAAGGATCCTATTGTAGACCTTGCCATTGCCTTAAATGACACCTTGTACTTAAAAGAAAAAAACAAACCTGCCCTTGATTTTTATGATAGAGTGGAGGCGAGTGGACACTATATTAGCACAACTACTGGTCATTCTTATGGAGAATATCAGGCTGGAAGGACAGCCATGGAGAGACAAGTCCCCTATAATTTTGGCTATCAAGGTGCTCCTCAGTCGGTAAACGGTAAGACTGCTAACGAGATGGTGGCAGCTGGTGACGCTGCTTGGTATAGGGAAGTTGTTGCTAATAGTAATAATTTTGAAGAATTCAAAGTCAACATAATATTGTATATATTCAAGATGTCGGATTATAAAGTTCTCATCCCAATACTACCTAATGATAAAATTTTAAAACAGTATTGGGATTATCTCTCTCACTTAAAAGACACTTCGCCTGAGGTATTGAAAGCTGCTAAAGAAGAAGCAGAACGAATTGAAGCGTTGAGGAAGAATTACAAGGGTTACTCTGTGACGTTTTCCACCACGCGAGATGTGTTGACGAATATTGCTTGGGCTCAGGATGGGAAAGAGATTTCATTTGGAGGACAGGCGCTGGACAATAGTGCTGCAGAGACACTGCTGGATAACAACACTTGGTTAGTGCTAAAATTTTTGGGAATCACAAGGGAAACCAAGTATCCTGGCAATGTTGTTGCGATTGATTTGCCGATTCATCATAGAATGACAGACTACAGAAACAGTGTTGCAGCAATGGAATATACAAAGCAAGTAGTTCTAGAACAGTTATTTGCGGTTGATATAGATGGCGATGGTTTATTAGATTTTGCAGTGACTCCAGAGAATACAACAACTAAAGATTTGTTGAAAAAGTATGGTGACTCAAAGGAAATTCGCTTAGACACGACCTCTATGATGACTTTGATTACAAATCTGAACGCCAGTTTAAGACATGCGGAAGACCTGCTAGAAGTAGTTAAGCGTACAAATCAGGCTAATGAGAATGTTATGAATAATTTGTCGAGTCGTACAAACAATCTAAAAGAAGCTGTCTTCCAGCATCTACAATCAATTAGCTTGATTGAAGCTATACAAAAGATAGATAAAGCTTTCAGTAATTATGATGCCATGAAAGAAACGTTTAAAACACTTAATGCATATAATCCCTATGATTTCTCTAGGAATTTTGACGGGTTCGGCTTTAGTGGTCTAAACGACTATTTTGATAGTGATGGAAAAGACTTTGATCATGGAGCAATTGAATCAAAATTATATAGTGCGAAGTTTAATAGTGACTCTGCTCTTCTCGATATTGAAGTGCATAACATGACTTCAAAAGGTAAATCCGAAGGTAATATTTGGGCTGAATCAGCCACCTCTACATACTTGGGCTCAAAGGGAGCCGAACTGGTCAATTCATTTGAAGGAATGATAGAAAAAAGCACGACAGGTTTAGATAAACGTTCCCATTTTGGTGATGGAATACCACAAGCTGTGAATGAAATTTTAAAGGTATTGAACAAAATATCCAAACAATCATTTATTGTATCTCCTATACTATCTCTGTAGCCGAAATTATCAAAACCGCTTTAGAAGAAACAGATAGAGGCTTGGCTAGAAATATAGATACACTAGATTTTAGTTCAGTTCCAGATGTTAATACCAGTGTTTCTCAGGATTATAATACCTACTTAGAGGAGAGCGGGATATTTGATGATCGTGATGTTATTAGTGCTTTTGATGATCAGATAGATGTGAGGGCTGAGGATCTAGCAAATCAGATGTCTACGTCTTTTAGCAGTTATTTAGATAGTGCAAAAAGCTATATTCAAAACACGAATAAAGTTATAAATACCTCCAGAGATAATTTAAAAAATCTTATCAATGATTTTCCCACTGAAATTTATTACAAGAACAAATTTGAGGATAAGGACGATAAAAAGTTTTATGGTACTGTGGAGTCCGAGATTTCAATATCGGGTACAATTCGAACAGCTGCTTCAGATATTGATATTTTGGATATAGATTTGACCACAGCAGCTACAACAATAAATCTAGTTGTGTCGATGTTGGGAGGTTTCAAGCCTGCATTCAGGAATGGGATGGAGGATGCATTTTATGGAGCAGCTGAATTGAAAGGTGTTGTTCGTGCTCAAAAAGCAGTTGGTGCAGTTGTGAAATCTTTGCAGATTCGGTTTACAAATTTCAAGAGTGATTTAGAGAGTCTGGCATCGGGTGCTGCGGTACAGGCGTTGGGATATAAACTTGGAGACATGACAAATCTCATGGGTAATGTCAGTCATGTGATTGATGACTGCTTTGGGGACAGTTAATTAGTCAGATATACTAAAAAGTGTTCACTTCTACAATATTTGAATATCCACCTGGATTATTTTCAGGTGGTTTTCTTTTTATTATTCCATAATGTATTCAGTTTTCTTATAATATCTCTCTTATGGTATAATGAATTAAAGCTTTTTCATCATCTCAGATGAGTTCGCAGAGCTCAAGGTTAACCAGCCCGACTTTATCAAGAAGTTGGTATCTATTGCGCGTGTCGGGCGTTCCCTCGGGGTTCACTTGATCCTAGCTACTCAAAAGCCATCAGGTGTGGTGGATGACCAGATCTGGTCCAACTCTCGCTTTAAGATTGCCCTTAAGGTAGCAGATCGTTCGGACTCCAATGAAATGCTTCATACACCGGATGCGGCCGAAATCACTCAGACGGGACGTGCCTATCTGCAAGTCGGAAATAATGAAGTCTATGAGCTCTTCCAGTCAGCCTGGTCAGGCGCAGATTACCAGCCAGAAAAGGATGATATGGGAATTGAAGACCATACCATCTACCTGATTAATGAATTGGGGCAATATGAAATCCTAAATGAAGACTTATCGGGCTTAGAGGATGCCGATGAAATCAAGGAAGTTCCGACAGAGCTAGATGCTATTGTGCACAATATCCATCTCCTATGTGAAGAACAAGAAATTCCTCCAGTACCACAGCCATGGTTGCCACCACTTAAGGAGCGCATTGCGCTAGAGGAGCTGGAAGAAGTGCAACCAGCAATAGCCTGGGCACAAGAGAAATCACTCTCAATTCTACTTGGAATGGCAGATATCCCACAGGATCAGAAGCAGGAAGCCGTCTCTATCAATCTCGCCAAGGACGGACATGTCCTTCTCTATGGAAGTCCGGGTACCGGGAAGACAACCTTCCTTCAGTCTGCAGGTATGGACTTGGCTCGTAAGTTCAGTCCTAAGGATCTTACCATGTACTTGATGGACTTTGGGACCAATGGTTTGGCTCCATTGTCTAAGCTTCCTCAGGTAGCGGATACCATGTCTCTGGACCAAACGGAGAAGATCTCTAAGTTTGTACGAATCATGGAGAAAGAACTCAACCGTCGTAAGAAACTCCTTGCGGACTATGGAGTTGGGACCTTGGAACTCTATCGTCAGGCTAGTGGTCAGGAAGAACCGGCTATTGTCATCCTCTTAGATAGCTATGAAGCTTTCAAGGAAGAAGCCTATGAGGCAGAACTCTTCAAGCTCTTGGTGCGCATCTCTCGTGAAGGTCTCAGCATTGGGGTACATCTCTTGATGACAGCGGGTCGCCAGTCCAACCTTCGTGCTCAACTCTACTCCAACTTCAAGCACCAGTTGAGCCTACCACAAAATGAAGCTAGTGAAGTGCGAGCCATCGTGGGCTCTACGCCACTCGCCATGACTATGGAAGATATCAAGGGCCGTGCCCTCATGAAGCGCGAAGAGGTGGATGTCATCCAGCTGGCACTCCCAGTCTCTGGAGCCAACGACACCCAAGTCCTCAATAACCTTCGTCAGGAAGTGGCTTCCCTCCAAGAAGCTTGGACAGGACAACGCCCAAGTACCATCCCGATGGTACCAGAGGAGTTGATGGTGGAAGAATTTTTGAAATTGCCTAGTGTACAAGAAGCTATTGAGAATGGTCAGATTCCTATCGGTTTGGAGCTAGAAATGGTTGGAAGTGTCAATATATCTCTTAGCAAATTTAAACACATGGCTTATGTATCAAATGCAGAAGATGCTTTTGATAATATAACTCATCATTTATTAAGAACTATTCTTAAAATGCCTAACGTTCATATGATGTTGATTGATGCTTTCCAAGAATATGAATCATATAGTAAGCAGGTGAAAACCTATGTTGGGAGTAAAAAGGAACTATCGGACATAGGAAATCAGCTAATCTACGAAATAGAGCGCCGTCTTAAAAAAGGAATCTCATCTGAGTGGATTGTTTTTATACCAAATATGAGAGCACTTGTATCCGAAAGCGATTTAAATGTTCAACAGCTTCAATTTATGTTTGAGAAGGGGTATCGAGTAGGGATGAGGTTTATTATTGGTACAGATTATACTTATATTGGAACAAGCGTTGACCCAATTCCAAGATACCTCAAAACAAATGTCCAATGGGTCATCTTTGGTATGCGCCTAATGGATCAAACCTTCTTAGATAAAGGAATATATAGCAGAGATGTGGTTCCAGATCCCGATCAGGTTTATTTACATTCTCGGAAAGAAGTCATCAAACTCAAAATTAGTAAGAATAAGTAACAATATTATTTGATACTTAAGATTCAACCCTGTCTCTTGACGATTTGATAGTAGAAAGGATAATTGAAAAGGTTATTGAACATGGGACAAGTAAAAAGTGAAAAAGGCACGGCAAGTACTATTGCAACTGGAATTGTATCAGCAAGCAATAGCATTACAACTGCCGGTACAGTTACTAGAGATAAGACAAGCTATTATACCGCTAATACGGTAGGAAGAAAATTGATCATAAATGAGGCATCTATTGCTGAAAATATTCAATCGAAAATAAGTGAATTCGTAAAACTAATTCATAGTGTCGCAAATGAATTCGAAGTAGTAGATGAGAAGATCAGTACAATGTGGCAGAATAATTTGCCGTTGGATCAAAATAAGGGGACAACTGGTCTATCTTCGCCATACACAAATCCGTCATTTGTTCCTCAAAATAATTTGTTTAAGGAGTGAGGATGGAAAAAACTAGAAAATTAGAAGATATTCAATGTAGTGTTCAACAGATTCAAACGAAATTATCAAAGCTAGAAGAAGAAAGAAATCAGTTTTCTTACGTTGCAACAGAGATCATAGATCTTTGTCGATTGAACTTCATCCCATATAGAGAATTAGGATATTATCCGTTATCAGTTAAAGATGAGATGGATCGTCTTGAAGATATAGAAATGTTAAAAAGGAATGAACAGCTACTTAATGATTTTATCTTCGAGAAGAAAGAAGAACTAAAAAAGGCGGTGACCATGCTAGAGGACGAAAAAGAGGAACTTCTTTTTCAACAACGCCGTCTTGAATTACAAAAGGAGGGGGAAAATGGGTATTAAAGTAGACATAGGCTCAGCAGATTCGCAGGGCAGTACAGCGAATAGTGTATTAAGCAGCCGTGTGAATTATTATAACGATGTCATTACTGCCTTTAATAATTTGATTACAGAGGGAGAATTAAAAGGGAAAGCCTATGATAGCGCTAAGTCCTATGCGGAAAATAGAATGGTTCCCCTACTTAGAGGAGTTATCCTCTTTTCAGAGAGTCTAGGAGAAAAAGCGAGTGAACTACCGACTCTTTACCGTTCACAAGTCGGTGGAGAAAGTCTAGATGAGGAGATACTTCAAAAGCAAATTGAAGCGAAGAATACAACTATTTCGACTCAAGAATCTATTTTGAATAGTTTATCTGATATTAAGGATATTGATCCCATTTATAAAAGTAATGTTCGAGAAATTATCACAAATGCAACAAGTAAGCGAGATGAGTTACAAGAAAAATTAGAAAAATTGCAGACATTTGCGAGCTCGACCAGTGGTCAGTTTTCGGATTCAGAAAGTTTACAGACCTCAGTTTTGGAAGGTTTAAAACAAGTCTCTGGTGATTTTGGAAAGTTTGATGGAACTTTTAAAATAGAGGGAGAATCTCCCTGGGTAAATAATATTAATAGCGAGTGGAATAAACGTTCTGAGGTAATCCAAAATTACCAAAATGTTTTAGATAAAATTAAAAATAAAACAGAATTAGATGAGAAAGATATAACTGCAATTGCAGAGTATGGGAAACGTTATCCTGCTAAAGAGTTACCAGAGAATGTTAAAGATGCTGTACGAAAATATGTCGAGAGTAAAGTTAATAAAAATGTTGACCTAAGCGGGCTAGGGGAGTTTCTTGAAACTATCCGAGATACGTCTCTGGAAGAAATTGCTAAAGAAACAATTTCTAAGTTAAGCTCAAAGGATCCTAAGCTATCAGAGTACTTTCAGTATTTTACTACTACTGATAAGTTTGGTAATATAAACATTACCTACTCTGGGGATAGTAAAGGATATACGGATGCTTTATTCAAAGCAAATGCTGCGAATCTACTTAAGCAATTCACAACTTCAGAATTTAATATTCCCATACCAGGAACCAACTCGTCTGTTGGGATTTCAGCGATTAGTTCGATATTTATAGGGATGGACTTTATGAACAACCTACAAAATGAGAATGCAGGACGTGCTTTTACGCATACGGCGGTAACAACGACAGTGACAGCAGTAGGGGTAGATTTTGCAACAACAGCTCTTTTGGCTACAGCTGCAGGTTCTGGAACTGCAGCAGGTGCTGCAACATTTTTGGCTTCTAATCCTGTTGGTTGGGCTATTGCAGCGGGCATTGCTGTGGCATTTACGGTAAATTTAGCTTATGATCACAACTTTTTAGGGATTAAAACCATAGCAAATGATATGGGGGACAATCTTGAAAAGACTATAAATGATATCGGAAGTGGCATTGATTCCGGTATTAAATCAATTCAGAAAGTGTTTGGGTGGTAAATGTGGAATTAAAATTTAAAAATTCAAGTATGATGTGCTTTCAAATTGTTCAGATAAATCAAGAATCGAAGAAGTATGTCATGGATACAAGTACTATAAGCCCCAAGGGCTATTACTGGGGATTAAAAACAGATACGATTACAGTGGACATGGTAGAGATTGAAAAGAACAATAACCAATTCGAAATTAAACCTAGTACACCTGTAAGTGCGACAATGGTCGCCATTATCGTTCAACCTATCGTCAAGGTTAGCTATGATGGACTGAAAGAACTTTTTATTCACAATAATATTAGTGAGCAAATGTTACTAAAGTTACTACTGTTTTCTATTTCTATGTTGATTTCATATTTTGCTGCTGTCATTTCACTTAAGTTGGCTCATAAAAAAGCAGAAAAATGGATTCCAAAAAATGCCAATAAATACATAGTTACATTTACAACTATTAAAAAAAGTAACGGGGGAGTATATCCGTTCCTTGGATTAAATTTACTTTGTTTACTTTTTTTCCTTGGTTTAAATAATGGAACAGAAGGAGCTTTTTTGGTGATTAATGGAATCGTATCGTTATTGTTTTTTAATTTTGCTCTAGGAAGTTTCCCAGTTGCTCATCTCTACAAGCATGGGCAAGTTGAGGTTAAAAAGATAGAGAAATTATAGAATAAATAACATCGTAATAGCATTGATTCAGGTATTAAATCAATTCAGAAAGTGTTTGGGTGGTATATGATTCATTTAAAATTCAAGACTGTTAATATGATGGCGTATAGTATTGTAGAATTAAAGAAATTATAGATTGAAAGGAAAACAAGAAAATGTCTATTTTACCAATTGGAACAATTGTTTATTTAAAAGAGGGGAGTCAAAAACTAATGATTCTCAATCGTGGGGTTACCATAGAACAGAATGGTGAAAGTGTTTTATTTGACTATTCTGCTGCTTTTTATCCAATGGGACTAAACCCAGAACAGTTGTTTTACTTCAATCGTGATGATGTAGATAAAGTGGTTTATAAAGGTTATAGTGATGAAGAAGAGGAACGGTTCGCCGAAATTTATCAACGTTGGCTTGATGAAAATGCAACAACAATTAAAAGGGGTGTAACAAAATAATGTGCATCTGTAAAGATTATTGCAAAATATCACAATACTTTAAATAGAAATCAAAAACGAGGAGCTGCTTTGACATTAAAGAAACTCCTCGTTTTTTACTTATTCCTTTTCTTAAGTTAAATTGGTGTGGCTATAAGTAAAAATTAATGGTGCAAAATTGTAGTTTGATTTCTATCGAAAGTCAGCTGTTTTGATATTGTGGTATAATAGAGCAAGAACATTTTCCTTTTAGTACATGGAACTTTTAAAGTAGAGGGAGAATCTCCCTGGGTAAATAATATTAATAGCGAGTGGAATAAACGTTCTGAGGTAATCCAAAATTACCAAAATGTTTTAGATAAAATTAAAAATAAAACAGAATTAGATGAGAAAGATATAACTGCGATTGCAGAGTATGGGAAACGTTATCCGACAGAATTGGCAAAGCCAGAGCTATTAAGGTTACTTAATGAATCACCATATAGTAAAGTTAGTGAATTATATAATAAAGCTACAACTGTTTTTGAAGTTGCTAATGTTTTGTATTTGGGATCTCGAATTTCAAAAGATAATAAAGGGAATTTAATATTTCATCATGGGACTACACCTGTTGGGCAAAATCTAGATAAATTGTTAGGCTATGATAAACTCTACAGTCGAAATAGTATAAATAGAGGTTATAATTATAGTAAAATCACTACGAATAAGGGAACAAATATTCGGGGTCAGTACGAGGATATGATGACTCCTTTCCGTCCTAATATCACTAAGGCTGCAAAAAATGGAGCAACCTCATCTGCAACAGCCGGCTTGTCAAACATATTTACGATACATCCTACCGATGGGATTAAAGTATCAGAGAGCTTTAAGAATATGGGCAAATTGGGTAAAGGGATGGCGATTGCAAATGTGGTATTTTCTGTCGTGGATATTGTAGACGGTATGGGAGAAACGCATGATATAGCCGTTAGTAAAAACATGTCAGTTGGAAGTCCAGAATACATAAATACCCAAGCTGGCGGCGTTACGATTGATACTGTTAAGAATGTAACAATAGGGACGGTGGCTGCTATATCTGGAGCTGCTATTGCTGCGGCAACACTTCCTGTATCAGCACCTGTTGCAGCTATAGGTGTGGTAACAGTGGGAGTAGCTGGATTCGTTAGCTGGGGCTTAAATTCGCTAGATAAACATACAGGATTTTCTAAAGGTCTGAAAAAATGGTGGGCAGGAATTGTAGGAGGATAAGATGAAAGAAAGATATTATG
>ERZ773180.1784-NODE-1784-length-10130-cov-13.728238_pt1 | contig 10130 bp, 8 predicted proteins | sample MGYA00511080_ERZ773180 | MGnify/ENA primary metagenome ERZ773180 (study PRJEB29015, sample SAMEA2738175) | human oral metagenome | biome: human oral; feature: human-associated habitat; material: saliva | place: China | collected 2178 ...
ATGCAGCAGCATTCGCTAAACTTGTTGAAGTAGCTAAAAACGCTTAATAGCATAACAATACAGATTAAGGACTCTCTTTGGAGGGTCCTTTTTTGTATGGTGAAAGTATGATATAGTGAACATACCATCGTGTTGTGTAAAAGCGGGAGAATAGAGGAGGAGTGGTAATGGAACAGTTATTTTATTTGTTGATACCGTTAGGACTTTGTTTGTTCTATTTAGGTATTAAATACACGATTCGCTTTGGTAGAGCTAAGATGCTCTATGAGATGCCTTATGTAAATAAAGAAGGCACCTTTACTTTAGAGCGAGCAGGAACGTATGGGGTGTGGCTTAGTGGAAAAATGTTTACAAAGGCGCCTATTGGCGAATTTGGGTTTAACTTAGTTGATGAAACAACGGGAAAAACAATTCCTTTGTTTCTATCTATTATGCGTGCCCGGGTTAATAGTTTTACTCACTCAAGAATGGAACTATATACATTTGATGCGGGTCCAGGCACTTATAGACTGTCCATTACAGAAGATCCTTTTGTACTAGATACAGTTATGAAAAAAGTAGGCGATAAGGTGATTAAAGGAGCGGTTGATTATAATCTATTTACTATACAAATCTATACACATACTTCCTTTGTTTTAAGGTTTATATCAATTTGGATGATTGCACTTGGACTTATTATTGCTGTATTAGGCGGAGTTCTTCCTAACACTTTAGTGTGAAATAGTAGATCGTTTTGGCTATTTTATATAATGAATACATTATCAGAAAAGTGAAATATCAAAAGAGGAGTTTTATCATAGCTTGTAGAACTAACACAATAATGAACCTATTTGAAGGTGTTTGTTAAAAGGAGACATTATTATGGGAATGTTGAAAAAGCTTTGTATGACTTCTATGTTAGGTGTTATGATTGCTGTGCCTACGTATGCAACTGTTGTTACAGGTAGTCAATCCGATGTAAACATGGAATTAAAATATCCATTGGTATATACCAATAATATGTTTGCACAAAAAGCAATTAATACAGACATTGCTAACTATGTTTTATATGCGAAATCAGTTTATTACGATCAACATGCGTACCAAGTAAAGCAAAATTATAAAGTTACCTATGAAGATGCTCAAGTAGTATCTATTTTGTTAACTACATATCACTATCATGCTGGTACTGCACATGGTATGTATAACACTAAAGGCTTAGTATATAACAAGATAACTGGCCAAAGAATTCCGTTATATAACTATGTGAAAATTGCTAATCCACAACAAATAGAACGAGGCATTAACTCTGGTATATTGCGATTCTACCGTGAAGATCATAAAAAAGCAGACCTACTACCTAACTGGAATGTAGAATACGTTTCTGACAACTACTACTTAAAAGGTAAAGGCGCTATAGGTCTTGTATACCAACCATATGAATTAGGACCATACTCTTATGGGAATACATTCGTTGAATTTTCACCAAAAGCTATTGAATACTTTAACCGTATGAATGGTTAGAGAAATATCATATATATTGACTGATATATAATAAAATCTTGAAATAATTACAAATAAGCCTGTAATACTGATATTGAGTATTACAGGCTTTTACTATGCAATGGAAGAGCATATTCATTATATGGTATTCTATATATATAATCTATGTTCGTTATATGTGAAAGGTTGAGAGAGAATGAAACGTACGTTATTAAGTTTATTATGCTTAGGCTGTGTTACATTTACTAGTCAAGCAATTGATATTAATATACCTGGAGCCGATTCATCAATTTCAAAGGATGCCTATCAAAACTATCGGAAGGTAGATGCGACCGCTAAGAAGATGGAAGCTGATGTAGGTGATAGGGTGAGGGCAAAATATGCAAATAATATGCCTAAAAAATGGACGATAGATGAATTAGTCTATTTAACGCAAGAATTAAATCATTCAGTTAACTTCTCATCTTCTGTTTTTATTCTTAAAGATAATGGAGCTAATTTAAAATTTACTCTTCCTGACGGGACTCGGTTTGGTAAAACTACTAAGGGAGACCCGTTAACTACAGAAATTAAACGTGGAAACTTTCTTTTGATTGATGGAAACCTAAATTATAACATTCGCAAAGAAAATCAAAGCACGTCTACAGGTAATTCATTCTCCTATCCAACTGTTAAAAATGCAACATGGGAGATTAGCCCAACTAAAACGGGTTCATTAGAGGGGGCTATTAATTTTAAAGTTAAGGCAGATCCTTCAGTATCGTATCAGATTGCTTTTGATTTGACTAAAAAGAAAGAAGTTGAGTTGTTAAAAACACATGATCAAGAGTATGTATATAAACAGCTCATGTCTCCGTTGGTTAATTATGTGTTGCCGTCTATTGAGCCAGCTAAGCAATTACTTTCAAAAACTAAACCTATCACAATTAATGGATTTACATTCCAAACGTTGAAATCTAGTGACTTAACGTATAATGGTCCTGATAATGATGCTATTTACATTTATGATGGTAAAAGCTATCGTGAAGGCATTATGGTAAGAGAATTACAACCAGAAGAATTAGCTAAACCACATACTATAAATGCTAAATTGATACAATACTTTGCTATGTATAAGCCTTACTCTGAGTATAGACCGATTCAATATGCAACCGTTTGGAATGATGCTACCCCTGCTATTTATATGGAAGTAGAACGATCCACATCAAAAATGTATATTCAATCGTTATATGATGATAAGTACTTATATACGCACTTTATCATGGCAGATTTAGATTATAAAGTACCATCAAAAGACTTGCGTGATGTGGTCCAATACGTAGATAATGCAAATGATAAAGACAAATACTCAAAAAGTTTAGCAGGTATGTCAGCTGTACCAAAAGGTGTATTTGATATGACTTTATTTCCAAAAAAGTAGTAAATAATTATGAAACGTAATGACTTTAGGTCCAATCCTATGGAAATAGTTAATCTAAAATGTGAGACTGATTTAATTCCTACCCTAATTCGTGAAAGCGGAATTTACCCTGCGTATCATATGAATAAACAACATTGGATCTCGGTAGATATTGAAAGATATGAAGATGCTGAAAAATTTAAAATGCTGGTAGATATGAGCTATCAGTTGGTGGGGAAGCGGTAAGATTATTTAGGATAAATTGATATTTAAAACAAAAGAATAAGTACATATTATTGCTATATGTAAGATTTGCCACATATTTTCACTGTTACTTTAGTAAAGTGTTTATATGTGGCATTTTTTGTAGTAGAATAAAATTAATTACTATGAATAAATCATGAAAAGTTAGGAGATATTATGGGTGCCGAATTAAATCAAAAATTATTTAGTGCTGCTGATAGTTTACGTGGTAAGATGAGTGCTGATCAGTATAAGGATTATCTCTTGGGGTTAATATTCTATAAATATTTATCCGATAAATTATTAGAATCGACAGTTGTAAAAGCTTATAAATCTCTTGATGAATACAATACTGTAGTAAAGCAAACAGAATTATATAAATCATATATTTTGGATGAGAAAAATAAAGATTTCTTTATTGCTACCATGTCTGATACATTGGGGTATCATATAGAGCCTCAATATTTATTTAGTGAACTTGCTAATGCTGTTAAAGATAATTCTTTTGAATTAGTTCATTTAAGAAATGCTTTTGTACGTTTAGAAACAGCATATAAACAATTTGAAGGTTTATTTGATGACATTGACCTAGATTCAAAACAATTAGGTGTTGATGCTAATCAACGTAATATTACAATCAGTGAAGTGATTAAAAAGCTTGATGAAGTTGATGTATTAGGCCATGATGGTGATGTTATAGGTGATGCTTACGAATATTTAATTGGTGAGTTTGCCGCTGGATCTGGTAAAAAAGCTGGTGAGTTTTATACGCCTCAACAGGTATCTGATATGATGGCTCAAATAGTAACTATCGGTCAAGAAGATACACCATCATTTACTGTATATGACCCTACAATGGGTTCTGGCTCTCTAATGCTAAATGTGCGTAAATATTTAAATAATCCAGATCGTGTTCAATATCATGGACAAGAACTTAATGTAACCACATATAATCTAGCACGCATGAACCTTATTCTTCATGAAGTAAGTGCTGAGGATCAACGATTACATAATGGGGATACATTGAATAAAGATTGGCCTACAGATGAGCCATATATGTTTGATTCTGTAGTCATGAATCCTCCGTATTCTGCTAACTGGTCAGCAGATCCTACATTTATGGATGATGCACGTTTTAATCGATACGGAAAACTTGCACCTAAATCTAAGGCTGACTTTGCGTTCCTATTACATGGTTTTTACCACTTAAAAACGTCTGGTACAATGGCAATCGTTTTGCCACATGGTGTTCTATTTAGAGGTGCAGCAGAAGGCAGAATCCGCAAAAAATTACTAGAAGATGGTAGTATTTATGCTGTTATTGGTATGCCTGCAAACCTTTTCTTTGGCACATCTATTCCTACAACTGTTATTATTCTTAAAAAGAACCGTAAAGGTCGCGATGTGTTATTTATTGATGCAAGTAATGATTTTACTAAGTTTAAAAATCAGAATAAATTAGAACCTGAGCATATTAAATGTATTGTTGATACATATAAAAATCGTGAAAGTGTTGAAAAATATGCTTATTTAGCATCTTTTGAAGAGATTAAAGAAAACGATTTTAATCTCAACATTCCACGCTATGTTGATACATTTGAAGAAGAAGCACCGATAGATATGGTGGCACTAGGTGCGGAAATGAAAGCTATTAATGAAGAAGAATCAAAATTAGAACAAGAAATTTATGATATGCTTCTTCAATTAGAATGTGCTGAGGAAGATAAAGAATGGTTAAATGGCGTACTCGAGGTGTTTAATCATGAATAATAAACCTAGAATACGATTTAAAGGATTTACAGAAGATTGGGAACAGCGTAAATTAGGTAATTTAACTCAGTTAATAACTAAAGGAACAACACCTAAAGTTAAGAATATACAGAATGGTATCAATTTTATTAAAGTAGAAAATATATCTGATGATGGTGTTATATCAATTAATTCATATGTATCAGAAGAAGAGCATATGAACTATTTAAGTCGTTCAATTTTAGCTAATAATGATATATTATTCTCTATTGCGGGAACTTTAGGTCGTACTGCTATTGTTAAATCGCATCTATTACCAGCAAATACTAATCAGGCATTAGCGATAATTCGTTTAAATAAATCTGTAGATGTGGAATATATAAATACATTTTTAAAATCGAATGCTATTAAAACATATATTAGAAAAAATCCAACTGTTGGTGCACAACCCAACTTATCCTTAGGCCAAGTTTCAGATTTGGAAATAAATATACCAAACTATAGTGAACAGAAGAAAATAAGTAATTTATTTTCTAAATTTGATTTGATGATTACCCTTCATCAGCGTAAGCTTGAAAAGCTTAAATTAGCTAAAAAAGCGTTATTGCAAAAATTATTCCCTAAAAATGGAAGTCAATTTCCTGAAATTAGATTTAAAGGTTTTACTGATGCTTGGGAACAGCGTAAGTTGGGAGATTTAGCTGAAATCGTACGTGGTGCATCTCCAAGACCGATTAGTGATCCAAAATGGTTTGATACTGATTCAAGTGTAGGTTGGTTGAGAATTGCAGATGTTACCGCCCAAGATGGTAGAATTCGATATTTAGAACAAAAAATATCTGAATTAGGTCAAGAGAAAACGCGGGTTATAAAAACTCCGCATTTATTGCTGAGCATTGCTGCAACTGTAGGAAAACCTGTAATTAATTACGTTCCAACTGGTGTTCATGATGGATTTTTAATTTTTCTAAATCCTAAATTTAATATTTTATATACATTCTGGTGGTTAGAAATGTTCCGAGAAAAATGGAATAAGTATGGTCAACCAGGTAGTCAAGTAAATTTAAATTCTGATTTAGTGAAAAATCAAGTTATTAATATACCAAATAAAAAAGAACAAGAAAAAATTAGTTCATTTTTAGAATCTCTTGATAAAGTTATTACCCTTCATCAGTGTAAGTTAGATAAGTTGCAAGAAGTGAAGAAAGGTTTACTTCAAAAAATGTTTGTATAGTTTTATGGGGTTGTGTTATATGGTTAAATTGAAGGTTACAAAAGAAGCTCAGCTTGAACAAAATTTGATTGAGTTGCTTTGTGAGGGTCATGGGCAATGGACATATCGTCCAGATTTAAAGTCTGAAGCTGACTTATGGCGGAATTTACGTGATAAAATTGAAAATCGAAATAAGAGTGAACTCGATGGTCATGATTTAACTGATAGTGAATTTGAACGAATTAAATCTGAAATTCTAGCTAGTACTAAAACTCCATTTGATGCTGCTAAATGGTTGCGCGGGGAAAAAGGAAAATGCTCTATTGTTCTTGAAAGAGACAATGGATTAGGGCGTGTAGAACTAGTTGTTTACTCAAATCTTGAGAAAAATGGCGGTTTTTCTTCTTATGAGATTGTAAACCAAATTGCAAAAGGCAGCTCTAAATTAGAAGAAAGAGAGCGTCGTTTTGATGTTACTTTATTGATTAGCGGCTTACCAATTATTCAAATTGAGTTGAAAACTGCAATTGCCAAGGATGGTGTTAAACAAGCTTATTATCAGATTGAAAAATATGTAGATGAAGGGACTTTTTCTAATACTATTTTTCAAACATTACAACTATTTGTTATGTCTAATGAGCAAACAACACGTTATATGGCTGCAGCCCCAAAAGGTGAGCTGCAGGAAAAGTTTATGTTCTCATGGCGTACTAGAGATAATACAAAAGTCGAGAATATCAACGAATTTGCTAAACAGGTATTAAATATACCTAGGGCTCATGAGTTGATATCTGAATATATGATAGTCAGTGAAGAGCCTAGTAATAAAGTTCTTATGGTATTACATCCATATCAAATTCATGCCATTGAAGCTATATTTAAAGCTGCTGGTAAACATGAGTCTGGTTATATCTGGCATGCTACAGGATCAGGTAAAACATTAACAAGTTTTGTATCTACTAAGTTATTGGCTCAAAAAGCGGGTGTCGATAGAACGATTATGTTGTTAGATAGAAAGGACTTAGATAATCAAACAACATCCGAGTTTACTAAATTTGCATCTGCTTACTCTACAGGGGTTAATACCAACAATAATACGTTAATTGTTGGTACTGGTAGTACAAGAGAACTTTCAAAAGCACTTATATCAGATACAAGTACGAATGTAGTTATAGTTACTACACGTCAAAAGTTGAATAAGGCTGTTGCAGACTTACAAGAATATAAGCCCGATAAATTAGCTACGTTACGTGGTAAGCATATTGTGTTTATTGTGGATGAATGTCATCGTGCTATTAGTGCTGAAAATATGGATGATATAAAAAAAGTATTCCCTAAATCAACGTGGTTTGGATTTACAGGAACACCTATTTTTGAAGAGAATAAAAAAAGTGCAGATGGACAATATGCACGAACTACACATGACCAATATGGAGAAGTGCTACATCGGTACACTATAAAAAATGCATTAGAAGATGGATCGGTATTAGGTTTTCAAGTTGAGCATGAGTCAACTATTCATGAAGATGAGATTGCCAATGTAGTATTTCGAGCTATGCGTGCGGATCAGAAAAATATAAACTTTACTGACGAGGAACTCGTATCTACAGTTGAATCAATGAAAGATATTGATAAAGAAGGATATCTTCAAAATGCTCACTATGAATCTGATGAACATATTTTATCAGTAATCCGTAAGATTTTAAGCCCTAATAATGCATATCGTAAGTTTGTATTCAAAGATGGTAAACCAACAATGTCAGCTATTTTAACGACTAGTTCTATCAATATGGCGAAGCGTTATTATAAGGCTATTAAAGAGTTTACCTCTGATAAAAACTGGATAGAAACACAATTTCCGAATCAGCCTTTACGACAAGGTGCTGTTATGAATGATCCAGATTTTCCTCGTGTGGCTATAACGTACTCTTTAGAGGAAAATACAAGGGATTCAGCAGAAAAAGAAGCTGAAATGGCTGAGATTATTGCGGAATATAACAAGATGTTTGGTACATCTTGGTCGGTTGAAAGTATCAATCGTTATAATGGGGATATTAATAATCGCTTAGCTCGTAAAAAAGGTGAGTTTAAAGAGTTCGGCAAACATCTAGATTTAGTTATTGTTGTAGATCGATTACTTACTGGTTTTGATGCACCAAGATGTCAGACTCTTTTTGTAGATAGAAACCTTCAATACGCTGGACTTATACAAGCCTTTTCTCGAACAAATCGGACGTATAAAGGTAAGGATAAAGGGCTTATTACAACCTTTAGAAAACCAGCAACTATGAAAGAGCATGTATATGCGGCAACACGCTTGTATTCGCAAACTAATAATAATAGTAGTTTAATATATCCAACATATGAAGAATCTAAAAAGAAATTTAATGCTGCTTATACGGCTTTAGTGAAATTGGATGCTATAAATCCGAATAATCCCATTACAGAACATGCTCCCATATCAGACAGAATTAATTTTGTGAAGTGTTTCCAAGATTTAAATAAAGCATATCGTGCTATAGCCTCATATGATGAATTCAATATAGAGCTTGATGGGGATAAACATGGAACTTTCACTAAAAAAATTGCACTTATAGAAGATAATATAGGTTTGTATAATACTATAAAGGCCTCTTTAAAACCTGATGACAAAACTGAACCAGGTATTGAACTTATTGACTTCTTTGATTCTAATACAGTTCAAACTTATACAGTTGATAAAAGTTATATAGATGCTTTATTAAGTGAATATGAGCCGAATAGTCAAGATACTCGTGCAAAGATTGAAAATGCCTTAACTAAATTAAATAAGAGCAAATCCGTTCGAGTTATTTACAAAAATATCCTAGATGATATTGATACACACGTAATAGATAAAGATAGTAATTTATTGAAAATTAAACGAGAATACTTTACTAAGGCATATGATTCTATTGTTGAAGACTTTGCTTCAACGTGGTGTGTTGATGTAGATGAACTTATGGTATCTGTAAATCAATCTACAGTTGGTGAGGATATATATAACAAAAATCGTATAGTGGGTAGTGCTAACTATCCTGTATATGTACAACAACACCCAGATGCAGATCCATTTTCATACCCTCAACATATGATAGAAGCATGGGAAGTATGTTTGTTTGATGAAGTTATTCCGTTGAGAGAAGAGTTGAAGTAGTTTAGCTTTATTATTGTTTCATATTTGATTATCTAATTAAATATCCGAAATATTGTCTGTATATAGTTAAAAATTGTTTGGAAAAGTAGTATTAATCCTATATGGTATTTGATACTACTTTTTTGTTCTTTGGGAACAGCGTAAGTTGGGGGACTTGATGGAAGTAACATCCGTAAAAAGAATTCATCAAGCTGATTGGACTGAGAGTGGTGTTCGTTTTTTTAGAGCACGAGATATAGTATCATCTATGAATAATGAAGAGGTAGATAATCCTGTATTTATTTCAGAAGACAAATATGAAGAGTATTCTAGAATCAGTGGAAAAGTTATAGAAGGAGATTTATTAGTAACAGGTGTAGGTACTATTGGCGTACCTTATCTTATAAAAGATGACACTCCATTATATTTTAAGGACGGTAATATTATTTGGTTTAAAAACAATAATATTTTAAATGGTAAATACTTCTACTATTGCTTTCAAAATAACCATATTCAGAACCAAATATATTCAGCTTCTGGTAAAGGAACTGTTGGTACGTATACTATTGAAAATGGTAAAAAAACTAGTATCAGTTATCCAAGTTTAAAAGAACAAATAAAGATAGGTAAACTTTTAGATATAATGACAATAATGATTACCCTTCATCAGTAAAAGCCATTTCTACAAAATAAATTTCAAGCTAATCCAGCCATCGACCGCATCACCAGATCAATATCTCTATTTTCCATTTCTTGAATAATATGTATGTAAGTCTTTTGCGTTGTTGTCATACTCGCATGACCTAATCGTCTTGCAACACTTGCAATTGATACACCTGCAAAGAGCAATAGCGATGCATGTGTATGTCGTAATCCATGAATTGATATGA
>ERZ773180.1787-NODE-1787-length-10122-cov-3.057912_pt1 | contig 10122 bp, 9 predicted proteins | sample MGYA00511080_ERZ773180 | MGnify/ENA primary metagenome ERZ773180 (study PRJEB29015, sample SAMEA2738175) | human oral metagenome | biome: human oral; feature: human-associated habitat; material: saliva | place: China | collected 2178 ...
ACATAAAACCCTTATGTATCAACGATTATAGAATGATTTCGGTATAATTGACTATTATACCGAAAAAATCCATTTTTTGAAAGAAAAAGCAGTCCCAGAAAGCTTGAAAATATCTGATAATTCAGAGTAATGAAAAAGATTGATGGACTGGATAAAAAAGAGTGTAAACGCTTGCTTTTTACTTTTAAAGACTTATAATAAAGGTGTGAAAGTATGGTTTCAACACCATCAATCGTATCCAAACAATCATCATCAAAAGGAGGTTTTCCAATGAAAATAAATTGGCTCAACTATACCCATCATGCGCTTAGCTGCCTTTTTGTCACCCTGAGCATCTTGACGATTTTTTCTGCCGAGTATGTCGTTTTTCCAACGAGCCTTCTTCTAGGCTGTCTCCTCATTCCTCTGCTCTTTGAGCAGCACTTATTCAGTCGCCGAATGACTTGGGGCCTCAGCATTTTCTTTGCTATTCTTGCCTTTGCCCTTCTCTTTATCATCAAAACCAATCATATCTCTCTTAGCTATCCAGCTACAACCCTTCTTCTTTTTGTACTAGTAAGCCTGAGTTTTTCAAACTCCTTTATCCTTCACAAAAATAAAGAACAGAAGGCCGCTAGATAGAACAGCACAATAAAAAGTGTGGAAGCAACATGAGCTCAAAAGAGCCATGGATTCCACACTTTTTTTATTTTATAAGGAGCTGGATGGTAGCTAAAAATTCTTAAATGATTCGCCCACGCTGCCAGCCTAAACTAGACTTTCAGAAAATTTTCTCCTCTCTATTTTCTTACTTTCATTCTCTTTTTAATTATATTATAATAGTTGGCAAACGTATTTTCTAATCTAATTACTTTAAAAAATGATAGTATTCTACGAAGGAGGGTATCATGATGGATTTGGGCCAATTGCACAAAACTACTGAATATAAGAATCAAGGGACCCCCTATTCTCTGACGCGGACCATTACGGAAAACGGCCAGCCTGATATCCTTTTCCACTGGCACACCGATGTTGAAATCATTTACGTCCACGAAGGAAGCGCCCAATTTCATATCGACGATCATTATTTTAACAGTCACAAAGGTGATATTGTCCTGATTCGTCCCAATGCCCTCCACTCCATTCATCCGATTGAGCAGCAGCGCCACTACATGGATGCCATTAACTTTCATTTGGATTTAATGGGCTATTCGGCCATGGACCATGCCAGTATCCACTACCTACAGCCTCTCTACAATGGTCAACTGGACTTTGTCCACGTCATTAAACCGACTGACCAAGCCTATGCGGAAATTCGTCAATGCCTGCTGGCCACTATGGAAACAGGTTATTGTCAAAAGAAATACTATGAATTTGAACTTAAGGCTCAGCTCAACCAGCTCTTCTACTTGCTCTTTGAGAACGACTATATCGTCTCCAAGGAGCTATCTGCCGAGGGCTACCGCAAGGAAGAGAAAATCCGCTCCATCATCGACTATATCAATGAGCATTATCAGGAAGAACTCTCTATTGATCAGCTGTCTGGCATCTGCGGCTACAGTCCGACGCACTTCATGAATTTCTTCAAAAAACATCTGGGTGTTTCTTGCATTGAATATCTGATTCAATTTCTCCTGCGCAAGGCTGCCGAGCTCCTCCAGCACTCCACTCTGTCCGTTCTAGAAATCTCAAGCCAGTCTGGTTTTAATAACCCTTCTAATTTTAATCGGCAATTTAAAAAATACTATCAAATGACACCAAGTCAATATAGAAGAAAGTAAGAAAATCTCCAATCAGCTGATTGGAGATTTTTTATCTGAATATGATTAATAAAAAAACGAACAGACTAAATATCTGTTCGTTTTACGGGATTTTGAAAGTTATAGGTAGTTATTCTGCTGATTTTTCACGGATCACCAAAGTTCCATCTTCCATATCTGCAGTCAGGTGCTTAGCATCTAGATTATCCAAGTGGAAGTCAGTCACCTTGTCACGAATTTGCTGCTCGATGACACGGCGGAGTGGACGAACACCCATGACTTGGTCATAACCAGCATCACGCAGGAACTCCTTAGCTGCATCAGATACAGCCAGATCTATTTCCTTCTTGCTCAACGTTTGATTTACTTCAACCAGCATGAGATTCACAATTTCCATCAAATCTTCTTTCTTGAGATGAGAGAACTCGATGACCGCATTAAAACGATTGAGAAACTCTGGGCGGAAATAATGTTTGAGTCGATCCATCAGCTCAGGCTTTTCTGCATCCTCTTCCAGACCTGCTTCATAGCCAAATCCTGCATTAGATGTCGCGATAATAACCGTATTCTTGAAGTTGACTGTGTTTCCTTGACCATCCGTCAAACGACCATCATCCAGAACTTGAAGGAGAAGGGTAATCACTTGTGGATCAGCCTTTTCAATCTCATCCAAGAGAATGATAGAGTATGGATTGCGGCGCACGCGCTCGGTCAGAGTGTTGTTGTTGTCATCATAGCCGACATAACCAGCAGTCGTACCAATCAGCTTGGAAACAGCGGTGCGGTCAGAGTACTCAGACATGTCCAGACGGATGATAGCATCCTTGGTGCCGAACATATCCAGAGCCAGTTGCTTAGCCAACTCAGTCTTACCAACCCCTGTCGGACCAACGAAGAGGAAGCTGCCAATCGGACGGTTGCCTTCGTCAAAGCCTGCACGGTTACGGCGAATGGCTCTAGCCACAGCTTCTACAGCCTTGTCTTGGCCGATAACTTTGGCTTTGAGGCGGTCATTCATGCCCTTGAGGCGCTCAATGTCGCTGGCACCCATCTGAGATACCGGCACTCCCGTCATCCGCTCAACAGACTCAGCTACATCGTTGACTGTCGCCGTTACCTTCATGTCCTCGGTGTGGTTTTGAATTTTCTTTTCCAGCTCTTCGATGCGAGTCTTAGCATTCAAAGCTGCTTCATAATCTTCTTTTTCAACAGCTGCTTCCTGCTTGTCTTTTTGCTCAGCAATCTCATGCTCAACCGCATGGACATCCGTCACTGGATGTTGGGCTGCCAAGTGGGCAGCAGTCACATCGACCAGGTCAATCGCCTTGTCTGGCAGGCTCCGTTGAGGAATATACTGAACAGAGTAGTCCACAGCCGCTTTCAGCACTTCATCCGGCAGGATGACATTGTGGTGCTTTTCATACAAGTCCCGAATGCCTCGAAGGATCTGATAGGTATCCTCAGCAGACGGTGCATTGACCTTAACTTCATTGAAACGACGAGCTAAAGCTGCATTTTTGAGAATGGTATTGCGGTACTCGTCCTGAGTAGTAGCCCCGATAACAGTCAGTTCACCACGCGAAAGCGCTGGTTTGAGAATATCCGCCAGTCCTTTAGAACCACTGTCTCCGCCAGTAGATCCTGCACCTAGGATTTGATGGATTTCATCAAAGAAGAGGATAACATTCTCGGCTTCCTTGACTTCCTTGACCAAGTTTTGGATATTTTCTTCAAAGCTACCACGATATTGAGTACCAGCTTCTAAGCCAGAAATATCAACAGAAATAATTTCCTTGTTCTTGATGGCCGCTGGCACGTCGCCATTGACGATAGCCTGAGCCAATCCTTCTACGACAGCGGTCTTTCCGACACCTGCATCTCCGACCAGAACTGGATTGTTCTTAGTCCGACGGGAAAGGATTTCCGCTGTTTCTTGGATTTCCTTATTGCGTCCAATGACCGGATCCAGTTTGCCTTCACGCGCTTCTTGAGTCAGATTACGACCTAGCTTAGCCAGAATGCCATCTTGCTTAGGCCCATGCGCTCCAGCTTGCAAATCCTGTTCGCTAGCCATTTGACCAGGGAGCTTTCCAGTAGCTCGGTACTGAGCAAACTCTTCCGGCGTGACCTCTCTACCATTGATCAAGTAGCGTCGATGTTCGCTATTGTAGCCACCCATACGCCCCATGAGTTGGTTGAAAAGGTCATCCATACTGTTAAAATTGTTGTAATTGTTGTTCATAGCATTGCCTCACTTTTCTTCATTTTTCGCTTTACATAATTTTTATTTTTACCAAAATTTCAGATAAGAAATCTTTTCCTTATCCACTATAAATATTCATTTGGGAGATCTTCTCCTATTTGTTACTTTACATAACTTATTCGATTTTCAAAAATTAAGACTGAATCAGTCTCTGTTTTTATGAGTGAATCAAATCTCATTCAAAAGAAGATGATTTTACATAATTTTTAATCCTCCCAAAAATAATTGCCTACTGGCTATTTCCTCATCTTCTGAATAAATTCTGTGTAAACTTTTTGTTTACAGTTGTAATTATACACTCTTCTTTCCCACTTGTCAATAGGTTTGAGTAAAAAATTTACATAATTTTTAAAAAATCAAAAAACTTCCTCACATAAAAACATGAAGAAAGCTTCTCTATTTTGATACAAGTTAAATCATATACTCTACACTATAACTGGCATCCGACAGAATGCGGGACAGAAACTGTTTGGTCCGCTCCTCCTTGGGACTGGTGAAGAATTCCTGTGGAGGATTTTCTTCGATGATGTGACCTCCGTCCATAAAGATGACATGGTTGGCCACATCGCGGGCAAAGCTCATCTCGTGGGTCACAATGACCATGGTCACTCCCTCCTGAGCCAGCTGTTTCATGACACTGAGAACTTCACCGACCAGTTCCGGATCTAGAGCCGAAGTTGGCTCATCCAGCAGGATGACATCTGGCTTGACGGCAATGGCACGGGCAATCCCAATCCGCTGCTGCTGACCGCCTGATAGCTGAGAAGGATAGTGGTCCTTGTAGGCTAAAAGTCCCACGCGCTTCAAGGACTCTTCCGCAATCTCAAGCGCTTCTTCCCTCGGTATCTTACGAGCGATCACTAAGCCCTCTAAGATATTTTCAAGGGCAGTTTTATTAGCAAAGAGGTTATAATGCTGGAAGACAAAGGCCGTCTTTCTGCGTATTTCCAAAATTTCCTTTTTGCTAAGCTTAGCCAAATCATAGTCCTTACCAGCCAAAGTCAGCTGGCCGCTATCCGCTTTTTCTAAGTGATTCAGACAGCGCAGAAATGTTGTTTTCCCAGAGCCTGAGGGTCCCAGAATAACCACAACGTCACCTTGATTGACCTTGAGACTGACATCTGCCAGCACCTGGTGCTCTCCAAATCGTTTGGAGATATGTTTTACTTCTAACATAATCTTTCCTTCCTAAGCAAGAGCGTAGCGCTTTTCCAAGCCCCTAAAAATCCACTGAATCAAGCCACAGATAATGAGATAAATAACAAAAATCACTAAGTAAGACTCTGAATACTGGTAAGAATGAGAGGCTTCAACCTTAGCCAAAGCTGTGATATCTTTCACCGTCATAACAAATACCAGCGAAGTTCCCTTGACTAGATTGATAACCAGATTGGCCAGATTGGGCAGGGCAGAACGCAGAGCCTGGGGAAAAACAATTCTCCGATAGGCTTGAAAATTCGTTAAACCAATCGCTTGAGCCGCCTCCAACTGTCCTTTATCCACTGTCAAAATGGCAGAGCGCAGTATTTCCGACAAACTCCCTGTTGTCATCAGGCTATAGATGATGAAAGCATAGTAAAGCGGATTGAACTTAAAGACGTCTACCTGACTACCCAGACTTTTGAAAATTTGATTCAGTAAGCTAGGAAAAAGACTGTAGAAAAAGAGAATGAGCAAAATAGGAGGCGTTGCCCGAATAAAGGCCAGATAAACCACCGAAAAGGTCCGCACACCTCGAACTTTATAAATCTGTCCCAGAGCTAGAAGCAGAGCCGGAATAAAGCTGAGCAGAATAGCCACCACCATAATGATCAGGGTTACTGGAATGCCTTTCAGAGTAACCAGAAAGGTATTTACAATATAATTCAAATCCATGCTTTACCTCTCCTTGACTGTCAGACTTTTTTCCAGAAGCTGGGAAGCCAGCGAAACCACTAGGGCAATCCCCCAGTAAATCAAGGCCACCGCTGTATAGGTTTCTAGGGAATAATTGCCCAGATTCCGGCTGATAAGATTTTGTCCAGCTCCCATGACATCAACTGTCCCAATCGTATAAGCCAGAGCAGCATCCCGCATAAGATTAAGAAAGGCGGTAGTCAGATTGGGCAGGGCGATGCGAAAAGCCTGTGGCAGGATGATGCGCAGAAAAGTCTGCACTGGTGTCAAACCAATACTAAGGCCAGCCTCAGTCTGTCCCTTGGGAACAGCTAGATAGGCCGCCTTGAAGACTTCCGCAATCATGGCCGCAAAGAGCAAAATCATGGTAATAATGACAAACACGGTCCGTGACCAATTATTGATATCCAGTCCTAGCCACCATTTTAAAAACTCTGGAATGCCATAGAAAACCAAGAAGAGCAAGACGATAGGCGGTGTACATCTAAGGATAAATATATACCCTCTAGCTAGGCCAGCAAAAGTCTGTTCCTCCGCAATCTGAGCCCAGGCCAACAGGCCGCCTAGCAAGGAGCCAATCAAAACCGTCACGAACATAATCCATAAAGTAGTCGGCAAGGCCTGTAACAAACCAGGCAATAGGCCAAAAACACGGGACAAATCATAAGCGACCATACGGTCTCCTTTCTCCAGCTTTTAGTCTTTATCTACATAAGAAAAGACATCTTCACCAAAGTATTTTTCCGATAATTTAGAGAGTGTCCCATCTTTTTCTAACTCTTTAATAGCCTTTTCATAGGCTTTGGCAAACTCTTCATTCTTTTTATCTTTATGAATGAGTGGATAAGTAGGGATACCCTTGTAAGGGAACCAACTCAACTGGTCCGCATACTGATGGTAGGAACCTGCCTTGTCTGTGACAGCTTTTTCAAAGGACAATTTGATATCAAAGAAGGCATCATAGCGTCCTTCCAAGACCCAAGCATAGGCATCTGCTATCTGAAAAGACTCTGCTGCGGTCAACTCAATTGGACTAGCGCTGTGCTTTTTATTATACTCTTCAATCACTGTCCATTGGGCATTCTGTGGTGAAATCGGCACCAATTTCCCTTTTTCTTTTGCAAAATCATCAATATTTTTAAATTTATTTGCGTCTGCTTTTCGAATGGTGAAACCGATAATGCTAGCACCGATTGGACTTTCTGGAATGATAAACTTCTTAGCCCGCTCTTCTGTGTACCAAGCTCCCTTGGTTCCGATATCATATTTCCCAGATTCCAAACCAATCAAAAGATCCTCGTCACTGGTGCCAGTATATTCGAACTGATAATCTGGCAATTTTTCATCAATGGCCTTGAGTACAGCCACCTCATACCCATCTGACTTGCCTTTTTCGTCCAAAAAGTCGTAAGGAACGTAGTTTTGCGTATGAGCTACTTTTAAAGTCGTGACCTTGTCATTGCCTGATGTCGAACTACTCGCCTTGCTGGATGAAGCCCCCGTCAAGGTCCGTCCCAAATAAGTCGCAACGACAACAGCAATCACAGCTACTCCACCGATAATCCATTTTTTCTTACTCATTCTTTCGTCTCCTTCTTATGCTAAACTCGCTGCTTGGCGAACCCACTCAATCCGCTCTGAATCAATATCACTTGGGATGGTGCAGTCAGCCCCGATAATCAAAGCATCTTTGCCAGCCTCTGCTATCAAGCGCTTGGTCTCATTTTGAATAGCTTCTTGGCTACCTGTGTAGAGCAAACCAGTCTTGCCATTTTCAAAGCCACCAAGAACAGTCCGACCGCCGAATAATTTGCGACCTTCTGCCAAACTGATGCCTTCTGGCCCCACTGCCCAGTTAATAACCTGAGCTGGATAATCTGTGAAAAGATGAACGTCATTTCGCGCGCCTTCGTAGCCACAAATATGCAGAATATTTACTCCGCCAGCTGCATTGGCTGCTTCCAGCACCGCCAATTCACTAGGAGCAATAAAAGTCTTATAGTCTTCAGCCGACACCCGCGCATCCTGAATGCTCTGAACGCTGAGGTAGATTCCATCCGCACCAGCTTCCTTGATAATGCGTTCTGTCAGAGCCGCAATATCTTGAGCAATCACATCCAGCACCCGCTTTGTCACTTCCGCATCCTCTGCTAGAAAATCTGCAATGATGTCATCCCCCCCAGAGACCTTGCCAACCAGCCATTTGAAGTAGGTCACTGGCGCAAAAATATTGTAAATAGCGACCAAGTCCTCTGTAAAGCTAGCCCTAATCTTTTGAACCAATTCCACCTGCTCACTGATCCAAGGATGGTCAGCTCCTAAAGGCTCAATATCTGCCAACTCCTTGATAGATTGGACTTTTTTCAAGCGCTCGTTAGGATAAGCAAAATAACCATCGCTCATCAGTTTGACAAAGTCTGGCTTGACTTCTGATAGAAACGCTTGATGACCTGTCAGATTTTTCTCGATAATAGTCTGATTGCCAAAACCAGCCAGCCACTCATCCTCGCTGGTAAAATGATGCCAGAAACCAACTGGCACTCGGTCAACTTTTTCCCCCTTAAAGGCTTTTAAAACCAACTCTCTTTTAGACATATCTTGCTCCTTTTCAATTTGATTGCTATTATCATATCACTGAAAAGTGAGCTTTCCAAATATATATTTCCTATCAGCCCGATTAAAAATATTTATAAGAGTATATTAAAAAAGCTAGCTCAAGCTAGCTTTACCAAGGGTTTTCAGCTTTCCATGAAAAACTTGTTTTTCTTACTATTTTTAGAAAGGCAAGATATATATTTTCTATGGGAGAGATAGGCAATCTTTATCAAAAGACCTCTACTTCGATCTTACTTATCCTTAGCTGCAAAATACTCCCGCACAAGCGGTGCAACCTTGGTGCCAAAGAGTTCGATAGACTGGAGAACCTGCTCATGCGGAAGCGATCCCAACGGCAGATGCAGCATGAAGCGGCCCAGTCCCAGCTCGTCTATCATCTTGATCAATTTCTGAGCGACCTTTTCAGGACTGCCTACAAACATGGCCCCCTCTGGTCCTACCTGATCTAGGTATTGCTCATAGGTCATCTCCCGCCAGTGAGGGCGGTCCTTAGAGATAGCGTCCACTACCTGCTTGGTCGGATGGAAGTAAGTCCGGACCGCCTCCTCATTATCCTCCATGACCCAGCCCCAAAAGTGGGCAGCGATCTTCAACTTTTCATCTGAGTGGCCACTTTCCTGCCCAATCCGGCGATACGCATCCAGCAGGGGCTTGAAGCGCTTAGGCTGTCCACCGATAATGGCATACGCAATTGGCAGGCCTTTCTGGGCGACCTTAATGGTGGACTCAACATTGCCCCCCGTCGCTACCCAAACTGGCAATGTTTCTTGCACCGCCCGTGGGTAGACTTCCCGATTGTCAATAGTCTGCGTCAGCTTACCCTTCCAATTCAACCGCGTCTCGGCACTGGCATAGAGGAGCAGATCCAGCTTTTCATCAAAAAGCTCTTCATAATCCTTCAAGTCATAGCCAAAGAGCGGAAAGGACTCGATAAAAGATCCACGGCCAGCCATGACCTCTGCTCTGCCATTTGACAAAGCATCAATCGTCGCATACTGCTGGTAGACTCGGATAGGATCCAAGCTCGACAAGACACTGACAGCACTAGTCAAGCGAATCTTCTCTGTCTTGACCGCACCAGCCGCCAGCACAATCTCCGGTGCAGAGACGGAAAAATCCTCTCGGTGATGCTCTCCAATACCATATACGTCCAGCCCTATCTTGTCTGCCAGCTCAATCTCTGCTACCAGCTACCGAATGCGTTCATCATGACTGTAAATCTGCCCAGTCGCTTCTAGAGCTGTTGTTTCACCAAATGTTGAAATTCCTAATTCTACCATCCCGTTTCCTTGCTATCTCTTTTAGTTTTAGGGTATTTTATCACTAATTAGTTTTATTTTCAATGAATTTGCTCATTAGAAAAAGCCTAGATGAACTAGACTTTCTTAGTTTATTCTACCTGTAGTTTATTGTCTTTCAAAGTCAACTTCGAGTTTTCTGTCAATTCTGTTTGTTCAAAAGTGTAAATCGTCTCACCCTTTGTATCAATCATGTACCAGGCTTGGTCTTTACGGACAACCAGGGCAAGCTCCGTACTATTTGTATCCTCGTTTTTGACAGACAAAGGAAAGGCCTTGTCCACACCTTCCAGAGCTACTTTCTCCCCTG
>ERZ773180.1790-NODE-1790-length-10107-cov-36.897632_pt1 | contig 10107 bp, 7 predicted proteins | sample MGYA00511080_ERZ773180 | MGnify/ENA primary metagenome ERZ773180 (study PRJEB29015, sample SAMEA2738175) | human oral metagenome | biome: human oral; feature: human-associated habitat; material: saliva | place: China | collected 2178 ...
GCTCGGAGGGAAAACAACCCGAGGCCTCGGCCAAGTTGAGGTCACCGGTATCAGCTTGTCTGACGCCGACGGCACGATCATCACGGCTCCGGCTGAAGAACAGCTATGGCCCGCTAGACGGGGCGACAGAGATGACGCGACTCCTAGCGCCGCACACACAATCCTCGCGTATCTGCGAGGCGAACTCGGCGGAAGCCAAACATACACGGGATGGGCTGATTGCCTCCCAGAATCCAATGCCGAAGCATGTGAGGCCTCGACGTATAAGGACGTGAAAGCAGATGAGTGACAAAGAATCCAAGAACAACGATCACGAGGCTGCCACTGCCACTGTCCCTTGCTTTCTGGGGGTTACCAAGCATGAGGTGCACAATGCCGAGCAGCTTCCTACGCTACTGGCTCATATTTTCACGGAAGGTAGGATAGCCGGAATCGTGTGGGCGACAAACGGTACACGATCTGTCAACGGACTGAATCCAGCAAGCCCAGGACAGGGGGCAACACTGAAAGTGTCGTCTCCCGATGGTCTTGACATCTCGCAGGTCTACGAAGCACGCATCTGGCGGGTAATCAACGACAACGGGGACGACGCCACGCTTGCTCACGAGCTCCGGTGGGTGAACGGCGTGGGTGCCGTCGAGCTGACGCTCACCGCCAACACCGCCAAGGCATCGTCCGAAGGATCGGAGTCAGGAACTCCATGTGTCAGCGGATGGGCCCACAAGGTGAGCTATCTACAGCACGAGTCTACTGCGAGTGGCGATGCGGATTTTACCTCCGACCCCGCCTCTGGTCAGGAAGAAGAGAACCAACAACGCGCCACAACCAAGCAGATGACGGCAGTTGAGTTCATCCGAGAAGAAGATAAGTACGGAAACACGGTCGTAGTTGACCAGCTATTCACAGGAGAGTAGAATTAATCATGGCTGATAAGAAGAAACAGCAGAAGGGGAAATCGTTCCATTCGGCGGTTAACTGCATTCCGGTTCTACGTCCACCCTCACACAATACAATATCCAAAAGATCAAAGGGACGGCTTCAGAATCAATTCAACTTCTCCGACCTCCCATCAGAGCTGGAGGATTTTCTTTGCGATTCACTCCCTTCTTCTCTTGATCACCTTCAGATTGATACATACACAGGCTCCATCCGCTTGAGCGTAGAGGTAATGACCGCCGTCATTTTTGGGAATCAAAAAAGACATGAAGGAAAACCAACCGAAATTTCAATTCCTATTGACCCTTCGACGGGAATGTATTTCATTCCCCCAACTATGATCAAAGGGATGATATCGAATGCTTACGAACGTTTGACAGCCTCACGCTTCCGTGTATTCGACGACCACAGCGTCTCTCTCACATATCGAGCCGACCCAGCCGCCGCCTTGCAACTTGTACCCATTAAGCTCAGCGACGACTACGATCAAGGTAACCATCAAGCAACATTGCTCTACGGACCGGATCGCACGCCCTACGCGAGGATACTGACACACGAGAAAATTGAGAATGATGAAACCGATCAAGACACTAGCATACCGCTCCTTGAAAAGTCCAAAGCATGGAATATACTTCGACACGGCAAACTCGTAGACTTCATGGCAAAGAAAATCGGTGACACATACATTGTCACCCAAATTAAAGCCATTGAGGACGACAACTACTTCCAACTCAAGCTTCCCGACTGGGTGACAAAGTATGACAGTAATGAAACCCCACACAAGGGCTGGTTTTATTCAACAACACCGGATGAACTTCTCAAAGCAGGAAAAAGCTTAATCAATTCAAAATTCTCTGAAAGAATATTCTTCTGCGACGAGATTAACAACGTCAAAATTGATGACATTAGCCCCCCCATAGTCAATACCTACGACCAAATTATTCAATCATATTCTTATGATTCAACAAGCCGATCTTCAAAAATGCCACCAAAGGAGCGAAGCAGATTCATAGTTGATCGACACGGAAGCGAAGAAATTGGCCCAATTAGCCACGGAGGATTACTCGCATACGCGCGCCTTGATAAGGGCAGCGTCGTTGAACTCATGCCAACACAGGTCGGAAGACGCACCTACTCATCGAGTCCACGCAGTCTAGCACTAAAGCAGCGAGTACTTCCTCCCACCCGCCCGAACGACGCCTCTCCGGCCGACCGAACTTTCGGTTTTATATTAAAGGATGCACACAGAGACTCAGGTCAGGAAAATATTCACACAGAGGCACTACGAGGTAGGATCTCGATCACTGCAATCGATACCAGAAAAGCAGTATTTAATACTACTGAATTACACCTTCGACCACTTATGTCACCAAATGCAAGTTCGGCCCGCCGTTTCCTCACCGACAGTTCCGGAAGTACGATCAGTGGACACATCAGGTCCACATACTATTCCGAGGGAGACATGCTTGGGGCAGCATCATACCCATTTCGACGCAAAGATGCCGAACCCAAAAGAGGAGGAGACGGACGCCTGACATATGCTATGCTCTCGGCATACCAGGAGCAGCTCGCCGACGAGAATCCTAACAAACAGATTAAGCATAATCAGGAAATCTACTCCATTGCACATAGCTGGATCGAGAGAGGTAGTATTCTCCACTGCCTCCTCCGCTTCGAAGGATTAACCAGAGAGGAGCTATGGACACTTCTCTGGGTAGTCGATTCCAAGACATTAGGCAAATACGCCCAGGACATAGATGAGCAGCGCGTACACGATCATACGGAAGTTGAAGGTTTCCTACGACTAGGGATGGGTAAGCCCCTTGGTCTTGGCGTTGTTCGTATTTCGCCTTCAATGTTAGAAGTAGTTAAAACAGCTCGAGGTGAAGATCGTAACGTGCTTGGCCTTGTTGACGACTACACAAGCCTTAAAGGATGCATGGGAGCTCCCGACAGCGAGAGTTATGAACTCAATGACCAGTGGCGGGATAAGTTCCTGAAGGATGCAGACAGCTTCTATGAAGCACTTTCTACAACACCCTGGACCAAAGCTTTTCTACGTGCATGCATAGGATATCCCGGAACTAGTGAGGTACGTTATATGACCCTTAAAGAAAACGTAAAGAACAACAAGACAACTGAGGATGGAACTGTGGCGAAAGGGTACGGTGTAGCTCCGCGTTCCCTTGCCGCCGATAACTGGTACGAAGCACTGACTATATAGCCAGGCGCTGATGTGCATCTGTTGGTACTGTGTGCTCGCTTTCAGGGACACTCGTCGTAGCACACAACTCTCACCACACTCCCCGGCACAACCCCACATCGTCCAGCGCTATGGCCGCGCCGAGTATGTCGGCGTGGTCGGCGCAGGATGAGCAGATGGGGTAGATGTGGATGACGTCTTCGGCATCAGAGATGAGAGCGGCCAAAGACGAACGCACGCGCGCCAGCGTGGCTGTGTCGAGGCGGAGTTGGAACACGGATTCTTGGATGCGGTAGCCCCAGGATTCCAGTGTTTTGGCGACGCGCAGCCGCCGCTTATTGTCGGCGATGTCGTAGGCGATGATGTAGATCATCGCCAGGCGACCCCGCTCCACTGGTAGTTGGGCTCGGCGATGGCGCGCGCCAGCATCTGCGCGGAGTGGGCGATGTGTCTGCGCCACGACCCCGAGTATCCGGGGAGGGCGCCGGTGACGGATCGCTGGCAGGCGGCCTCGTACGCGTCGACGAGGATTTTCTTGCCGTCGGCTCCCAGCCACACTCCCCCGGCTTCGGCCTCGACGACGCCGTGTTCGGGCCGGAGTTTGCGCGTGCGCAGGAGCGCCATGACGGTTTGGTCGACCAGGAGTGGGCGGAACTGTTCCATGAGGTCCAGCGCCAGGCTGGGCCGCTTGTCGGTGGGTGCGTGCGCTATGCCGAGGGACGGTTCGAGCCCGGCGGTGTGGAGCGCGCCGACGCATTCGGACAGAAGGATGGCGTACCCGTAGGACAGGGCGGCGTTGGGCAGGTCGCGGGGTGGGCGTCGGCTGCGCCCGTCGAAGGTGACGTCGGCGGCCACACACCCGGCGAGCGCGTCGAAGTAGGCGTTGGAACACGCGCCTTCGATGCCCATGACTTCATCGAGTGTGCGCGCGCCCGCGAGGGAGCGCCGCCAAGCGTGCATGTGTGCGGTCGTGTCGGCGACGTGCACGGTTTCGTCGCGTCGGGCGATGCGGGTGAGGACGTGGATTTGGCCGCGGTTTTTCGCGCCGATGAGGCTGGCGGCCAGGCGGACGCGCCGCTCACGGTCGCCGACGAGGGCCACTTGCGCGAGGAGCCAACTGGCGTGCGCTCCCCTGTTGGTGCCGATGAGGGCGCCTTGGTAGGAGCCTCGCCGCGACAGGCACACGACGGCGACGCCGCTGCGCATCGCCCACGAGCGCGCGCCGGCGGACAGGCCGACGTTTCCGGACAGGACGATGCGCGTGACGCTGTTTTTGGGCACGGAGGTGGCAGGCAGCGAGCCGGGCGCATCGACGAGGACGCGACCCGCTTTGACGTGAACGCGCGCGCCGTCGCGGCCGACGTAAAGGATGCGATCGGCTTGGCCTGTGGGTTCGTCGCTGGGCCAGGTGGCCCACGGGTCGATGCCGATGCTCGCGAGGGCTTTCTCCTCGTCAATGTACTGGGCCGTCAGATCGGTGAGGCGCGCGCCCGCGCCAATGGCCGCGGCCGCGACGGTGTCGATGGAGTCGGCCAGGCGCTGTTCGTTTGGCGCCGCGAGCATGAGGGTGGTTCCGACGCGCGAGTAACGCAGGCCTGCCCCGGTGGCGTACCTGTCAAGATCGAGCAGTGCGGCGTCGGCGAGCACGCTCACGATCGGGTTGTGGTCCGAGGCCTGGGCAAGTCCGTCGATAATGGTGGCGTCGGTGTCGGGCAGGCCTAGTGCCGAGAGTGCCGCGCGGGTCACGAGGCCTGGGTCGGCCGAGCGGATAGTGGCTCGCGCCAGGTGGTGGTTGCCGTGGTCGTAGTCCTCAACGACTCCCCTATTGAAGGCGTCGTGTCCTGCGCGCGTGTCGTCGTAGGTGCCGTGGGGGCGTTCTGCGGTGAGTCGCCGTTCGAGGGTTTCGCGCACCGATTCGGCCAGGAGCGCCCGAGTAATAGCGTCCGCCATTGTGAGAGTGTTCGCGTCGAGTGCGGCGATGCGTGGCGGGACCCAGTCGCTCGCGGCGAGGACGCGGAGCTGCTCGTCGGTGAGGCTTCCTGACATGGGGGTGTTCGAGCTGGTGGGGTCCGGGTGTGCTGTGAGGAGTCGGCGTCTGGCGCGAATGAGGGCCTCGGCGGTGAGCACCTCTGCGAGGGACGAGGCCGTGGCAGGTATCGTCATTGTCTGTCCTTCCAGTCAACAACCTTGCAGTTACTCTACAAGTGTCAAGCGTTATGGAGGAGCGACACGCCGACGATGGCGGCAATTTCCGGGACAGCGTCGGCCCCGGAGGTGTTCCGTGGCGATACAAGTAGTCGCAACGAAAAGTCTGGTAATCTGGCCTCGTGCTTGCTGGCCGGAGGGGTGCTTTTCGGCCACTGGCGATCCGGCACGACATTTTCCCTGGTCACAGGGGATGCGACACGCCGGGCAGTCAGAAAGCACCGAGCGCCAAAAGGTGCATTAAGACAACGGCCTTGTTCGTTGAGACGCTCTTCCATGAGAGTCAGAAAGCACCGAGCGCCAAAAGGTGCATTAAGACTTGGAAGAAGCGGATCTTGCACGGGCGCAGGTCTGGTCAGAAAGCACCGAGCGCCAAAAGGTGCATTAAGACCTCGGTTCCCCACTGCTCACGCTCGGACTTTTTGAGGCGTCAGAAAGCACCGAGCGCCAAAAGGTGCATTAAGACCTTCTTAGCCTTCGTGGTGGTCTTTCCGGCAGTGCTCTGTCAGAAAGCACCGAGCGCCAAAAGGTGCATTAAGACGAGGAATACCGAGAGCGTCGTAGACGTCAGACAGGAAGTCAGAAAGCACCGAGCGCCAAAAGGTGCATTAAGACCACGCACAAACAAGGCGGCAGCGATAGCACCCGGAATTGTCAGAAAGCACCGAGCGCCAAAAGGTGCATTAAGACAAAGCCCACGTGACGGCGGCTGTGATTCCCATCAGAAGTCAGAAAGCACCGAGCGCCAAAAGGTGCATTAAGACCCATCCTGCAGTTAGCTCTTCAATGAGGAGGTTGTCATTCAGTCAGAAAGCACCGAGCGCCAAAAGGTGCATTAAGACCGGAAACGTTTGATCTCGATACCCGGAGAATACTCGGGTCAGAAAGCACCGAGCGCCAAAAGGTGCATTAAGACCCGGCACCGGCCTTATTGATCGCCTGAATGTCCTGTCCGTCAGAAAGCACCGAGCGCCAAAAGGTGCATTAAGACGTGGAGTCTGAAATCGACGTATATCCCCGTCCCCGCTTTAGTCAGAAAGCACCGAGCGCCAAAAGGTGCATTAAGACGCTCGCGACTCCCCGACTCAAACTCCTCCCCGCCCCGTCAGAAAGCACCGAGCGCCAAAAGGTGCATTAAGACAAATTCGGCCTTGGCGCGCTTGAACTCAGCCTCCGCTAGGTCAGAAAGCACCGAGCGCCAAAAGGTGCATTAAGACGCGGTACTTACCCTCACCAAGAGACTCAGCACCGACAGTCAGAAAGCACCGAGCGCCAAAAGGTGCATTAAGACACCCGAGGGTTCATATCCGGGTAACTCTGATCGTTCCAGTCAGAAAGCACCGAGCGCCAAAAGGTGCATTAAGACACTCATCTTCTTCATACCCGGGTATCCAGGATATGTCAGAAAGCACCGAGCGCGAAAAGGTGCATTAAGACCCGTTAATATAGCTATGATCAACGAACTTCATTGTCGGTCAGAAAGCACCGAGCGCCAAAAGGTGCATTAAGACCCAGGGGCGCGTCTGAAAAGACCGTCGCGTCTGTGGGTCAGAAAGCACCGAGCGCCAAAAGGTGCATTAAGACGCGGCGTTGTCAATATCCTCAAGAATACCCATTATTCTAAGTCAGAAAGCACCGAGCGCCAAAAGGTGCATTAAGACGCGAACCGTCAAAGCCCAGGGCGATCTCGCAGCCAGGTCAGAAAGCACCGAGCGCCAAAAGGTGCATTAAGACGCTTTGTGAGCTGGTACAAGCGTGCCGCGCTCTGGGCATGTCAGAAAGCACCGAGCGCCAAAAGGTGCATTAAGACTCACACAAGCGGCGGACGCGGCCACCCCCACGACGACGCGTCAGAAAGCACCGAGCGCCAAAAGGTGCATTAAGACGCGTAATCCCCCAGGAACTGAAACCGCGTACCGCCTTGGTCAGAAAGCACCGAGCGCCAAAAGGTGCATTAAGACGTAAAAACTCTCACCATCTCGATGGTAGTACCTCATATGTCAGAAAGCACCGAGCGCCAAAAGGTGCATTAAGACGAGCCTTCAGCTTGCGGTACGTAGCCGTGCATTGCGGGCAGTCAGAAAGCACCGAGCGCCAAAAGGTGCATTAAGACTTCACCAGCGCCACGGGCAGAGAGAACGGCACCGTCTCGTCAGAAAGCACCGAGCGCCAAAAGGTGCATTAAGACTTGCTGAGCGGGATACGGACGACGGCGGTTGTCTCGCGTCAGAAAGCACCGAGCGCCAAAAGGTGCATTAAGACTGTTCACCGAGAGATAGGGCGGACATCTTGCGGTACGTCAGAAAGCACCGAGCGCCAAAAGGTGCATTAAGACTCAGCATAGGTGTCGGTGTGAGGATCGTAGTCATATGTCAGAAAGCACCGAGCGCCAAAAGGTGCATTAAGACGCGAAGTAACGGCGAAGGGAGGCGAACCGCGTGTCAAGCAGTCAGAAAGCACCGAGCGCCAAAAGGTGCATTAAGACGAGCGATTCTTATAAGCCTCATCCTTGGCCTTAACTTCGTCAGAAAGCACCGAGCGCCAAAAGGTGCATTAAGACGAGAACCGCCGCTGCCGGGCGACGTGTTGAACTCGATGTCAGAAAGCACCGAGCGCCAAACGGTGCATTAAGACCCCTCGCCGAATCAGCCAGGGCAAATACATCATAGGTCAGAAAGCACCGAGCGCCAAACGGTGCATTAAGACTTGACGGCGTTGATCGTGATTGTGCCGCCGTTTTGCGTCAGAAAGCACCGAGCGCCAAACGGTGCATTAAGACGCTCGTCAACGATGTCCTTCACGAGGCGGGGTGAGTTTCCGTCAGAAAGCACCGAGCGCCAAACGGTGCATTAAGACAGTTGTTAGGTTAGGTCGCTAAGGCTAGGTAATTTGTGTCAGAAAGCACCGAGCGCCAAACGGTGCATTAAGACCCGGTTGCGTGCGACGTTGGATTGGGCGCATAGGGTGTCAGAAAGCACCGAGCGCCAAAAGGTGCATTAAGACGCGATAACCCCGGTACCCTGCTGCTCGGACATACGCATGTGTCAGAAAGCACCGAGCGCCAAAAGGTGCATTAAGACCGCTGTAGCTTCACGCCATCACGCCACACGGAGAACACGTCAGAAAGCACCGAGCGCCAAAAGGTGCATTAAGACTGTCGCTAAGAAGTTTTCTGATGCTCAGCGTCTTGGTCAGAAAGCACCGAGCGCCAAAAGGTGCATTAAGACTCGGACTTGCCGCCATCAAACCCAAGCACGATCCGGTCAGAAAGCACCGAGCGCCAAAAGGTGCATTAAGACGAAGCCTCGGTCTCGTAGATGCGACGACCATTCTTGTCGTGTCAGAAAGCACCGAGCGCCAAAAGGTGCATTAAGACCATAGGTCGGCACTCAGCAGGAGAATGTACGGTCTTGGTGTCAGAAAGCACCGAGCGCCAAAAGGTGCATTAAGACTCGTCGTCGTAGCAGCCAATGCGGATACCCACATTGCGCGCGTCAGAAAGCACCGAGCGCCAAAAGGTGAATTAAGACTTGTAAAGCACACCGTGCTTTACACCCGTTTCATATGTGTCAGAAAGCACCGAGCGCCAAAAGGTGCATTAAGACGCGGTGGCATCGACGACCTGGAGCGCAACGCCCACGAACGTCAGAAAGCACCGAGCGCCAAAAGGTGCATTAAGACCAGAATACGCATTGCCGCCAAAACGCACCGCAAGCGTCAGAAAGCACCGAGCACCAAAAGGTGCATAAAGACCGTTGTTCCGCTCCCACGCCTGACGGACGAGGAGGTTGTAGGTCAGAAAGCAGCGAGCGCCAAAAGGTGCATTAAGACGGAGAAATATCCTGGGGAATACAAGAGGTGGCGTTGTCAGGTCAGATAGCACCGAGCGCCAAAAGGTGCATTAAGACGACTCTCCGGGAGTGGAGCCATCCAGGCTGTTAGTCAGAAAGCACCGAGCGCCAAAAGGTGCATTAAGACTCTCGCATGAGTTTACGGGCTCTTCGCATTTGAGGGTGTAGGGGTGTTGGGTGGGGTTCGGCGTGTCGTGGCCGGGTAGGGGTCGAGGTCTTTCGATGATGGAGATTCCTACACCGTCCACCTGAAAGACCTCGACATGCCCAATACTACCTTTGATCGCCCCGACCTGAGCGCGTTCACGCGCCTGGATGACCTGGGCCTGGAAGTGACGGGCCAGCGCATGTGGCCAGACCATGCAGTGTTGGCTTGCCGGATTGCTGGTGAGGACCGGTGGTGTCGACGCTGCGGATGCCAGGGCGAGTCGCGTGACACGGTGATCAGGCGCTTGGCGCACGAGCCTTACGGGTGGCGCCCCACGATCTTGCACGTGAGCGTGCGCCGCTACCGGTGCCAGGAGTGCGCCCATGTGTGGCGTCAAGATATGAGCCAAGCGGCCGATCCGCGCGCCAAGCTCTCGCGTGCGGCGGTGCGCTGGGCGCTCACTGGGCTGGTCGTTCATCATTTGACGGTGGCGCGTATCTCCCAGGCCCTCGGTGTGTCCTGGAATACCGCCAACACCGCTGTCCTGGGTGAAGGCCAGCGTCTACTGATCAATGATCCAACTCGGTTCGATGGCGTGCGTGTCATCGGGGTGGATGAACACGTGTGGCGCCACACCCCCTACGGAGACAAATACGTCACCGTTATCTTGGACTTGACACCCATCCGAGAACGCAGCGGCCCCTCCCGACTCTTGGACATGGTCCCGGGTCGCTCCAAGCAGGTCTTCAAAACCTGGCTGGCCT
>ERZ773180.1792-NODE-1792-length-10098-cov-2.504531_pt1 | contig 10098 bp, 5 predicted proteins | sample MGYA00511080_ERZ773180 | MGnify/ENA primary metagenome ERZ773180 (study PRJEB29015, sample SAMEA2738175) | human oral metagenome | biome: human oral; feature: human-associated habitat; material: saliva | place: China | collected 2178 ...
TAAAACTCCATGTTATCACTGCCGATACTTTCAGCTATCTCTTTTGCTACAGCTTTAATGTTTGCATTCACTTTTGTCATTTTCTTTCACCAAGACTTTTGTAGTCTTTCTTTCTTTAACTTTATGATTATATTATATAACATTGTTCAACGTTCGTCAAGTATTTTCTGCAAAAAAATAAAATAAAAAAAGTCTAGCATAGCTAGACCACAAAATCTTTAATAGGGGTAGTAACGGATCGCACCGTTTTGTAGTAGCAAATATGAAAAAGGTTAATATTTTTTTATTCCTACCCCTGTTGAAAATTTCGTTCAAAAGCGTGTCAGGGTGGCGACACGCATTTTGGATTTCATGAATTTTAAGAGAAGCCTTCTCCTTTCTTTTTTTCCCCACCCTTGTCTTATGATTATATTATATATCACTTCCTTCAATTCGTCAACTCTTTTTTGTTTTTATTTTACATTTTATCCAACTTCATTCAAAACGTCTGAATTTGGCTCTGTTTTAAGCCCTGTTGCATCTTTTTGTCATGGGCGGGCAATTATGCCTCTGCTTCACAAAACAGCTTAGAAGCGATTCTGGGCGGTTCAAACAAAAAAGCCGTTTGGAGAAAACAGCTTCTTTGTTATTCAATCATCGGAGTTTACTAATGCTTGAATGAAAAAAGTTAAAGAATTGGATTAAATTTTCCAAAATCTAGTGTTGGAACAACTCAACCAAGAGTTAGTGACCTATTACCACATCACTAACTATATGCAGTATAACATAATCATCATTTTTTGACAAGGGGTATGTTTAAAAAAACTAAAAAAAGCAACAATTAAGTTGCTTTTTTATAGAAGACCTCTTTTATTGTTAATTAGTTCTTGCGTGGTTTTTTCATGAATGTAAAACCAGTCGTTAGCATTGCTACACCAAGAGTAAGCAATCCAACGCTAGTTTCAACACCTGTGTTTGGAAGACGCGTCAACTTACCATCTTTTTCTTTGATAGTAACTGTACCATCTTTTTCTACCTTACCACCAAGCTCTTCTGGAGCTACTTTGCGTTCTTGACCTGTAGTAGAATCTTTGATGATTACTTTCCCATTTTCAGTACCAGTTACAGTACCTTTGTTTGTTTCAACTGGTTTTGTGTTTGGAAGAGTTGGATCAACCAATGGAAGGTTTGTGTTATCCTGTTTGGTTTCAGGTTTCACTTCTTCTGGTTTCTTTTCTTCTGACTTCTTGTCTTCTTCTGGTTTCGCTTCTTCTGGCTTCTTAGTGTCTTCTGGCTTAACTTCTTCTGGTTTTGGTGTTTCAGAAGGTTTAGTTTCACTAGGAATCGCTGGTACAACTGGGTTGTTTTCTGTTGTTGATGGTGCAGGAATTACAGGTGTTTCTCCTGTCTTACCAGTTTCTACTGTGTCCGTAGCAGGTACAACAGCAGGTGCGGGTTTTGTAGTTGTTTCTACTGCATTTGGATTTACTGTTTCTTCTGCCTTAGTTCCTGACATATTAGCAACTGAAAATAGTGCTGTTGCACAAAGCAATGTTACGAGTGTCTTTTTTACTGATTTTGTGTTGTTGTTTGTCATTTTATTTACTCCTATTTTTTTTGACATATTCTCTGATACAAAACTCAATGGTTTTTGTATTTGTTTTAATTCCTTGCTCCTTCTTGATTTTATCAAATTCTTCAATCAAGTCTGGTGGAATTTTCCAATGGACTACTTTTTCCAATCTAATAAAAATACTCCCTTCTTTGTTGAGCTACATATAGTATAACTAAACGGTTTTTAAAAAGCAAGCGTTTTTAGTAGTTTTTTTAGTAGTTTTTTAAATCCAACAAAAGGGGCAAAACACCCCTTTTGTTATGCAAGTGATGGTAAGATTAAGAAGCCTAAAACTGCTGATACAATGATAGCCACCATAGCCCACTTAAATTCTTTCCACTTATGTTTAAAACCGAAAACACACGCAGAGACGATAGCTACTATAATGATGATACCGATAATCCATTGAGCTGTGCTTACAAATTCTTTACTAAGAAGTTTCTTAGCTTCATCAACACCTGTAACGTTTTTTAATTTGTTAATTTGGTTGCTGATATTTGGATCAAAATTACTTGGGTCTGCTAAATATTTAATGTTGTTCATTATTTATATACCTTTCTTTTTCTACTTAATATTATACCATATAGGGTTTTTTATGTGTTTACTTTCTCCTACTTTTTTTAGGATATTTGATAGCTTTTTTAACTACTCTAGGCTCTTTGCTTGGAATAATCTTTGGAGTTTCGATAGGAGTTCTATCTGTCACTCCACCACTTGGCTTCAATTCTTGTGAAGTCAACGTAGGTCTTATATCACTCTTTTGCTTAGAAGGCATTGGCTTAGAGTTTTGAACTACTGTTTTACCACCACGCTCCATGATGGAAGGTTTAGGTTTACCAGTTCGACTATTTGCAACAGTCTGTCTGAATTGTTGAGCCTGATTTTTAACCTTCTCATAGCTTCTACCGATTGCTTGGCGAGGTTGACTGTTAGGGGTTGCAAGTTGCCCACCATATCTGATAGCTTTTGTCATCCCCCTATCAACACTTTTTGCTAGTCCATTCATACCAATAGATGCAAGGGCTGTTGTAGTTGCAATTCTAGCCCCTTGTCCATAGAAGCCACCTACCTTCTTGATACCTGAACCAAGTTTTTGCAAAGGTGTAACTGGTTTAGGTAACGGAGATTTACTTCTTTGAGTAGGAGTACCACTTGTTGGTTGACCTTCTTTACCAAGAGGATTGAGTGGGGTTTTACCACCTGTGGTATTAACTGGCAACAACTTACGAAGTGGGTTACGTTGCTTATCAATTTCAGAAAGACCTTTCTTCGTACCATTAGTACCATTTACTTGTACGCCTTCTGCTCCTTCTGGAAGTTCACTTTCAACTCCACTAATAGGACGATTGTTTAAGCCTGTACGTTCAAGTTCATCTGGGTTTTCGCTATCCTCGATAGTAGGTTTGTTGCCTGCAATTTTTGAAGCTACTCCTGCTCCAACGCCTGCTCCAATACCTGCTCCTGTTCCAACACCTAAACGTTGTTTCAAGTCGTTCTTAGCTCCAACTAGACCACCTGTAGCCATACCGACTAGACCACTAAATCCACCGTTTTGGCTTCCTTGATAGATCAGACTGTCTAAACCAAATCGACCAAACAGCCAACCCTTAATAGCAAGCCTTAGAACATCAAGTAGGTAGATAAGACCTACAACAAGTGAAATTTGCTTGTCTGCAACTTTGACGAACGGATAACACATAGCCCAAGCTACAAGCCATATACCAATACCTACGCCAAATCCACCTGCCATTCCGATAGGAGTTGCATTTAGTTTTTTAGATACTTCCATAACTACGCTTATGCTAAATTGAAACGCTGATGGAATCCATGAAGCTATCAAGCCCCAGAACCAAGTAAGGACTGAATAATAGACTGCATTAGACCATGAACCACCAAACCCTGCAAACATAGCCTTCCAACGACCCACAATATAGTCTGAAATGCTCATTGTTGCAATAGTCTTGATATACGTTACTAGAAGCATTGTGTACGCTAGTGACATAAAGAAACCTGTAATCTTAACTGTTGATATTTCATCTGTTTTTTGTGGTGTCACAAAACGATTGAAGATGAATGAAGTTTTAGCACCAGACTTCCCTTTAGCGGAGCTAGAATGGTTAAGGTTACTTGCAAAGTAACGCAACTCATTTTCTTTTAATTGAGATTGCAACAGGAATACAACTGACTGATTAGATAACTGCAAGTCGTAGATATCCATATCACTTTCTGTACCCATGTACTTGTTTATCAATGCAATATTGTAAGCGTTGATATACTTCCAATAATAGTATTGTTTAAGTTCATCTGCATTATAGGCATTGCCATTTAGTGTTGGCTCTTGAACTTGCTCTGGTGCTTTATCGTTATCATCTAACTTAGCCCCTTGTTGCCTACGCAAGTTTGCCACCTGTGTACTTTCCCCTGCACCGTACATATAAGTTGAAGGGTGTTCTGTGATTTCATTGTTGTTGGTATTAGCTCCATATAGGTAAGTCCACGGTTTAGATAAACTCAATGGAGTTGCTTTCCAATACAGTCCGTAGTAACCAACTGAAAACTGTTTGATATACCCTGCCTTCCCTTTATCTGATACACCAGACATGAAGGCGTATTCTGTAGATTTACTTTCATCTGATTCTGTGGCAATATCGTTATCAATTTGTTTGATCGAAGCATCATTCTTCGTGAAGATATACGAATAGCCATTGAAAGAGTAACCAGAAGGAATGTAGTCTGCTGAATGTTGAGAACCACCACTTGTTTTAAGCATAGGGTTTGCTCTAATTGAGAAGCGTGTCTTATCTTCTTCTTGTTTGGCGGTGATATAAGTTGCTCCATTAAATAGTGGTAGTTTGCTAGATGCAATCAAGCTAGCGTTACTTGACTTGCTTGCTTGTGCTATACCACTTAAATAAGTATTCACATCAAACGTAGAAGAACTGTTTGCACTTTGAGATAAGTCTGCTGATAACTCTGAACCTAGTGTAGCTTCGATACGTTGGTTTACGTTCTTGATTTGTTCCGAAGTTAGCGACCAATCTTCCAAATCGACATTATCTGCATTGACTAACTCTCGCCATTTCGGTTGCCCACCACTATCAAAATCATAGATTTTCCGTAAGTCATAGTTAAAGGCGACACCAAATTTAAGCATATCAATTTGACTATCGCTGACCTCATTAGCCTTATATCCATCTGCATCACCAACAACAGGAACACCATTGATAACAAATGCAAATAGAATCATTACAAACGGAGCTGATACCTTGAAGAACCATTTAGTTAAAACAGCTCCATATTTTTTCTTCCTGAATACAAGTCTGTAGCTTATTGAAACAAAGCCAAATACCAACCATGAAAGGAAAATAAAGTGTTTATAGGTATCAATAATTGATAAAAGGAAACCGATTGCTTCATTACTAAAGAAATAATTTCTAACTTCAACTGCAAGTTCAACAAGCCAATTTCCAGATTTCCCAACTGCACTCTCTCCAACGATTTTCAGAATACCCAAAGGATTTCCAAAAATCTCGACCAGTCCTGTTATCATTCCTAGCAACGCATTAGCAACAGCATTGAAGTAGTCTAACAACTGACCTACCAACCAAAGGATAGGAGATACAAGGGTTAAAATGATATTCCCTGCAAAGCCCATGATACCGTTGTTGGTAGTCCAAATTTCGCTTAGAATAGAACCTAAGTCATTACTTGTCGTTGAATTTGTATCTGTAGCAGATGCACTAACTGAAATATAGCCCCAACCACCGTACACTCGCAACATATTAGCAAGTGTCTTACCTTCTGGTTGTGGTGTGGTTGCCATGTTGATTGAGTTAGGAATATAAGCTCCTTTTTCTCCGTTTGAAGCATACGAACCAACACCTGTATTATTTTTGTACGAATCTGCATCTGTCAGTACGTCACTTGATCTAGCAGGGTAGTATTTCACTTCTCCAAACGATACCGTAACTTCTTTGATTGCATCATCATTTGAACCACCCTTGCTATACATAATGTATGCTAAAAGAGTGTTTGTAGATGGTCTATCTCCAACGCTAGGGTACTGCGAAGCATAACGGTCAACATTAGCTTGTTGCGATTGTTGTTGTGCTTGTTTTTGGTCTGCCTTGCTTTCTTTCTTAGGCTCTTTCTTTGTAACCTTAGAAACAACAGCGATACTACCTTTTTTATCAAACACCCCATTTTTTTCTTTGACAACTGCAACTGGTACAAAGAAGTACATACTACCACTCTGTGCTGATTGGAAGGCATCTACATCACCACCAAAATCCTCTAGTGTCCAACCACGCCCATCTGCAAGGTTGTAAGAAGGCATTTTTACTGGTCTATATGCAGGAAGTCCCTCTCCTTCTTTCGATTCGTACCAGAAACCATCATCTGCTTTGTAGAATGTTTGATGAAACAATTCATCTTGCTTCACAATAGCATTGCTGTTTTTGCTTTTTTTACTGGTGTTTGGTGGGGAGAAGTAACTAATTGTCGTGTTTCCCCCTCCTTCGTCCCCTGCTGTGATAGGCGTTACTATCCCTGTAGAAGTACCTATCCCAACAAGTTTTGGCGAACTCTTACTGGTTGCATCTTCACTTGATACCGAAAAATAAACCTTGTACCGTTCGCCCCCTGCATCACCATTCCCTGACGTTGTTCGTACCCCTCGCATTTCGGTTGCGTTGGAACTCATAGTCGTTTTTCGACTAGACTTACTGTTTGTGCTTACAGAATAATCATCTGCATATACAGTAGTAGCTAGAGGGCTTGTCCCACCTATCGCTAGTAGAACGCTTGTGAGTAAGATAATCTTACCTATTATTTTCTTAAACTTCCTCATAAACTATCTCTATATCTTCCTTTCTATTTTGCTTAGTCGCTTGACGGGCTTGTTTTTGCTCCTCTTTATTTTCCAATCTCTCACCTGTGTGTGGGTCAAGTAGTTCAGGATAGATAACTATTGTCATTTCCGACAAGTCTTTTCGTTTCAACTTAATATCTGACAAAATGTTTTCAATATAGTAGCTGAATTTTCTGGCTACTTGTCTAGCTCCACCCTTGGAACTCTCCTTCATGTTAGCAAGGAAGGAAGATAAAGTAACTGCAAGTGGGTAAAATTCCCTTGTTTCTCCAACATCAAGCCCACGAATAAGATCGTGGCTATATTCAATTTTATCATCAATTAGAATATTTATGTTTTCTTGCTCATAAGCTAGTTGGATAACTTCTTCCAAAAATCTCTCTGTAATTTCGATTGCATCTGCTTCTGTTAGCGAGGTAAATGGTAAAACTGCATCTAAACGCCCAAAAAATTCTCTGGCAAAATTATACTCTGCGTGAAGATTTTCTTCCAATTCATCACCAACAGACTGTAATGTTTGCTCAATCATATTCTGTGGGGTGTTAGCTGTAATGGTGTTATTAGAAAACTTGTCATTGCCTTCAAAGATTTCATATCCTGCATTTGAAGTAAAAACAATAATCGTCTTACTCAAAGATACTTTGATATCTGCTCCACCACTATCAGGAGAATATTTTAAGATACCTTTACCAGTTATTTCAAGGAAAACGTCCCTCAACGAACTACGAATACCTTGGTTACGCTTAGAAGGAATTGCTTTTTCAACCTCATCAATCAGGAAGATTGCATATTCCGACCTTCCAATCCTTTCCCCTGCTTCACGTAAGAACTTTTCAACTCCATTATCTAGGTAAGCGTAGTCTGAACAGTTCATATCTACGATTGCCCCTTTGCCACCAAAGATATTATCATTCAGGATATTCGCAAACTCTGTTTTACCAACACCTGTTGGGCCAAGGGCTAAAAACGATAAGTAGGGTTTATTGTAGCTTTTTGTCAACCTACCATAACGGGCTTTGATTGCCCTTTTTGCTAGGTATTTTGCCGCATATTGCCCTTTTAAACGTGTATCTATCGCTTTGAAGGTTTCTTCAATATCTGGCTCTACTTCTGGCGTGATATGTTTTGCTGTCCTAAAGACCTCTTTAATCATATCAAGGGTAGGAACTTGGTTCTCGTTAAATGAGTGACTATCTAAACTCCCAAGAAATTGTTTTGTTTTCCGTGGCTCGGAACTCATTAAATCCTCTGTAGCATTGGTTTTAATGATATATCTTATCCACTCGATAGGTAGCTTAGAATTTTTGATTTTCCTCAAACTCATTAGGTAGTCCCAATGGGCTAAAGAAATACTCTCTACCTCTTTGTTAGTAAACTCTGGCAAGATTGTCTTATCCGAAAAACGCTCTTTCAAGGGTTGGTTAGGCTCTATGTATTTTCGATATTCTTCAAGGGTAGTTGCACCGATCAATATCAAAGTCCCAATTTCGGGCTTGATATGCCTTTTTAGAACATCTGCACCGTTACTCTCACCATTTTCCTTCTGAACTGCTTTAGTGAGCGTGTGAACCTCGTCAATAAATAAAACAAACTTGATATTTTCATCATTCAGAAGAACTCTTGCTTCTTGCTCTAATTTTAAAATTCTAGGAATTATTTCTGCAAGCATACTGGTAAACTTACTCTCGCCTTCATCAAGAAGGGCAAGAAGGGATAGCTCCACGCAAACGAGGTTATATCCCATTTTGTTTTCCATCAGACCTTCATTTATTCGTCTAGTCGCTTCACGGACAAGAGTTGTTTTCCCTGTCCCTGCTTCACCAAGAATAACCCTCGTAGGTTCAAGTGTTTTTGAAATAGTATTCCTGATGCCTTCTAATTCCTTTTCACGCCCCAAGAAGTCTCCTTCGTAGGGTGGCAAGATAACCAAACTATCCTTGTAGTCTTTATTAAAATCATCTAACAGTCTATGAAAATCTTCATTTTTGATTAAATCATTTTCTGTTCCCTTAGATTTTTTTAATTCTTCTTTTATTTCTTTACAACGTTGATTCCAAGACGTTTTCTTTATATCATAATCAATAACTAGCGTACTGACCTTGATTTTCGTGTCATTCTTTTGTTTCGTTGCTCCTATTGTAACCAAAAACTTCCCACCTTCCTATTTCAGACGATACATCTTAGTTGTGTAGTCACTAAATGTATTTTCGTCATATTTGAATTTCTTCTTAATCTCTTGTAGGGTTTGATTAGCTGTTGCAAGATTATCTTCTGCTGTTTGAATATTGCTATTGATGGTCTCTTGTTGTCTTAAAGCAACTTCATCATCTGGGTTTCGGTCAAGGGTCTCTCTGACCTCTTTCATTTTGTCATTTAGTCCCTGAATTTCATTTGTGTATTCATTGACCTTTTGGCGACCTGCTGTAACTGCCAAATCACGATAAGCCATCATATAGAATTTCTTGAAGTCAAACGATAATGTATCACCATTCTGCTTCAACAAGCTATCAATATCTAATTCAGTCACCTTGTACTTTGTATCATTTGGAATTTCTGAACTCAAAGTCATGTTAAAGGCGATAGTATCTGTTTGCTTCGCTTGTTGATTAGAACTCGTATTAACGTTTTTAAGCAAATCTCTAGTTATATCCGCTATGATTTTACTATTCGTCCCCTGACCGATATTGATTTGACCCCCATTTGATTTCACCTCTCCACCACTTGTTGTAGTGTTGAAGATTGCTACTGTGTAAGTCATATCTTTTGGATAAGGGATAATCACAAAGTAGTCACCATCTGTATTCATTCTTCCAAAATACGTAGGTATGCTCTTGTTACCAATATCTGACGTTGTTACTACCCAATAGTCGTTTGCGTGAGTAGGTAACTTGCTACTGCCCTCGTTTACTTCCAACGTAGCGATCAATACATCTTTTTTACGGTCAGTATAGTAGTTTTTTACTGTTACTGTAGCTCCACTCCTTGCAAAGTACAACGTCTCGCCAATAGGGGTTTGTGAGTTCCCAACTGCCTTCTTGTCTTGCGTGAAATTGTAGCCAACAAAAACTACTGTTACAACAACCAGAAGGAAAGCTATAAATCCATTGACTGCTTTGTTGATATGAGGTGCTAATCTACTCAATTCTTTACTTAACATACTGGCTTCACCCCCACTAAGTGTAATGTTTTTGTAGCAGGACGATAAAAGATAGACCGTCCAACAGCTCCTTCAAATCCAATATCAACTTTAGTCCGTTCAGACAATTCTGCTCTTACCATCTGTTCATAGTTTCTCGAATCGTCCATACGACCAATAAATGAAAAATCAACACCTAAATTAAAGTTGTACAGTTTACCATTCATAACAAACACATTTGAAGTACCTAAAGTGTTCTTTTCAGGTGCTTCTAAGGTATCTGTTACATCATAGCTTAATACAATACGTACTTGCTTTTCAAACGTTCGCTCAAATTGTTCTTTCAGGTAGTCAGAAGTCCTAATATCAAGTTGATCTGCCCCATGCAAAACGATCAAATCTCCTGCATCTAAAAATTCGGTCACGTAGTCAAAAAGGTTCATCACTTGGATATTTTTTTGCAATCTATCCAAGTTGTTTAAATTGATATAGTAGTTG
>ERZ773180.1793-NODE-1793-length-10087-cov-10.391447_pt1 | contig 10087 bp, 8 predicted proteins | sample MGYA00511080_ERZ773180 | MGnify/ENA primary metagenome ERZ773180 (study PRJEB29015, sample SAMEA2738175) | human oral metagenome | biome: human oral; feature: human-associated habitat; material: saliva | place: China | collected 2178 ...
TCATTAGTTATTTTATCAAGCAAACGTGCACATGAATTACACCACCATGAACCACAAAAATTAGAGAGCTACCTATCTCATAAAAATGTTGGCCGTGCGTTGGAAGAAGTAGTTGCTGGTGAATTAGATATTCGTGAAGACAGCAAACCAGAACACGTATAATGGTAATAGAAGTCAAGGGGAAATCCCTTGGCTTTTTTGTTTTCGTAGTTTAAAAGTGTAGAGCAAGCGACAACAAAAAAGGGTGCATTATGTTATAATGAGTAGTAAAACTATTTTGGAGGTGAAGAAGATGTATGCAAAAGTCATTGTTGATGTTCCAGTCATTCAAGTGAATCGACCGTTTGATTATCATGTCCCTGAAAAATTACAAGAGAGTATTGAGGTGGGGATGCGTGTTGCGGTACCGTTTGGTGGAAGAAGCGTATCTGGTTTTGTGTTAGAACTCAGTGATGAATCCACTTTTGAGGGGGAAGCGAAAGATATTTTGCATTTAATGGATTTAGATCCAGTCTTATCACCGGAAATGATTCGACTAGGAGCACATTTATCAAAGAAGGTTCATGCGTTCTTGATTCAATGCTACCAAACAATGCTCCCTGCAATGTTGAAGTCGAATTACGAAAAACAATTTGTATTAGTAAATCCACAAGAAAATGAAGATGTATTTAGAGAAATTTTCCATTACGAGAAAACCTTGTTATATACGGATGACCTTCCTGAAGAACATTTAAAACAATTGATGAAGTTGAAAAAAGAAGGCGCAGTGGTCATCGAGACACTTGTCAAAGACCGTGCCAAGGTAAAGACAGAAGACTGGATTCGATTGAATTACATGATGCAAGAATACGAGGAGTTTATCCCTACGATTTCTGCGCGTGCGAAGAAGAAAGTAGCACTCTTAAAGACACTCGCTTCGATGGAAGTGATGGAAATCGAAAAGAGACGTTTCTTAGAGGATACAGACTTTACAACAGCCGATTTAAAATTCGCAGTAGAACGTAATTGGATTACGATTGTTCAAAAGGAAGTAAATCGGGATCCTTATAAAGGAAGAGTCTTTAAAAAGAGTGCTCCATTCCAGTTGAATCCTGAACAACAAGTCGCATTTGACCGAGTGAAAGAAGAAGCAATCGATACTGAAACATCGAAAGTCTACTTGTTAGAAGGTGTAACAGGTTCTGGGAAAACAGAAGTGTACTTACAATGGATTGGGGAAGTGATTGAGAAAGGAAAGAGCGCGATGATGCTCGTTCCAGAAATCGCATTGACGCCTCAAATGGTCGACCGATTCAAATCGCGCTTTGGAGACCGTGTAGCGGTGCTTCATAGTGGGTTAAGTGTCGGAGAAAAATACGATGAATGGCGTAAGATTAAGAATAAGGAAGCAGACATTGTTGTAGGTGCTCGTTCTTCGGTCTTTGCTCCATTAGACAACATCGGAATTATTATTTTAGATGAAGAACATGAAGCAACGTATAAACAAGATGAGTCTCCAAGATACCACGCTCGCGATGTAGCGATTTGGCGTGGGGAATATCATCACTGTCCAGTGGTGTTAGGAAGTGCGACTCCAAGTCTTGAGTCTCGTGCGCGTGCACAAAAGGGCGTCTATACGCTTTTGCGATTAACAAAACGTGCAAAGGAGCAACGTTTACCAGAAGTTCATTTGATTGATATGAGAACGGAATTCGTTCATCAAAAAGGATCATTTTCAAAGACATTGCTAGATGCAGTCGAAAAACGATTAGAACGAGGAGAACAAAGTGTCTTACTCTTAAACCGACGCGGATATTCTTCATTTGTACTTTGTCGTGATTGCGGAACGGTTTTGGAATGCCCAAATTGTGATATTTCATTAACGCTTCATATGGATACGAGAAGTATGAAATGTCACTATTGTGGACATGAAGAACATATCCCTAATTTCTGTCCAAAATGTCAAAGTAGACAGATTCGTTATTTTGGAACAGGAACGCAAAAGGTGCAAGAAGAATTGCAAGAAGTATTCCCAGATGCGCGCATTGTGCGAATGGACGTGGATACAACAAGACGTAAAGGGCAGCATGAAGCGATTCTGAAACAGTTTGAGAATCAAGAAGCGGATATTTTAATTGGAACTCAGATGATTGCGAAAGGTCTTGATTATCCAAACGTAACGCTTGTAGGTGTGATTAATGCGGATACAGCGCTGAATATTCCTGACTTTAGAAGTTCGGAAAAAACATTCCAACTACTGACTCAAGTTTCAGGACGTGCAGGGCGTGGGGATAAACCAGGTGAGGTATTTATCCAGACTTATAACCCAACACACTACGCGATTCAATTAGCACAAGGTCATCAGTATGAACGATTCTTTGAAACAGAGATGCGGATGCGTCATATGGCAAATTACCCACCGTACTTCTTTACAACGATGATTACTTTCTCAAGTGAAGATGAAGGAGTGGCGTTGAAGAAAGCTGTCGAAGTGCATAAGGCGTTAAAAGCGAATGTGTCGCCGAATGCAGTTGTGCTAGGACCGACTGCTAAGTCGATTGCGAGAATGAATAATCGTTATTATTTCCAAATTATTGTGAAATACAAAAACGAACCGCAACTACAAGAGTTTCTTGAACAACTGATGATGGAAACGCAAGAAGTGGGTACAAAGAAATTACTCATGACGATTGATATGGAACCACAACATTTCTTATAGAGGTGAAAAATGAAGAAAGTTATTTTTATGGGAACGCCTGAGTTTTCAACAGGTGTTTTGAAACGATTAATTGATGAAGAAACAGTTGAAGTGATTGCGGTTGTGACACAACCAGACCGTGCAGTTGGACGTAAGAAGGTGATTACACCAACTCCTGTAAAGGTAGTTGCATTGGAGCATAACATTCCTGTCTATCAACCAGAAAAATTAAGCGGATCGCAGGAATTGGAAGAGTTGATGCAACTAGATGCAGATTTAATTGTAACAGCAGCTTATGGTCAATTCTTGCCAACGAAGTTTTTAAATTTCCCACGTTTTGGTGCGGTGAACGTTCACGCGTCGCTACTTCCAAAATATCGTGGAGGAGCGCCAATTCATTACGCGATTATGAATGGGGACAAAGAAACTGGCGTAACCATTATGCGAATGGTTGCGAAGATGGATGCGGGTGCGATTATTTCACAACGCGCCATTCCAATTACTGGTGAAGATGACGTCGCTAGTATGTTTGAAAAATTAAGCGTCGTTGGAGCAGACTTACTGATTGAAACCTTACCAGCGTTATTTGCTGGAACGATTACTGAAGTAGAACAAGACGAAGCATTAGTATCATTTTCTCCAAATATTTCAAGAGAACAAGAGCAAATTGATTGGAATAAAACAGCGAGTGAAGTAGATTGCTTCGTTCGTGGATTACGTCCATGGCCAACATCTTTTACGATTTTAAATGGGAATCGTGTGAAGATGTGGGGTGTTGCTCTAACGGATAAACAAACGACTAAAGCACCAGGAAGCTTATTTGTAGAAGGTGGACGTCTATATGTGGCTTGTGGTGGTGGAACGGTTCTTGAGATTACACGTCTTCAACCAGCAGGAAAAGCTCAAATGGATGCGAAGGCGTTTATGAACGGATTTTCAGAATGGTTGAAGAACGATGCCGTTTTTGAGGGGTTAAACCATGAGTAATGTACGTGACATTTGCGTAGAATTATTAACGAATGTAGAAAAGAATCAAGCATACTCGACGGTCGCATTTCAAAATGTGTTACAAAAACATCAATTAGATGCAAGAGATAGAGGGTTATTAACGGAATTGTTCTATGGAACCATTCAACGTAAATTGACATTAGACTTCTATTTAAAACCATTTATTGAGAAACAAAAGAAAATGGAACTATGGGTACTGTGTTTACTACGAATGACGGTGTACCAAATGGCGTACCTTGACCGTGTCCCAGATCGCGCAGCCATTTATGAAGCTGTACAGATTGCTAAGAAACGTGGTCATCAAGGAATTGCAAAGTTCGTTAATGGCGTACTTCGAAATGTTCAACGTACAGGATTCGATGGAATTTCTTCTATTAAAGATGAACGTGAACGTTTGAGTGTCGAATATAGTATGCCAAGATGGATCGTGGATTTATTGTTTGAACAATATGGGGAAGAGGCTAGAGAAATTTTCCCAAGTTTAAATATTGCGCCGCATTTAAGCGTGCGTGTTCAAAATCCGAACATGTCAATTACAGAAGCACAAACTCTTCTAAAAGAAGAAGGTGTAACGGTTCGACCAAGTCAGTTATCTCCTCGTGCAGTTATTGTCGAAGAAGGAGATTTACTACAATCCAAAGCGTTCAAAGAGGGAATTGTAACGGTTCAAGATGAGTCTTCCTCACTGGTGGCTCAAGTAGGTGAGTTGCAACCTGGAGATAAAGTGCTTGATACTTGTGCTGCTCCAGGAGGGAAAACCACTCATTTTGCGAGCTATTTAATAGCCGAAGAGGGTGGACTAGTTGAGGCATTAGATTTACATGAAAATAAATTACGTAAAATCCATCAAAATGCTAAACGCTTAGGAGTAGAAGATCGTATTCATACACATGCTCTTGATGCTAGAAAAGCAAAAGAGTTATTTAAAGAAGAAAGTTTTGATGCGGTATTTGTGGATGCTCCGTGCTCAGGTTTAGGTCTGATGCGACGTAAGCCAGATATAAAATACACAAAAAATAGTGAAGATTTAACAAATTTAACAAAAATACAGTTGGAAATTTTGTCTTCAATTGCTACAATGGTAAAGAAAGGTGGAAAACTGATTTATTCTACTTGTACAATTAACAAGGGAGAAAACGAAGAAGTAGTCCACAGTTTTTTAGAAGGACATCCGGAATTCGAAGTGCAACCAATAGTAGAATTTGGCTGTACAATGGAGAGTCCAATGCTTACTATTCTACCGCATGAATATCATACGGATGGATTTTTCATCGCAAGGATGGTAAGAAAATAATTCGCAACAGGAGGAAAAATATGAAGATAGCCATCAAGAGTGACGTCGGCCAGAGACGTACCGTAAATGAAGATGCTGCCGGATATTTTTTGAATACTCAAAACGTACCGATGATCGTCGTATGTGATGGAATTGGTGGGCATAATGCTGGGGATGTAGCAAGTGCTATGGCATTATCGCATTTGGGAAAACGTTGGGAAGAAGAAAGTATTACGGATACAGAAGCCGCTTATCAATGGCTCGTTAAAAATATTCAGGCCGAAAATGATCGTATTTTTCAAAAAGCGAATCAATATCGTGAGTTAGATGGTATGGGAACTACTCTTGTTGTAGCAGTCATCATTGGTTCTGAATTGTTAATTGCTAACGTTGGTGATAGCCGTGCTTATTTGTATCGCAATTTTCAAATTAAACAATTAACTGAAGATCATACACTCGTACAAGAGCTTCTTAAATCAGGGGAAATTACAGAGGAAGAAGCTAAGAGTCATCCGCAAAGAAATATTGTAACGCAGTCTTTAGGAATTACACTCAATGTTCAAATTGATTTTGTAAGAGTGAGCCTGAAGAACGAAGATACGATTTTCCTTTGTTCAGATGGTCTGTCAAATATGATTGAAGATCAATATATTAAAGAGATTTTAGGGAATTATTCAGATGTAGAAACTCAGGCGATTAAAGCTGTAGAGGCTGCAAATGAAGCTGGTGGTCGTGATAATATCACAGTTGCGATTGCAAAATACATTGCTAGGGAGGAGGTAGAACAATGATTGAACCAGGGAAAACAGTCGGTGGACGTTATAAAATCAAGTCTCATGTAGGGACTGGTGGGATGGCCACTGTATACTTAGCGCAAGATTTAATTCTAGAAAGACCCGTGGCACTGAAAGTATTACGTTTAGACTTCCGTACAAATGATGCAGCCATGAGACGTTTTCAAAGAGAAGCACAATCTGCAACTCAATTGATTCATCCAAACATTGTGAGTGTATATGATGTTGGAGAAGAGAATGGTACCAATTATATTGTAATGGAATATGTTGAAGGAACGGATTTGAAAGAGTACATTCGTGAAAGAGGACCACTTCCTCCTCGCGAAGCTGTTCGTATTATGACGCAAGTGATTTCTGCGATTGCAGCGGCGCATCAAAACCGAATCATCCATAGAGACATCAAACCTCAAAATATTCTTATTGATAAAAATGGGAATGTAAAGATTACGGACTTTGGAATTGCGATTGCACTTTCTGAAACGTCATTGACACAAACGAACACGTTGCTTGGTTCGGTTCATTATTTATCTCCTGAACAAGCAAGAGGTGGGATGGCAACCATTCGCACAGATATTTACGCATTAGGGATTGTGCTGTTCGAGTTGCTCGTTGGAGAAGTTCCGTTTGAAGGGGAATCTGCTGTTTCTATTGCGTTGAAACATTTCCAAGAACCACTTCCTCGAATTTCACTCATGTTACCAACCGTTCCGCAAAGCTTAGAGAATGTAGTTCTAAAAGCGACAGCAAAAGAACCACTTGATCGCTATAGCAATTGTGAAGAGATGTTGGAAGATTTACAGACATGTTTGAATCCAGAACGCTTACACGAACCGATGTTTAAACCGACTGCATTAAGTCAGGAAACAAGAGTGTTACAACCAATTGCAACAGGACCAGTTCCACGTAAGGTGCCAGCAACAAGTAAAGAAGTTCCTGAAATTCAATTTGACGAAGAAAAGAAAGTTGTCGAAGAGAAGCCAAAGAAGAAAAAAAGGAAATGGCCATGGATTTTATTATTACTATTCTTACTGATTAGTGGTGTAGGAATTTATGCATTTATTCAATCTTCTCCAAAAGATGTGAAAGTTCCAGACGTAACAAATCTTACTGAAGCAGATGCAAAAGTAAAACTAGCAGATGCTAATCTTGAAGTGTCGGATGTCCAAAAGGTGAAGTCGGATACGGTTGAAGAAGGAAAAGTCGTTGAGACGAATCCTAAAGCAGGAAGTTCTGTAAAAGAAAAATCTAAAGTCGTATTAAAAGTAAGTGCGGGTAAAGATACCGTTGAAGTTGGAGACTATACTGGTAAAACTTTTGACGAGGCTAAAGCGGCACTTCAAAAACTAGGTATCGCAGTAGAAAAGAAAGAAAGTTATTCAGACACTGTTGAATCTGGTAAGGTTATAGAGCAAAGTGTTGCTAAAGGTAAAAAAGTAGTTGCTAAAGATACGAAGATCGTTTTAACCGTTTCTAAAGGAAAAGAACCTGTAACGTTAATTAACTTAAAAGGATATTCCCGTTCTGGTGTTGAAGAATATGCGAAAGAGCATGGTTTGAAACTAAAAATCTCAGAAGAGAATAGTAATGAAACTGCGGATACTGTTATTAAACAATCTCCGGCTGAAGGTACAGCTCTTAAAAAAGGAGATACTTTAACAGTTGTCATTTCGAAAGGAAAAGGGGAACGAGTAGTGTCTCGTCAATTCACGATTCCTTATGAAGCGAAGAAGACAAACAATAATAATGCGAACTCAGGGTCAAACACCCAAGAAGCAAAACAAAATACAGTTGAAATCTTTATCCAAGATGCAAACAACAATATTAATACTGCCTATCGTACGTTTAAGATTTCTGAGAACACAAGTGTAACGATTGATTTTACGTTTAACAATCAAGTTCCAAGTGGTAAATACATCATTAAAAGAGATGGTGTAGCAATTGATACAGGAGTTGTACAATAAGGAAAATAATAGAGTCTAGGTTCTTGTAACCTAGGCTCTTTTTTGAATTTTTATAGAAGAAAAAAATATCTAAAAAGATCTTATTCGTAAGTGTCTAGAGTTTAGTTAGATGGAAATAAATAGGAAATTGAAAAATAGAATGGATAATAATCCATTCTATTTTTTATGGATTCTATGCTCTTTGACAACTGAATACCCCCATCGGCTCGATCAGCGTGGCTAGGAATAAAAAAGAAACGGAGCAGATGGCGTAAATAGTGGAGTAACGAACCACTTCTGCCACATAACGAAAGTACATAAGATTATGGAAATGAGTTCGAGGTAAACACGACTACAAACCTTGCATAAAAAATATCGTGGAAGGATACGTTCCGTCCCAACATTTTATTTTATTACTTTTCGCCTTCAGGGCAAAAAGTGGAAGGAGAAAAAATGGAAGTAAGAATTAGTGACCTAAGACAATTAGGAGTAACTGGAAATGCAACAGTTAAATTAGGGAAAGATTACAAATTTCCTTATGTAATTGCTGAAATTAGGAAAGACGGTATTTATGTACCTATTAAAAATGCTGTCATTAATGGGAAAGAAGCTGACATTAAAATGAGAGAATCCTTTCCTAATGTCTATAAACATATTCTAACAATAAAACAAGGAAATATTCTTGTAGCTGAGAGAAAAAACGATAAGTTAGTAGTAAACGTATCGTATGAGAAGAGATTGAGAAAAGAGAAATAGTAAGAGTAGAGAAAAATAAGAATATGGACGGCTTTAAAGTGACTATTAAAGAGTAATAATTAGTTTAAAACCGTCCATACAGAAGATATGAGGAGAAATAGATGAAATCATTAAAAAGAAATATTAGGGTTCCAATTGTTTTGGTAATGAACAAGAGACTAACTTCAGATGAAAAAATGTTTTATGTAAAGTTGCTAGATTCTATCGTTCAGAATGAAATGGCAATTATTTCAAAACGAATAACCTATAAAGAGAGAACTACCCTTCAGCGGTTGAAACAATTAAAGTTTATAGAAAGCTTTAACGAAAGCGGTGAAATCACAACCGTCAAATTTGATTTGAAAGGATTTGTAGTTGATGAAGTTGAATAAAGAACAGAAAGAATTGATTCTTTCAAAACGGGTAGGTTCAAACGTCTTTGAAAAAGAAAGACAACGATTCCTAATGCTCCCAGCTGGTCTGGCATATGGAGAATTGTACGAAACATTATCAACAGATTCAAAATTTGCATGGACAATTTTAAACGATAGGGCGAAATTATCTAAGCGAAATGGTTGGTTTGATGAAGATGGAAGTATTTATTTTATCTTCAATAATATTGACCTTGTAAAAATTTTGAAAATGAGCGAACCAAAAGTCATCAAGATAAAAAAAGAATTGGTGGAATATGGGTTGCTTGAGCAAAAACGATTAGGAAGAGGACTTCCTAATAGATTGTATCTGTTTGAACCTGTAATAACTGAATCAGATATTCATCTGATGTTAAAGGAAAATAGTGACAATACAGAAAACCTTGATATAACTCAGAACTTAAATATTTTAAGTTCTAGAACTAAAAATTCTTTAGTTCTAGATAATGCTGATACAGATAAGAACTTAAATATTTTAAGTTCTAGAACTAAAAATTGTTCAGTTCTAGAACTAAACAATTTTAAGGCTAATAATAATAAATATATTAATAATAATATAAATAATATAAACGAATCAGCTAAGGCTGAATCAAAAAACGAAAATAATACCAACCAATATTTTGAAAAATCTGAATTGTTAATAGATTTTTCATATTTAGGTATTCCAAAAACGGTAACTGAAGAGATTTATAAAGCTACAAGAGATACAACAGTTGTCGGAGATATTTGTGGGATTGTTTTTCAAGCTAAAAAATTTGTATCAAACAAAAAGAAACAAGACATTTATTTAGAAGATTTAACTGAAGAGGATTTTTTAGACTTAACAAAAGTAATTATTAAAACGTTAAAAAAACAAATGACTGATAAAACAGTAAACGATTTTGATAAATACTTATTTGTCGCTATTAAAAACTTTTTTGATAGATATTTAATAGAAAAACAAGTTCCTTTAATTAACTGGGTAGAATAAGAGAAACGGAGAATGAAAATGAGAATAATTGCAATAGCAAACCAAAAAGGTGGAGTTGGGAAAACAGCTACTACCATGAATTTAGGAGTATCTTTAGCCAACGCAGGAAACAAAGTATTGCTGCTTGATCTTGATCCGCAGCATAACCTATCAAATTATCTTAAAGAAGATGATTTTAAACTAACGATTGCTGAAGCAATCTCACAAGAATTAAATAATAATTTTGAATATACAGAAAACATTATTAAAAGCTATTCTG
>ERZ773180.1796-NODE-1796-length-10059-cov-34.969512_pt1 | contig 10059 bp, 7 predicted proteins | sample MGYA00511080_ERZ773180 | MGnify/ENA primary metagenome ERZ773180 (study PRJEB29015, sample SAMEA2738175) | human oral metagenome | biome: human oral; feature: human-associated habitat; material: saliva | place: China | collected 2178 ...
ATTCTTTAGAGTCACTTTGTTACAATTTCAATGAAGATATAGATAAGCTCAAAGCCCACTTGCGTGAAGCAGGCTATGTCTATAGCGAGGAACAGCATCAGTTTCGTCCAATAGGCTTTGATGAATAGGTTGGCTAATTAGGCTAATAAGACCAATAGTCTTAATAAGCCTTTGCCCTAAGCATAGCTCATAAAAAGTCAGAACAACAGTGGTGCAGATGATAATTATTTTGTAATTTTGCATCATTAAGATATAAACAACGGCATTATGCAAGACTTAGTAATTTACAATACACTGCATCGTAAGAAGGAATTCTTCCAACCGATTGCAGCTCCTAACGTAGGAATGTATGTCTGTGGACCAACTGTTTATGGCGATCCACACCTCGGACACGCACGTCCTGCTATCACCTTTGATATTCTTTTCCGCTATCTTAAACACATAGGGTACAAGGTTCGTTATGTTCGTAACATCACGGACGTGGGCCATTTGGAGCATGATGCTGACGAGGGTGATGACAAGATTGAGAAGAAGGCACGTCTTGAGCAGTTGGAACCAATGGAGATTGCGCAGCACTATACCAACCGCTATCACGATGCTATGCGTTCGCTCAACGTTCTTCCACCAAGCATCGAACCACATGCAACTGGTCATATCATAGAGCAGGAAGAGTTAGTAAATCAGATTCTTGCCAACGGCTATGCCTATGAAAGCAATGGAAGTATCTACTTTGATGTAGAGAAATACGATAAAGACCACCACTATGGTGTTCTTTCTGGTCGTAACATCACCGACATGATAAACAATTCTCGTGAGTTGGCAGGTGTTGGTGAGAAGCGTAATCAGATTGACTTTGCCCTTTGGAAACGTGCTATGCCTGAGCATATCATGCGTTGGCCATCTCCTTGGAGCGATGGTTTCCCTGGTTGGCACTGCGAGTGTACAGCGATGGGACGCAAGTATTTGGGCAATCACTTTGATATTCATGGTGGCGGTATGGACCTTATCTTCCCTCATCATGAGTGCGAGATAGCACAGGCTGTAGCCTCACAGGGTGATGAAATGGTGAAGTATTGGATGCACAACAATATGATTACCATCAATGGACAGAAAATGGGCAAGTCTCTTGGCAACTTTATTACGCTTGAACAGTTCTTTACTGGCGAGCATGACACGCTCACACAGGCTTACTCTCCAATGACAATTCGTTTCTTCATCCTCTCTGCTCACTATCGAGGAACAGTCGACTTCTCTAACGAGGCACTACAAGCTGCTGAGAAGGGATATGAGCGTTTGATGAATGGTATTGAAGACTTGGCACGCATTCAGCCTGCTGCTGCGTCAGATGAGAATACAAAGAAGTTTGTTGCTGACTTCCGTCAGAAGTGCTATGATGCAATGAATGACGACTTGATGACTCCTGCTGTCATCTCAACTCTCTTTGAGGCTTGCCACTTGGTGAATATCCTCATCGACCATAAGGCACAGATTTCAGCTGACGACCTCAAGGAACTTACAGAGGCAATGCAGCTCTTTGCCTTCGATATTCTCGGTCTTCAGAATGAGCGTGGAGCTAATAACGATGCTCGTGAGGAGGCTTACGGCAAGGTTGTCGATATGGTTCTCGACCTCCGTGCAAAGGCGAAAGCAGAGAAGAACTGGGCTGTTAGCGACCAGATTCGTGATGCTCTTGCTGAGGCTGGCTTCCAAGTTAAGGACACCAAGGACGGTGTTACGTGGAAACTTGACCGATAAGGTGCAGGTTCTTTCAGTCCCAACTCTGTTAAAGGCAAGCCGCTGAAATTAGCATGGTGTGAGTGGTGGATACTTCTATCTGCCTGTAAATATTAACAAAACAAAGGACAGTTATTCCAGTGTTGTACCAGTGATGCGATTCACTATACACGGAATAGCTGTCCTTTTGTTATTTCTTTCTTGTCAAGTTGATATGCCCTTGCCAAAGAACTCCACTCTTTCTCGAAAATTAAAAGCCTGATTTGCCCTTTGTTTTGACACACTTTAAAGCATTACACGAAGTTTGTTTACAAAAGTTCTGGTAGTCTTTTAGTCTATGATAAGCCCTCTCTTGCGAATTATTTTCACGAAAAAAAATATTTCTTTTCATGAAGAAAAATATTTATTTTCATGAAAATAAATTCTTCTTTTCGTGAAAATAATTCGGCAAATGGCAATTCTTAAGATTCAGAACCTTGGTTTTTACTTTTTTATTCTTTTACTTTTTCACCCTTCAAGATTGGCTTTTAAACAGGAATGTTTACTTTATTTTAAAGAGCTTATATGCTGTTTTCGTTATTATTCCTTGAAGTACTCGGTGTCAGTCTCCCTGTCAATCCAGCCTTCTTTACCGTCCTTTCTGAAGTAATAGAACGACTTGGTCTGCTGTGTCAGCTCTTCAAATACAGGAGTTTTATCCCGTCCGAAGATGCCTATTTTCCCATCTTTATAGAATAGTATCATACCGTCTTGCTGCATGATAATTGAATCATTCTCGATCGGCAGTAGGATTTCTCCTTTGACTTTCAGTGTTGGATAGTAATGTAACTCCAAAGGATAATTGTCTGGTTTGTTTGCCACAATCTTTGGTTGTATGTTCTTGTCAAAGTCATAATTGTAACGCAGGATACCGAATTTCCCATTTCTTCCAACCTTGATTAAGGAAGGATTAATCTTAATCTCACCATTGATGCCATAGTTTGCATTATAGCTGAATTTCTTACTTCCGTCAATAATTGAAACAGAGTCGCCAGGCTGGCAGTCAGTTAAGATAAACTTAACCTTTTCTTGGTATTCCCAACCCGGTCCAGTGCTGGTTTTTTGCATCATATATACGCCCTTTTCATTGACTATGTCATATGACCAGTGACTTACAGTGCCGCATACACCTAAGATTCTACGGATAGGCTTGGATGCCTTTTGTTGAAATTCGTCATAATAGCCAGCACCTTCATCGTTCAGCACCTCAATACGTCCGCAGACACTCCTTGGTACCTCTCTTGCTACTTTAATCTTACCAAGATTTAGTTTATTCAAATATAGATTGAAGACATCTATCTTGTCTTTCGTCTGGGCGATGATAAAGCGGTCAGCGTAGCTAATATGGTCATAGTCTTCTCCCAGTACGTTCTCGCCTAATCGGTTTATTAACTGAACTTTGTTGTTTTCAGTTTTCCTTAGACCATAGTAGCGTTTGATAAAGTATTGGGTGAAATCATACGGTTTGGTTTCGGCATATTTTTCAGTTTCTTCCTTTAATTCGGCAGCGGGATAGCTTGATGAACTATTAATAAGGATATCTTTTTTACTTCCAGGAATAAGGAGATAATTAAATCTGCCACCCCATGTAGACTTGAGGACAATAATCTGTTTGTTGTCTTTAAACTTTAGGATCAGTGGGGTATAATGGGTCGCTCTGTCTATACGCCACATTTCCTTCTTTTCAGGGAGGCTGATTGAGGTAACTTTTTGATTGTACTGATCACGTTCTGTTCCGTAGTAAACTTCTTGTATAGAGGCTGTATTGTGCTGGATGAACTTGAGGATTAATGATGTTCCTTGTCCCTCACGTCGCCATGCCCCATCCTCATTGATGAAGAAAATCTTTCCAATATAATCATTCAAGGAAGTAGATGGGATATCACTGACTTTGAGGAAATTATTTTTTTGAGCCAGAATTTCCTCTTTTGTCATGATGTCTTTTTCTTTGAGGGCTTTCCAGTAGTCAATATTCATCTCTGAACCTTTCTCCACAAAAGCACTTTTTGAGTCAGTTGTCAATATTCTCTTACAATACTTGTTAGGTCCGACAGCTGTGTATAATACGATATCATAGGGATTATCACTATATCCAATGGCATCTACATCGGGAAAGGAAAGAGTCTGCTGTGCCTTGGTTTCTATCGAAAGTAAGCAGAGAGTTATGAGTAAAGCGACTATATGTTTCATTGTTTTTTCCTTGTTTGTTATTTTGGAAGAGGTTTAACGCTTTCTGATGGTTGCTGTGTTTACTATTGGTAAATCAGCTACTAATAGTCAATAGCCCCCTTTAATACTTAAATGAACTGCCTCCTAAGAACTCTCTCAGTAGGGAGGTTGGAGGGAGATTGCGGAAAGGTAGTGGTGCAAAATACTTGAGGAACTTGCGCAGACGATAGGCTTCAGCATATTCCTCACAGTTCTCTGGCACTTGTTCTAATACTTCTTCCGCCTGCGGTTTGATGACGGCAAGCTCAAAGAGAAGCGCAGTGTTGAACATTACATCCGCCTGCTCTTGATAAGGGAAAATCCACTTGTTCTCACCAGCACGTACACTTGGCCAGCGGTGGATTGTTTCTTGTGCCGAACAACCACGATACTTGTAATCGCGAACAATACGACGAAGCAGTCGATTGTCGGTTGTTGGGATATAGTTATGGTCGTCCAACAGGATTGTAGTGAGGGCAGATGCGTATATTTTAAACTTCTTGTCGTCTGCAATCTGCTCTGTCAGTGCTGGATTGAGCGCATGAATACCTTCCACAAGTAGTATGTTATTCTCTCCAAGATGCAGTTTTTTACCGCTCTTTTCACTCATTCCAGTTTGGAAATTATACTTTGGTAATTCCACCTCTTCACCACGGAAAAGAGCATTAAACTGCTCATTGATAAGTGGAATATTCAGTGCATAGATACTCTCGTAATCAAGTTCTCCGTTCTCATCTTTTGGTGTTTCAGTCCTGTTAACGAAGTAGTCATCTAAGGAAATCTGTACTGGTTTCACACCACTTGCTAATAGTTGGACAGAAAGACGTTTGCAGAATGTTGTCTTACCGCTCGAAGATGGTCCGGCAATGAGTACTACCTTTATCTCTTTTCGTGCAGCAATCGTATCGGCAATCTGCGATATCTTCTTTTCTTGCAGTGCCTCACTGACATTAATAAGGTCGGTTGCCAGTCCATTCTTTACCGCTTCATTGAAGTCGCCCACCGTCTTAATGCCTAAGATACTCTGCCATCTATGATGCTCTTTAAACACCTCGAACATCTTGTCTTGACGTATCAATTCACCTAATTTAGAAGGGTCTTGTGTGGAAGGAATGCGCAAGAGGACTCCATCAAAGTAAGGCTCCAACCCAAAGAGATGAAGTTGACTCGTGTTGGTAAGCATCGAGCCATAGTAATAATCCTTGTAATCGTCAAGCACATAATAGACACAATAAAGACTACCGCTGCTTTTAAGGAGCTTAGCCTTTTGTATATCGCCTAATTCAGTGAACATCTTAACGGCCTCCTCGGTTGTTGTCTCATAACGTTGAATAGGCATCTTAGTATCGATAATCTCCTGCATTCGTGTACGGATACGGTCAACATCTTCTGTTGTAATCTCATGTCCGAGCTTTAAGTTACAGTAGTAACCATTTGAAACAGGGATGTCTATGACCACAGAACTGGTTGGATAGAGGTCGTGAACAGCCTTGCAAAGCACTAAGAAGAGCGAGCGGGTGTAGGTGCGAATACCTGATGGTGAAAGCAGGTTGAGGAACTCTACATCCTTATTATGATAGACACGATAATGGAGTCCTTCCACCTTATTATTTACTTTTGCACTCACTGGTCCATAAGGCATTTGAAGATTAATTTCTTTATAAATGTCAGAAAGTGTACTTCCAATTGGGACTTCTTGAGTTTTTTTATTATTTTTGCAACGGATATGCAGTACTTGTCTCATAATCATTGATGGTTAAATTTATGTTAGGGAACAATATTGTCCTTTGGTAAATAAGATTGTAAAGTTAGGGAAAGTTTTGCAAATATCCAAGAAACAGACATCACAAATTAAGTTATTATATGTCGATTTGGATTTTCTTTAAGCTCATTGGTGCATTAGCTTTGCTGATGTTCGGTATGAAGGCAATGAGTGAGGCACTGCAGAAAATGGCAGGTCCGCAGTTGCGCCACATCCTTGGTGCAATGACAACTAATCGTTTTACGGGTATTCTTACGGGTACATTCATCACAGCTGCCGTACAGTCGTCAACTGCAACTACTGTAATGACAGTCAGTTTTGTGAATGCTGGATTGCTGACATTGGTGCAAGCCATCTCTGTCATTATGGGAGCGAATATTGGAACGACGCTGACGGCATGGATTATGTCGGCTGGTTTCTCGTTTAACATTACTGATTTTGTATGGCCAGCCTTCTTTATTGGTATCGTACTGATCTACTCTAAGAGACGTAAACTCATTGGTGACTTCCTCTTTGGTATCTCATTTATGTTCTTGGGATTGGGAACCCTACGTCAGACAGGTATAGATATGGACCTTGCACACAATCAGGCTGTACTCGATTTCTTTAGTAACTTCGACCCACAAAGCTTCATCACAACTATCGTTTTCCTACTTATCGGTAGTGTGCTGACCATGTGTGTGCAGAGTTCTGCAGCCATTATGGCTATCACAATGATTCTTTGTTCAACGGGAGTATTGCCTATTTACCAGGGTATTGCACTCGTAATGGGTGAAAATATCGGTACAACTGTAACCTCAAACCTTGCTGCTTTGACAGCAAACACACAGGCTCGCCGAGCTGCGATGGCTCACATGGTATTCAATGTCTTCGGTGTTCTTTGGGTGTTATGTGTCTTCCACCCTTTTATCAATATGATTTGTGACTGGGTGGGCTATGATGTAACGATGCCAAAGGGTGCTCCTGGCTTTGCTGCCAATGCTGCTAAGCTAAGTTTTGTGCTTGCTGCTTTCCACACAACCTTCAACCTTGCCAACACAGCTATCCTCGTTGGACCAATCAAGTATTTAGAGAAACTTGTCTGCATCATCATCAAGCCGAAGACAAACAAGGACGAAGACGAGTTTCGTCTGCACTTTATTCAGGCTGGTATCATGAAGACTCCGGAGCTTTCTGTGCTTGAGGCTTCAAAGGAGATAAAGTCGTTTGCTGAGCGTATTCAGCGTATGTTCGGTATGGTTCGTGAGCTACTTGGCGAGAAAGATACAGATAAATTCAACAAACTCTATAGTCGTATTGAGAAGTATGAAGGTATCTCTGATAATATGGAGATAGAGATTGCGAAGTATCTTGATCAAGTTTCTAATGCCCATCTAAGTGATGAAACCAAGGAGAAGGTACGCTCTATGCTTCGTGAAATCTCTGAGTTGGAGAGTATTGGAGATGCTTGTTATAACATTGCTCGTACTTGCAGCCGTCTTATCAATAGTAAGGAAGACTTTACACAGGAGCAGTATGACCACATGCACCAGATGTTTGAGTTGACAGACGATGCTCTGACACAGATGAATCGTATTCTTGTTGGTCATCGTCAGGACAACGATGTGAACCGTTCGTTCAATATTGAGACCGAGATTAACAACTACCGCAATCAGTTACGCTCGCAGAATATCAACGATGTGAACGACCATAAGTACACCTATGCAATAGGAACAATGTACATGGACATCATTCAGGAGTGTGAGAAATTAGGCGACTATGTAGTCAATGTTGTTGAGGCTCGTATGGGTGTTCGCCAGCAAGACGCATAAAGAAATCATTAGTTATTTTAGTTAAAAAACGCATATTGCAAAATAAAAGACCTCTCTTTCCTTTTGGATAGGGAGGTCTTTTCGTATATTTGCAGTCGAAAATAAAAAGATGTTGTGGCTTGATAAATGATGTGTTTAGATAGCCATAAAGCGCAAGAAGCAATAGAAAAGAATGGTTTGGGATATCTTGTAGTCTTACTGATAATAAAGTTGTTTATAAAGAATGGTAACTTTATATGTTCTTTATAATCAGCCTTTTAAAGACAAATACTCCCTTTCATTCATGGAGTTGTTGATAGAAAACAATTTAATGGACACTTATCTTAAAATATGAAACTTTTAAATTAAATATATGAGTACAAGCGACTACGCAATTATCTTTATGAAGATTATGGGCTCTCTTGCCCTGTTAATCTACGGAATGAAGGTTATGAGTGAGGCTCTGCAGAAGATGGCAGGCTCTCAGCTTCGTCACATTTTAGGTGCAATGACCACCAATCGTTTCACCGGAATGCTTACAGGTACCTTTATCACTTGTGCGGTACAGTCGTCATCAGCAACAACAGTGATGACGGTGAGCTTTGTTAATGCGGGACTGCTTACCCTTGCGCAAGCTATCTCGATCATTATGGGTGCCAATATTGGTACGACACTCACCGCATGGATTATGTCCTTGGGGTTTAATGTTGACCTAACCTTGGTTGTCTTCCCTGCTTTCTTTATCGGAATTATCCTCATTTACAACAAGAAACGGCGTTATATCGGTGATTTCCTCTTTGGTATTGCCTTCCTCTTCTTCGCTCTTGTATTGTTGAGTAGTGGTGGAAAAGACCTTGATTTAGAGCATAATCCAGATGCAATTAGTTTTTTCTCATCCTTTGATACGAGCAGTCACATGACGATTATTGTCTTCCTGCTGATAGGAACAGTTATTACTTGTATCGTACAAAGTTCTGCTGCGGTAATGGCTATTACCATCCTGCTCTGCTCAACAGGTGTGCTGCCAATCTATCTCGGTATTGCTTTGGTGATGGGTGAGAACATCGGTACAACAGCAACAGTCAATCTTGCAGCCCTCGGAGCCAACACACAGGCACGACGTGCAGCCTTTGCCCACTTGCTTTTTAATGTTTTTGGCGTCTTTTGGGTGATGTGTTTGTTCTATCCTTTCGTCAACTTTGTTTGCGGTCTTGTAGGTTATGACCCAGTAAACGATAAGTCTACGGCTGCAGAAAAGGCTGCTACCTTACCAATAGTATTGGCAATGTTCCATACATGTTTCAATGTTTGCAACACAGCCTTGCTTATTTGGTTCATTCCACAGATGGAACGTGTCGTATGCTGGATTATTAAATCGAAGGCTAATAAGGATGAAGATGAGTTCCGCCTGCGTTTTATCCATTCGGGTATCATGAAGACCCCAGAGCTTTCTGTATTTGAGGCATCAAAGGAGATACATTCATACGCAGAGCGTACACACCGTATGTTTGGTATGGTGCGTGACCTTCTGACGACAAAAGATGATGATGCTTTCGAGAAACTCTATGAACGTATAGAGAAATACGAGGGTATATCTGATAATATGGAGGTAGAGATTGCGAAGTATCTTGACCAAGTCAGCGATGCTCACTTGAGTGATGACACAAAGGAGAAGGTGCGTGATATGCTTCGCGAGATTGCTGAAATTGAGAGTATCGGTGACTCTTGCTTTAACATTGCACGAACGATTAGCCGTCTACGCAGTAGCAAGGAGGAGTTTACAGAGAGTCAGTATGACAATATCAAACAGATGTTCGAACTCACCGATGATGCTTTGACACAGATGAGTGTTGTGCTTGTTAAACATAAATGTGATGTTGATGTAACTCGCACCTTCACTATTGAGAACGAAATCAACAACTATCGTTCTCAGTTGCGCACACAGAATATCAATGATATCAACGAGCATAAGTATAGCTACACTGCTGGTACGCTGTATATGGATATCATACAAGAATGTGAGAAATTGGGCGACTACATCGTGAATGTTGTTGAGGCTCGTATGTGTATTAGAAAGTAATTGGTTGCGCATTGGTGTTTTATGCTCGGCTGTTGAGTATCAACAGCTGAACAAACCGGCTTAAACAATATCAAGGCAGGGACATACTAAATGTGTGTTCCTGCTTTTTTAGTGTTCTGTCTTCCATAAATTATGGTTCTTCTGAAATATGGAGTGCTAAACTAAAAGTCTTATATAATAGGCACACGGAGTCACGGAGAGGACGGAGGTAACGCAATGTCACGGAGGTGCCGACGGCACAAAGAGCTACGGAGGTGTAGCGTACAGATTTTTGATAACTATTTTGAGGTAAATGCTTTGTATATAAATTGCTAATAGAATTGGCAAGCAAGCTCCGTCACTCTATGCATCGACGGTGCCTCCGTGACTTCCATTGCTTTTCCTTATAATTCTCCGTCCTCTCCTTTTCTCCGTGTGACATTTCGTCAGAAACCTAACCTTAAGTG
>ERZ773180.1797-NODE-1797-length-10050-cov-8.574187_pt1 | contig 10050 bp, 9 predicted proteins | sample MGYA00511080_ERZ773180 | MGnify/ENA primary metagenome ERZ773180 (study PRJEB29015, sample SAMEA2738175) | human oral metagenome | biome: human oral; feature: human-associated habitat; material: saliva | place: China | collected 2178 ...
TTCTCTTGCCATTACTTGGTGTTGGTTTGACAGGATTCTTGATGTTCCTCATCAATATTCCAATGGCTGCTATCAATACTGGTCTTAACAACTTCCTTTCAAGCTTGTCAGGTAGCTCAGCTGTCCTTCTTGGCCTTCTCGTCGGTGGTATGATGGCTGTCGATATGGGTGGACCAGTTAATAAAGCCGCTTATGTCTTCGCTACAGGTACACTTGCTGAATCTGTTGCTTCAGGTGGTTCTATTGTTATGGCAGCTGTTATGGCAGCTGGTATGGTTCCTCCATTGGCAGTATTCGTGGCAACCGTCTTGTTCAAAGATAAATTCACACAAGAAGAACGCGATTCTGGTTTGACAAACATTGTTATGGGTCTTTCCTTCATCACAGAAGGTGCCATTCCTTTCGGTGCAGCTGACCCAGCTCGTGCCATCCCAAGCTTCATCGCAGGTTCAGCCTTGACTGGTGCTCTTGTTGGACTCGCAGGTTTGAAACTCATGGCTCCTCACGGAGGAATCTTCGTCATCGCCCTTACTTCAAATCCACTTCTTTACATCTTGTTTGTATTGATCGGTGCAGTCGTAAGTGGTATCTTGTTCGGCTTGCTTCGCAAACCTAAAAATTAATTCTATCTAAAAGGTTGGGGATTCCCAACCTTTTTCTATAGTCAAAAACACCAACTAGTAAAGAAGATTGTCAATCAAATCAGATTTCGTTATAATTGGAACAACTTTTCCTTTTCAAGGAGGACGGATCATGAAAAAAGGGAAATTGGCCATTCTTTTAGTTATCACTTCTGTAATAGCAGGAGGTGTGATCATTACTAGTCAAAAGAAAAATATATCTACAAATGGCGTGCAACAGAGGAAGCAACTGAGCGCGAAAGAAAAGCAACTGGCTTATTTAAAGGAACACGAGAAGGATATGACTGATTTTGTAAAGTCTTTAAGTCCTAAAGTTGAAAGTGTCCAGTTTGATTGGGATGGTATGGAAGTTGGTCAAATAGGAAATGGGACTCCTCAAGGCGGTGGTTATATGTTAACACTAAGAGGAAAGGTGAATCATAATGATCAAACGAAATTCATGGTTGGTTTTTCTTTAGAGAGTGGTAACAGCACACCAAAGGAATTTGGAATTTATGAGATGCAACCCATAAGAATTTATAGGGATGGTGGTTGGTATTACTTTGACTAATTGCAGCTAAAAACTGAATTTTATTGGAGCGGAATTAGTTATTCATTGCATATAGAAAGGCCTGACCCTCCCGGCCTTTTCTTCTTATCCTTGTAAAAAAATCACCTCATTCGGCGTTGGTATCTTGAGCTGAATTATGATATAATAAGCCTAACGCATATTTTTAGGAGAATAAAAATGGATATTCAACGTGAAAAAGAATTTGTCAGCCAATACCACTATGACGCTCGTAATTTTGAGTGGGAAAAAGAAAATGGCATTCCCGAAACAAAAGTAGATGTAAACTTTCAATTAATCAATCGTGATCAACAACAAAACACAACTTCTTTGATTGTGATTTTGAGCTACATGATTGTATTTGACGGCTTTGTGATCAGTGGGACCATCACTCAAATTAACCACTTGTTTGGTCGTTATGTCAATGAACCAAGCGAATTTAGCAAAGATGAAGTGGAAGAATTGGCTCGTCCTTGCTTGGACATGCTCAATCGTTTAACTTATGAAGTCACAGAAATTGCCCTTGATTTACCGGGTATTAATTTGGAGTTTTAATCAATGAAATTAGCAGTGATTACGGATTCGTCTGCCTATTTACCGCAGCACCTTCTCCATCACGACGACTTATTTATTTTAGACATTCCGATCTATATCGATGGAGAATCCTATGTGGAAGGGAAGAATCTGACACACGACGAGTTCTACCAAAAGATGGCTGCGTCTAAGGAATTACCAAAGACGAGCCAACCGAGTGTGGCAGCGTTAGAAGAACTCTTATCTGGTTTGACAGCTAAAGGTTATACGCATGCTCTTGGTCTCTTCTTGTCATCAGGCATCTCTGGATTCTACCAAAATATCCAATATTTGAAGGACGAATTTGAGGGCTTGACCGTCGAATTTCCTGACTCAAAGATCACGAGCGCTCCATTAGGGATGATGGTAGAGGATTCCCTGAAATGGGCTGGTGAAGGCCGTTTGTTTGATGAGATTGTGGCCAATGTCCAACATCAGATTGATGGGACCACTGCCTATATTATGGTCGATGATTTGAATCACTTGGTCAAGGGTGGCCGTCTGTCTAATGGCGCTGCCATCATTGGCAATCTTTTGAGTATCAAGCCGATCCTTCACTTTAATGACCAAGGTGTCATCGAAGTTTTTGAAAAAGTCCGGACGGAAAAGAAAGCGATCAAGCGCTTGGTGGAAATTGTTGATGAGGGGATCACCGGAGAGCATTTCCAAGTCTTTATCATCCATGCCAATGTACCTGAAAAGGCCGAAGCTCTTCGACAAATGTTGGTAGCTGAAGGCGTGGAAGGAGAAATTCCTTTTGCCACCTTTGGAGGGGTGATTGGGACGCACTTAGGTGACCATAGCTTAGCAGTTGGATATATCCCTATCGTTTAAGGAGAATTCTATGTCAGTTAAAGTCATTATCGCAGGTTTTAAAGGAAGAATGGGGCAAGCAGCCTACCAGATGGTTTCAGAAGATCCTGAGCTAGAATTAGCTGGCTTGATCGATCCATTCACCGATGAGACAGATGTCGCAGGAGTCCCTGTCTTTAACCGCAAAGAAGATGTTGTAGGTCTTGAAGCAGATGTTTGGGTGGACTTTACCATGCCAAAAGTCGCTTATGAAAATACTCGCTTTGCAATTGAAAATGGCTTTGCTCCTGTCGTCGGGACAACTGGCTTTACGCCTGAGCAGATTCAGGAATTGACAGACCTTTCACGTCAAAAGGATTTGGGTGGCTTGATTGCTCCCAACTTTGCTATTGGCGCTGTACTCTTAATGCAATTTGCAGCCCAAGCTGCCAAGTATTTCCCGAATGTGGAAATCATCGAATTGCACCACGATAAGAAAAAAGATGCACCGAGTGGAACAGCTATTAAGACAGCTGAGTTGATCTCTGAAAAGCGTGAGAAAATCAAGCAAGGTGCAGCAGATGAAGAAGAGTTGATGCCTGGAGCAAGAGGGGCGGATTTTGAAGGGATGCGCATCCATTCTGTCCGCTTGCCTGGCCTTGTGGCTCACCAAGAGGTGATTTTTGGTAGCCAAGGCGAAGGCTTGACTCTCCGTCACGATTCCTATGACCGTGGTTCCTTCATGACAGGAGTAAATCTAGGAATTAAAGAAGTTGTCAAGCGTCATGAGCTTGTCTATGGTTTGGAACACTTACTATGAGATTAGAAAAGATGCCTTCTGAGTTTCAGGAGGCTTTACCAATATTAGAGAAGATTAAAGCAGCTGGTTTTGAGGCTTATTTTGTAGGGGGATCCGTCCGAGATGCTCTCTTGGATCGTCCGATTCACGATGTCGATATCGCTTCCTCCTCGTACCCAGAAGAGACCAAGGCGATTTTTGATCGAACAGTGGACGTCGGTATCGAACATGGGACTGTCCTGGTCCTTGAAAATGGTCAAGAGTATGAAATTACAACCTTCCGAACGGAGGATGTCTATGTCGATTATCGTCGCCCGAGCTCGGTCTCTTTTGTGCGCTCGCTAGAAGAAGATCTGAAGCGCCGGGATTTCACCGTCAATGCCTTTGCCTTAAATGAAAAAGGAGAGATTGTTGACCTCTTTCATGGATTAGAAGATTTGGAAAACAAGGTTCTTCGAGCCGTTGGGCTTCCTCATGAACGATTTAACGAAGATGCGCTCCGCATTATGCGAGGCTTTCGTTTTCAAGCCAGTCTTGGCTTTGAATTAGAAGCTGCAACCTTTGAAGCCATGAAGGAGTGTGCTCCTTTGTTGGAGAAGATCTCTGTTGAGCGCACCTTTATCGAGTTTGATAAGCTCTTGCTTTCTCCATACTGGAGACAAGGCTTGGAGGCCATGCTTGCAAGTCAAGCCTATCACTATCTACCAGAAATGAAGAATCGCAAAGAAGCACTTGAGCGTTTGTTTGACATAGAGTTAGAATTTACTTTTTCAACTTCTGAGCAGGCTTGGGCTGCTCTGGTTTTAGCACTAGACATCCAAGACATTCCAAAATTCTTTAAGAAATGGAAGACCTCAAGAGACTTTGCCAAGACGGTGGAGCAGATCGTGGAGATTCTAAAACTCCGAGAAAAAGGAAGTCTAGATAAGCGTGCATGCTACAAGTATGAGAAGCGTTTGTTGCTAGTCGCTGAAGAACTCCGTGAAGCTTATGGATTGAGTGTAGATTATTTGGCGATCGAGCGTGTCTATGATAGTTTGACCATTCATGATAAGCATGAAGTGGTGGTCAATGGCGGTATGCTGATCAAAGAATATGGCTTCCAACCTGGTCCAGCCTTAGGTGAGGTTTTGACAAAGATCGAGTATGCTATTGTCGATGGGGAGCTGGCCAATGAAAAAGAAGCCATCATCGCCTATATCCAGCAAGTAAAAGAGGAGGAAAAATGAGCGATTTTATTGTCGATAAATTAACCAAATCTGTCGGAGATAAGACTGTCTTTCGTGAGATTTCCTTTATCATTCACGACTTGGACCGGATCGGACTGATCGGGGTCAATGGAACTGGCAAGACCACTCTGTTAGATGTCTTGTCGGGTCGCTCTGGCTTTGATGGAGATGTTAGTCCCTTTTCTGCAAAGAGTGATTATACCATTGGCTACTTGACGCAGGAGCCAGACTTTGATGATCAAAAGACGGTTTTGGATACGGTACTATCCAGCGATTTGCGTGAAATGCAGCTGATTCGTGATTATGAATTCTTGATGGCAGATTACCGAGAAGAGAACCAAGCACGCCTTGAAAAGGTGATGGCGGAGATGGATTCGCTCAATGCATGGGAAATCGAGAGTCAGGTCAAAACAGTCCTGTCAAAACTTGGGATTGAAGACTTGAATACCAAGGTTGGAGATCTATCTGGGGGCTTGCGCCGTCGGGTGCAACTGGCACAAGTGTTGCTGTCTCACCACGACCTGCTCTTGTTAGATGAGCCAACCAACCACCTAGATATTGATACCATCGAATGGTTGACCAATTTCTTGAAGAACTCTAAGAAAACCGTGCTCTTCATTACCCACGATCGTTATTTCTTGGATAATATCTCAACGCGAATCTTTGAGTTGGATCGGGCTAGTTTGATTGAGTATCAAGGCAACTACCAGGATTATGTCCGCTTAAAGGCCGAGCAAGATGAGCGTGATGCAGCCCTTCTTCATAAGAAGCAGCAACTCTACAAGCAGGAGTTGACCTGGATGCGGCGGCAACCTCAGGCGCGTGCGACCAAGCAACAGGCTAGGATCAATCGTTTCCATGATCTCAAGCAAGACTTGTCTGGTCAAAGCAACCAGACGGATCTGGAGATGAACTTTGAGACCAGCCGAATTGGAAAGAAAGTCATTGAGTTTAAAGATGTGAGTTTTGCTTTTGAAAATAAGCCGATTTTACAGAACTTCAACCTCCTAGTCCAAAATAAGGACCGCATCGGGATCGTCGGGGACAATGGGGTCGGTAAATCCACCTTGCTTAATCTGATCGCCGAGCGGCTCCAGCCTCAGTCAGGGCAAGTCATCATTGGCGAAACCGTACGGGTGGCTTATTTCTCTCAACAGATCGATGGCTTGGATGAGAGCAAGCGCGTGATTAATTTCTTACAAGAAGTTGCAGAGGAAGTCAAGACGACTGTTGGAACAACTTCGATAGCAGATCTCTTGGAGCAATTTCTCTTCCCACGCTCTATGCATGGAACCTTGATCGAAAAACTTTCTGGTGGTGAGAAGAAGCGTCTCTTTCTCTTAAAACTCTTGATTGAAAAACCGAATGTGCTGCTCCTTGATGAGCCGACCAATGACTTGGATATCGCAACCTTGACGGTTTTGGAAAACTTCCTTCAAAACTTTGGTGGACCCGTCATTACCGTTAGTCACGACCGCTATTTCCTAGATAAGGTCGCAAGCAAGATCTTGGCTTTTGAAAATGGGGGCATTCGTGAGTTCTTTGGCAACTATACGGATTACTTGGATGAGAAAGCCTTTGAGGCGGCCCAAGTAACGGCTAGTCACAGGGTTGAAAAAGAGAAACCCGTCAAGCCAAAAGAAGAGAAGAAGCGCATGAGTTATATGGAGAAGCAAGAGTGGGCCAGCATTGAAGCAGATATCGAAGCGATTGAACAACGGATCGCAGAGATTGAGGTTGAAATGAATGAAAACGGCTCTGACTTTGGCAAGTTGTCAGCCCTTCAAAAAGAACTGGATCATGAAAACGAACGTCTACTTGAAAAGTATGATCGGTATGATTACCTAAGCGAATTAGATGAATAAGGAGGCCCTATGAATCAATTGAACCGGATATCCCTTGGGATTTCAGCGACTATTTTTACCATTATCGGTATCGTCTTGTTTATCAATCCGATTGAGCACATTGGCTCTTTTAGTTGGTTGATTTCCTGTGGATTCTTTTTAATCTCTTTTTCACGTTTTTCACGCTATTACCGCTTGCGTCAGGCAGGTATTATCAAGCAGCAACAGCTCTTTCACAGTATGGTTGCCTTAGTGTTTGCGGTTTACTTGCTACTATATGGCTACAAGACCTTGCCGATTGTCTTTCCAGTCACCTTAGGGATTTGGCTGATCTATCGCTCTGTTTTAAATTTTCAAAAAGCTAACTTCTATTCTAAGAAGGTTGAAGAACTTTCCAAACGCTATATTTTCTTTGCCTTGGTGCAGCTCTTCATCGGCTTGTTCTTAATTGTCAGTCCATTATCGATCAGTGTCTTCCTACTGAATATTATTGGCTTGATTTTCTTATTATTAGGATTTCAGTCCTTTAGCCTCTTGTTAAAAAGTTGAGAAAAGTTACGTGCAAACCTTTGCATTTACCTAAAAGTCTGATATAATAGATCTGTAAGTGTTTACAAGTTTGAAAGGAGTTACAGATGTCTAAAAAAATTATTGGGATTGACCTTGGAGGAACTTCCATCAAGTTTGCCATTCTAACTCTAGATGGTGAAGTTCAAGAAAAATGGTCTATTAAAACAAACATTTTGGATGAGGGAAGTCATATTGTAGAGGAAATGATCGAGTCCATCGCTCATCGTTTGAATATGCTTGGACTTGATGCTTCTGAGTTCCAAGGAATTGGAATGGGATCGCCTGGTGTAGTTGATCGTGAGAAAGGAACTGTTATCGGTGCCTACAACTTGAACTGGAAGACCCTTCAACCAGTCAAAGAAAAGATCGAAAGCGCCCTTCATATTCCATTCTTCATCGATAATGATGCCAATGTTGCTGCCTTGGGTGAACGTTGGAAAGGGGCTGGTGAAAACCAACCAGATGTTGTCTTTATGACACTTGGTACTGGGGTCGGCGGTGGAATCGTCGCTGAAGGCCGTCTCTTGCATGGTGTTCGCGGGGCTGCTGGTGAACTTGGTCACATTACGGTTGACTTTGATGATCCAATCCAATGTACTTGTGGTAAAAAAGGTTGTCTTGAAACCGTTGCATCTGCAACAGGGATCGTCAACTTGACTCGTCGTTACGCTGATGAGTACGAAGGGGACGCTCAATTGAAGGTCTTGATCGACAATGGAGAAGAAGTAACTGCTAAAACGGTCTTTGATCTAGCAAAAGAAGGCGACGCTCTTGCCTTGATCGTCTACAAAAACTTCTCACGCTACCTTGGACTTGCTGCTGCCAATATTGGTTCAACCTTGAACCCATCTAAGATCGTTATTGGTGGTGGTGTTTCAGCTGCAGGTGACTTCCTCTTGGATGGTGTTCGCAAGGTCTTTGAGGAAAACTCATTCCCACAAGTGCGTGAATCCACTCAATTGGCGCTTGCTACATTGGGAAATGATGCTGGTGTCATTGGTGCCGCATCTCTAGTATTACAATAAGATTAAAAGGAGATTTGCCTCTCCTTTTTTCTTTGTCCTGTGATATAATGAAGGCAATAGTAGTTTTAAGGAGGATATATGACAAAAGCAGATACGATTTTTAAAGACTATATTCGAAAAATCATGGAAGAAGGCGTTTGGTCGGAACAGGCCCGCCCTAAATACAAGGATGGAACAACTGCCAACTCCAAATACATCACGGGAGCCTTTATGGAGTTTGATCTTGCAAAGGGCGAGTTCCCCATTACGACCCTTCGTCCTATCGCTATTAAATCCGCTATCAAAGAGATGCTCTGGATTTACCAAGACCAATCCAATAGTTTAGATGATTTAGAAGAAAAGTACAATGTCCATTATTGGAATGACTGGGAAGTAGGGGATAGCCGGACCATCGGTCAGCGCTATGGTGCAGTGGTCAAAAAGCATGACATTACCAATAAAATTCTCAAGCAATTAGAAGCCAATCCCTGGAATCGCCGTAATATTATATCGCTCTGGGATTATGATGCTTTTGAAGAGACAGAAGGTCTTTTGCCATGTGCTTTTCAAACCATGTTTGACGTACGGCGCGTGGATGGAGAAATCTATCTAGATGCGACCTTGACCCAGCGTTCCAATGATATGTTGGTAGCCCACCATATCAATGCCATGCAGTATGTAGCGTTACAGATGATGATTGCCAAGCACTTTGGCTGGAAGGTTGGAAAGTTCTTTTACTTCATTAATAATCTTCATATCTATGATAATCAATTTGAACAGGCAGAAGAGTTACTCCGGCGGGAGCCAGCAGATTGCCAGCCACACTTGGTTTTAAATGTGCCAGATGGAACCAATTTCTTTGACATCAAAGCAGAAGATTTTGAACTGGTCGATTATGATCCAGTCAAGCCACAATTGAAGTTTGATCTTGCGATTTAGTGATAAAATCAAGCTTTTTCAATCCCTTTATTTATTAGGTTAATAGTTTTAAAGTTAAAGCTATTGAAGCTGAAAATTTATACTCATTTTTGAGACAAATTACTTTGAATATCGTTCGATTTTTGTTAAAATAGATAAGGTTTGGAAAAAACTAAACAATTTTAAATAAAGTGTTAATTTACAGATAAAAATGGAGGTCCATTAGATGGGAAAAAACTTATTTAATGATCGTATTAGCAGATTCTCAATTCGGAAACTGAATGTGGGCGTTTGCTCAGTACTTTTGGGAACACTTGTCATGGTTGGTACAGCAGCAAGTGCAGCCGCAGAAGAAAATACAGATACGACAGGTGAGAGTGTAGCAGCTGTTGCGCCTGCATCAGAGGCGCCTGCAGCGTCTACAGCTACAGCAACTTCTGCAGCATCAACTGCTGAAACAACTAGTACAGCAGCGACAACCTATGAAGCTAACGCGCCAGTTACTGCACCAGCTACGTCACCTGCTGCAGCGTCTACAAGTGCCGCTTCAAGCACAAGTACAGCAGCATCCGCTGCCTCAACTGCACCAGCTACATCAACCGCTGCAGCAACACCAAGTTTAGAAGCAGCTAAACCAGCAAACAAGGCGGCAGAAGCAGCTTCAACAACTGCAGATAAGAAGGAAGAAATTGCGGCTGGCGTAGAAACGCCAGTAGGCACTAATACCCCTTCAACAGATGAAACAAGAGGCCGTCGCCGTACTCGTCGTGCAATCGGGGATCCTAATGATGAAAGCTTGATTGGGGATGACGTTGAAGACGCAACTTCAACTCCAAAAGTTGAAAAACCAGGCTTTACAACAGATCTTGATGCCAAATCTATGACTAGCCAGATTACTTGGTTGGACTTTGGAGATGTAGCCAACTGGACAGGGGCAAAAAAAGTCATGGTTCCTAAAAATGACCAATTTCCTGATAAAGATTTAGAAGAAAAATTAGCTCTTCAAGTTGGGGCTACCTATACCAAGGAAATCATGCCTGGCTATGTAGTTACGGTAAAAGTCAAATCCTTGAAGCCTTTCCAAGCGACTGAAATCTATAAAAAACGGATGGAAGAGCAAGGGGCTACAGAAG
>ERZ773180.1798-NODE-1798-length-10049-cov-2.786072_pt1 | contig 10049 bp, 9 predicted proteins | sample MGYA00511080_ERZ773180 | MGnify/ENA primary metagenome ERZ773180 (study PRJEB29015, sample SAMEA2738175) | human oral metagenome | biome: human oral; feature: human-associated habitat; material: saliva | place: China | collected 2178 ...
CGATAACGGTAAGCCTTGACAGGGAATATCCTCTACATTCAAGGTATGAGTTAAAAAGCCTGTATGATGCGAAGAGAAAGGTATTTTTATATAATATAGGCGAGTTTGATAAGGTGTTTATAATAACCGATGCTGTAGGAGGTGTTGAGGAGGGGCTTAATTCACTGGTCAATGCCTTGCAGGTTCACAATAACAATATAACTTTAATAAGGTGGTGCTAAGGTGAGAAGTTCTTATTCCGATGATGATGTTATACTCTTGCTCAAGGATATAAGCGGTCTTGTAAAACCTCAATCGACTGAGGAAAGAGAAAAGCTTATACAATCCGGAAAACACTACAGCGAGATGTTGCCTATAGAATATGTTCCGGGCGAAAAGTATATGCAGGTATACAAGGAGGCATTGTTAAACTATTCGGGTCCGGTGGCAAAAGCCGTAGGCTCGCTGTGTGATAAAATAGTTAAAGAAAGAGGCAAAGATTTTGTACTTGTGTCTTTGGCAAGGGCAGGTATACCGGTAGGTATCTTGATAAAAAGATATTTAAAATACAAATACGAAATAGATGCGGACCATTATTCGATCTCTATAATCCGTGGCAGAGGTATAGATGATAATGCGATGAAGTATCTGCTTGAAAGATATGAGCCGGGTAAACTTCTGTTTGTGGACGGTTGGATAGGTAAGGGTGCGATATTAAACGAACTTAAGAAAAATATCGAACAATACGAAGGGGTATCCTCGCAGATAGCGGTCATAGCGGATCCTGCCAATGTTACCGAACTTTGCGGTACTCATGAGGATATACTTATACCAAGCTCCTGCCTAAACAGTACGGTATCGGGGCTTGTAAGCAGGACTTTTTTAAGAAGCGATATCATAGGTGAGAATGATTTTCACGGAGCGGTATATTACGAAGAACTTAAAGATTCAGACCTGTCTTATGATTTCATCAGGCACATAGAAGAAAAGTTTCAGACCGATAACGAGCATGATGATACATATATAGAAGGAAAAGGGATAGAAGAAGTAGAAAAGATCGCAAGAGATTTTAATGTTAAAGACATCAATTTTATAAAGCCGGGTATAGGTGAGGCTACCAGAGTGCTTTTAAGGAGACTTCCGTGGAAGATACTGATAGATGAAAGATATAAAAATGACCTGCAACTGGGTCATCTTGTAAGACTTGCCAAAGAAAAGGATGTGCCGATAGAATATTATCATTTAACACATTACAAATGCTGCGGTATCATAAAAGATATTTCGGATGTCTAGAAAGCAGTATTTGCAAGTTTTCAAAAAATTCGTAAAGTCGTAACTAATTAATAATTAAAATAAAGATTATTATTTATAAAAAGCTGTACTTTTTAATTGCATTTATATTTTATTGTATTATAATGGTTTAGGAACTTAATATTAAAATACACAGAGTATCGATGCAGATATAAAAGTCGGATTATTATTTATAGTTTATAATAAATAGGAGGATTTTTTTTTTTTATGAAGAAGAGAGTGGTATTAACAGCTATGTTATCTGCATTGGCACTGGTGGCTTTACCTGTAGAGAGCGAGGCGGCTTCTTGGATAAGAACAAGCAGCGGCTGGCGCTATCAAAAAGATAATACCGGATATGTGACTGATGCATGGGAGAAGATCGATAACGGATGGTATTACTTCGATGCCTCAGGTACGATGCGTACAGGTTGGTATAAAGATGCCGCTTCAAACTGGTATTACTTTGATTCCCTGACCGGAGCTATGCGTACAGGCTGGGTCTATCTTGGTGCTGACTGGTATTACTTTGATGCCGCAAGAGGCGGTGTCATGGCGACAGATACTACGATAGACGGTAAATATTACGTAGATGCAAGCGGGAAGGCGACAGGCACTCAGGCAAATAATTCTATAAGCAATTTTGAAAGAGAGGTAGTAAGACTAGTTAACATAGAAAGAAACAGCAAAGGACTTTCTTCTTTGACTATCTCCGATAAACTCTCAGCGGCTGCCGATGTAAGGGCAGGGGAGATCGTTAATAAGTTCAGTCATGAAAGACCTGACGGTACCGATCCGTGGACTGCGGTCAAGGCGACAGGTTATAATTATACTGCTGTGGGTGAGAATATAGCGGCAGGTTATATGACACCGAAAGAGGTTGTTGAAGGTTGGATGAACAGTCCGGGTCACAGAGAGAATATATTAAGTCCAAAATTTACAGAAATAGGTGTGGGATGCTATGAGAATAAGAATCTCGAATATAAGGCTTATTGGGTACAATTATTCGGAAATCCCAGATAAAATATTAGTTTGACAGCATAAGAATAATAAAATTTGCAAAACATAGATCATCATCGATGAGTCGGCTCATAGATATTGATCAGCTGATATTGCCATAGATTAAGCTTGAATCTGTCTTAGCCATAGTCTATGGCAATACTAATTATAAGAAAATGCAAATCATATGAAATTTGCCAAAGGAGGGAAATATAAAACCGAAAATAAAATATATGAGCATGTACGCTATGTTTGTGGCTTTAGCGATGATACTCAGTTATATAGAAAGTCTTATACCCATACCTTTTGCCGTACCGGGCATGAAGATAGGACTTGCCAACCTGGTGGTCATAGTAGCCTTATATGTTATGGATGAGAAGGCTGCTATAAGTATATCTTTAATAAGAGTTATACTGGTATCATTTACATTTGCCAATCTTTCAGCTATGATATTTTCTTTAGCCGGAGCTTTATGCAGTATAATTTGTATGTTATTATTGAAAAGGACCGGAAACTATTCGGTAAACGGAGTAAGTATTGTAGGTGCGGTAAGTCATAATGTCGGACAGCTTATGGTAGCTATGGCGGTAGTCAATACGGTGCAGGTGATATCATATTTGCCTATTCTTATAATATTCGGAGTAACAAGCGGTTTTTTGATGGGAATGTTGGCGATAATGGTTATTAACAGAATAAAAAAAGCAATAAAGTAAGGAGATTATAATGACAAAAATAGATATAGTTTCGGGATTTTTAGGTGCCGGAAAGACCACTTTTATAAAAAGGGTGCTTGAAACGGTTAAAAATGAGAAGACAGTTCTTATAGAAAACGAGTTCGGAGAGGTCGGAATAGACGGAGGATTCTTGGAAGATTCCGGTATAGAGATAAAAGAGATGAATTCAGGCTGTATCTGCTGTTCTTTGGTAGGAGACTTTACTTCAAACTTACAAGAGATACTTGAAAAGTATGAGCCTGAGAGAGTTATCATAGAACCGAGCGGTGTGGGAAAACTTTCTGACGTAATGAAGGCTGTGGAGCTGGTTGAGTCCAAACTGAGTATAGAACCGGGAAAGTCGGTAACCGTGGTTGATGCAAGTAAATGTAAAATGTATGCTAAAAACTTCGGAGAATTTTTTAACAATCAGATACAATATGCCGATATCATAGTACTCAGCCGTACTGATATAACAGATGATAAAAAGCAGGCAAATGCTATAGAAATAGTAAGACAGATCAATCCCGGTGCAAAGATAATCACAACTCCTCTAAAAGAGCTGGATAACGATCAAATATTTGAGATACTTGAAAAGGACATATATCTTGCAAAACAAATGATAGAAGAAGCAAAAAATAATCATCACGAGCACGGACATCATCATGAGCATGGAGAGGCTTGCGGCTGCGGACATGAAGGTCATGAACATCACCATCATGAGCATGGAGAGGCTTGCGGTTGCGGACATGAAGGTCATGAACATCATCATCATGAGCATGGAGAAGCTTGCGGCTGCGGACATCATCATCACCATGCCGACGAAGTATTTGAAAGCTGGGGCAAGGAGCAGATTGCAAAACTCGGCAGACAAAAGCTTGAGGATATTCTCGAAAAACTCTCTGAAAGCAGTGAGTACGGTGTAGTGCTCAGAGCCAAGGGAATGCTTGAGCTTGATGACAATACCTGGGCTTACTTCGATCTGGTACCGGGAGAAGTAGAATTAAGAGAGGGCAGACCTTGCTATACATCAAAGGCATGTGTTATCGGAGCCGATCTTGATAAAGCAAAGCTTGAGGAATTATTTAAGGCGTAATTCATAACTTATAATATATGGGATGTCTGTGTGATATTTTGTAAATAAGTCATTTCATACAGGAAGAAGGAAAAAATATGTCAAAAACGGATAAAAAAGTCCCTATTTTTATGGTAAACGGATTCCTTGAGTCCGGTAAGACTCAGTTTATAAAGTTTACTATGGAACAGGATTATTTTAAGACAGATGATGATACTTTGTTGCTTTTATGTGAGGAGGGAGAGGAAGAATACCCCGAAGATCTGCTTGAAAGAAACCATACACATTTGATAAATATAGGATCCCTCGAGGATATTGAGCCGGAAAAGATAGACTCGCTTATAGAAAAGTACAGACCCGAGAGAATAATTATCGAGTGGAACGGTACCTGGCAGCAGGATACATTTAAGCTTTCCGATAAATATTTTGTTAATCAATATATAAGTATATTCGATACTTCAAGTCTGGATCTTTATATAAAGAATATGAAGGCACTTATGGGACCTATGCTAAAAGACAGCGAGCTTGTGATATGCAATAGAGCTGATGATATAGACGAGGAAAAGCTTTCATCTTACTATATAGCATTAAAGGCGATGGCAAGTGAGGCGGAGATAGTATTCGAGGGTAAGGACGGAGAGATAAGAGGTGATTTTTCCATACAGCTTCCTTATGATATAGATGCGGATAAGATAAAGATAGATGAAAAGGCATTCGGCATATTTTATATTGATGCTATGGAAAGACCTGACAGATATGACGGTAAGGAAGTTGAGTTTACGGCTCAGGTGTTAAAACCAAGGGGTATCCCATCCGCATCCTTTGTTGCCGGCAGGAGAGCCATGACCTGTTGTGAGGCGGATATACAATTTTTAGGTTTTATATGCATGTATGCCGGAAGTGCAAATCTTAAAAATAAAGACTGGGTCAAAGTAAAGGCAAAGATAAAAGCGGAAAAAAGCAGGCAATACGGCGGAAAGGGTCCTATAATGTATGTGTCACAGACTATACTTACCGGACCTATAGAAGGATTGGTGCAATTTTAATATAAATTTGTCCCTGAGGAGGTCGTTATGAAAAGTAGAGCATGGAAGACAGTCAGAAGATGGGTACTTTCATTGGCTGTAACTGTTTTTTGTATTCTGTACGGTATCTTAATGAAGCGTGTCGGCAGCGGAACGGGATTTTACCTCATATGGTTTGCATTTGCTGCATTTGCTTTTCTTTGGCGTGTGTTAAAGGACTTCGGATTATGGAGAAGATCACCCAAGTCCTTTAAGAGACTTGTCTGGACGGTTTTGATACTTGGGACTGTTATGATAGCTGTTACATGGACGTGTATTATTTCGGCATTTTTTACAAAACCGGAAGCGGGACTTGATTACCTCATAGTTCTCGGGGCACAGGTAAGAACTACAGGTCCGAGTATAGTACTTCGCTATCGTCTGGATAAGGCGTATGATTATCTGGAAAAAAATCCCGGGACGAAATGTATAGTTTCCGGAGGAAAAGGAGATAACGAACCCGAAGCCGAGGGTATTGTGATGAAAAGATATCTGGTGGAAAAGGGTATAAGGCCTGAGCGTATACTGGTGGAAAATGCTTCGGTAAATACGGTGGAAAATATAAAAAACAGCAGTGAGTACCTTAATAAAACCAAGGATACAGTCGGAATAGTTACCAATAATTTTCATGTATACAGAGGAGTATCCATAGCAAAAAAAGAAGGATTCACACATGCGGTAGGAATAGTTGCCACATCCAATATTTTCTATCTGCCCAACAATATGTTAAGAGAATCATTCGGTATAGTAAAGGATCTTCTTGTCGGGAATATGTAAACTGAATATATAATAAAACCGGTTGCCACGATCATTATCGTGGCAGCCTTTTTTAATGTGAGATACTGCTTTGATATCATGTTGAAATATAAAGCGATCAGTTGTAAAATCAACAATAGACAATATTTTAACGAGAAGGTCAATATGAATATTGATAGAGACGAAGCTGTGGATCTGCTCAACAAATACGCAATAACAGAACATATAAAGACACATTCCCATGCTGTTGAAGCAGTAATGAGGGCACCGGCAAAAAGGCTTGCTCCCGATCATGTGGACCTGTGGGGTATATCCGGACAAGAAAATATCGAGTGTAAAGGTAAAATCAATAGTCAAAAGAATGGGAGAGACCCGTTTTGCCGCCGGTGCCAACCGAGAGGCGATGTGGGCTATAGAAAGTACCGGGATAGAATTCGAAGATTTTGCAAAACTTTCTCTTGAAGCAATGAAGGAGATTGCGGATGTACTCGGTTTATAAAAAATGCCCTTACACTAAAGATTAAATGCTTCGTGTAAGGGCTTGTTATTATTGATTATTCTTTACTACCGCATAAGCAGCCTGTGCATCTTTACTGAATCCTACTATTACACCCGTATATTTATCGTAAATATATCCGAGCAGATTCTCTATATTTTCTTTAAGTTTCTTTCTGTTGGTTATTGAAACCGATTCATTTACATGCTTACCGTCTATCTGAGAAAATATATTAAGGAGATATTCGGTAGATACGGTGATAAATCCGTAATATCTTGTTTTCTTTTCGGTATAGTATATCCAACGCATATCGTTAAGACTGAATACACGAAAACCTCTGGCTGTAAGTATCAAATGATCTCTATGTATGAAAGCTCCTATGGCAGTATCCGCATAAGCTGCCTTGCTTGGAAGCTCTGACAGGTTATCCTTGAGTGCAGGATCAAGTTCATAGAGTTTCTCGTAATTTAACTTGTTTAATTTTCTTACCTTAAATGCCCCGAAAATCGATGTGAAGAATACAGCTATAAATACAAGCAGTATACCGTAAGACCATAAAAGATCAAAAGTCACATCGGTTTTTTGAAGTATGTATCTTGTTTCGGTATTTGCGATCGCCTCTTCGTTGCCCTCGAATAAATTTTGTGTAAGTTCTTCAAGTTTTTGCTCGAAATCAAATGCAAGTGATTTAGCTTCTACAAAAAGATAATTATCTCCGTTGGCAAAAGCCTCAGGGTCATTTTCATATGCTGCAAGCATTTTTTGTATAGTTTTGTCATTAGACTTTGCATCAAGATAGGCATAGGCATAAACAAGTGAATTACCGTCTTGTGAAATTCCGTCTATCGTGATTCCGTAAAGGTTATACCCGGGATCGGTCTCACCCAGATCGAATATATCGTACAATTTTACAGTGTATATGGCATCTTTTGTTTCCACAAGATCGGGATCATCATTGACAAGATATACTATTCCCTGTTTATACATGTTTTTAGCTGTGCCGAAAGACAACAGCCATGTTTGCTTGTAATAACACCAAAAAGCTGCCAAAGCAAGCATTAATAAGGCAACCATCAAAGAACTTATAAAACCTCGATTTACTCTTTCCTTCATAAAAAAATTCCCCTCCAAATAAGAATATAAAATATATTTTATTCTATAATAGAGTTAAGTGCAAGAAGTAAAAAGTAAATTTATCGTAATAAATAGTTTATTTTACAATTTGTATCTTTAAGAAGGAATTTGATTGTCAATTAAAATATTATTTATGTATATTGTCTTTTAAATTAAAAAAACGCATTTATTCCTATCTAAATTGAGGAAAATAAGAATGAATATCTTGTGTAACTAAACTTTGTATAATATAATAATAATCAGTTTTGATTGATAGTCGGGACTAATATTTACTATGATCAGGAGGTAAAAATGTCAGAAGAGACAAAGCAGGTTGAGAAGTTTCATCATCCCAAAGGCTTGTGGTTGGCTTGTATGGGTATGTGTTCATCAAGCTACTTAAAGTATGCGGTATCCGGAATAGCGATATTCTTCTATACCTATACGGTTCAACAGGGCGGACTTGGACTCGACAAGGTAAGTGCCGGTAAGTTGATCTCACTTACGGTTTCGGTAGGAGCACTTCTTCCGGTACTCGGTTCTATAATTACGGAAAGATGGCTGGGTATACAAAAAGCCCTATTGTTGTCCTTCTTTTTCCAAAGTGTGGCGTATTTCTTTTTCTATTTCTTTACGCCTAATGTACCGCTTGTAGTTGTGGGAATTTGTATTAATGTTTTTGCATCTGCATTTTTGAATAACAACTTAAGTGCTATAGTAGGACTGTTGTATTCAAATAAAGATCACTCACGAAAAGACGCCGCATACGGAATATTCTATATGGCGGTAAATATAGGAAGTTTCTTCGGTCCCATACTCGGAGGTCTTATAACAGATGAGTGGATGGCAGTCAAAGATGCATCGGGTGAAGTTATTACTTACGGTTATAAGTATGCATATCTTATGGTTGCTATCGGTATGTTCCTTACATTTTTGGCTTTCTACATTTTAGCTCCTAAGTGGCTTAAGGAAGTAGGAAAATATCCGGAAGAAAGAAAGCCGAAGGCGGAAAATGATAAGAAAGCTGTTGTTAAGGCAAAACTTACAGATACTGATAAGAAGAGAATTTTTGCGATGCTTATCATCTTTATTTTTGCAACTATGTATTGGGCGGCATACTTCCAGACATCTTATGTTATCAATGAGATGGCAAGTAAGTATGTAAACCTTAAGATCGGATCCTTCAGGATGCCTGTTATATGGCTTATATCATTTAACGGTATACTTTGTATTATACTTGCTCCTATTTTCGGATCTATGTGGGTGAAACTTGCACATAAAAAGATGGATCCTCCTGTTACATTAAAAATGGCTGTAGGTATGATCATTACAGGTGCGGCATTTTTCGTAATATTAGGTGGATACAATTCACTTGGCGGAGTGCTTGACGAGAGCGTAAAGATGGATCTTTGGATCATGTTGCTCGCATATACCATACTTACTATAGGTGAACTTCTTGTATCACCGGTCGGAATGGCATTATTCAGTAAGCTTACACCTGAGAGATTCTCATCTCTGGGAATGAGCGGATGGTACTTATGCTACTTCTTCTCAGGACTTGCATCGGGAGCGCTTGTTGCAGTTACAGGTAGCTGGGGTTACGGAAAGATACTTTGGATACTCGGAGGCAGCCTTGTACTTGCAGGACTTTTTATGTTTGTATTAATGCCTTTCCTTGAGAAACTCATAGCTATGGATAAACTTGGAAAAGAAGCTGAAGTACTTGAAGAAGCTAATTAATCTTTTTGAATAGTAATAAAAAATGATCGATAAGTTTTCTTATCGGTCATTTTTTATGTTTGCCCTGCATCAGACAAGAATTTATGTGAACGCTGATATACAATCAAAATGGAAGCCAGCCTTTTAAGAAGGGTAAGACTCAAGAAGAAAAGGAATTTGATAAAAAGTCTTTAACCAAGGAAGGTGATGTAAGACCTTTAAGTATAATAGAAAAGAAAAGACTCGGTGCTATAGTTTTGGCGGCATGTATATCAGTTATATTCCGGATATTCTGGTATTTGGCTTATCTTCCTGCATATTACTACTGGGCAGATCATGCAGACTGGGTAATATTTGGATATACTATACCTTCGACTTGGCTTGATGCCGCAAACTCTATGTATTGTATACTACTTGGACCTGTTATGGCAAAGCTCTGGCTTGTACTTGCAGCAAGACCTAAGGGTGATATGAGTCTTTTTAAAAAGACCGGAATAGGTATAGGACTTCTTGGAGTTTGTTACGGAGCATATGCACTTTTGGATGTTGTAAGAGAGTCAACAGGTCATGTAAGTGTACTGTGGATAGTACTTGGAATTACTTTGAGTATGACACTTGGAGAGATGTTCTTCTCACCTCTTGGACATTCATTTATAAGTAAATATTCACCAAGCCGTTATCTGGGACTTATGATGTCTGTATGGGGACTTTCAAACTTCGCAGCAGCTAAGTTGTATGGACCTGTATACTCATGGCTGTTTGGTGAGAAGACACAATTTGGTTTCAGAACAGCTTGTTACATAATTATAGCTATAGCTGTAGTAGCGGCATTGATTCTTTTTGTA
>ERZ773180.1806-NODE-1806-length-10010-cov-15.891110_pt1 | contig 10010 bp, 9 predicted proteins | sample MGYA00511080_ERZ773180 | MGnify/ENA primary metagenome ERZ773180 (study PRJEB29015, sample SAMEA2738175) | human oral metagenome | biome: human oral; feature: human-associated habitat; material: saliva | place: China | collected 2178 ...
GCTTTACCAGCAGGGATTTGCAATTTTACAAGTTTTTCGACTTTTTTAGCCATTTCTTAAATCCTCCTTTGTGGTTTTGGCGGTAATTACAGATTTTTACCTCCCACAAGTATGCTCTGCGCATACCTTTCTATTATACACTATTTTCTACCGAATGCAAGAAAAAATTTCATTTCCATCACACTTTTTTTTCTTTTGTGATAAAATGGAGGTATGTTAATAAAAGTTGCTTCCCTTGTATTTATTTTTTTGACCCTCATTCTCAGTGGGATTATTATTCGAGTCTTTAAACTGCGCCGTTATGGCTGGAATTTTGCCGACCTGGCTTTTCCTCTGTTCGCGCTAGAGTACTATTTAATTTCAGATGCGGCTTACTACCATAATTTGTTGCCTCAATTATTATTGGCCTTGTCTCTTCTAGCTATTGGCTTAACCATTTATTTTTTGAAAAAGAGACGCAGTTTTTACTATCCGAAGTTTTTTAAGTACTTTTGGCGAGCAGGCTTCCTCATTACCTTCTTCCTTTACCTCATTATGACAATCAGTCTCTTCATCTGATATACTACAACACTAAAACGGTATGAACTAAAATTGTAGTTCATACCGTTTTTTTATTTTATTCTAGACTTATGCCGATGGGTCACCAAGCTATAGACAAGACGATCCATTAACCATAAGACTCCTTCCATGACCAACCCTAAGACAAGGGTCAAGATCCAAGCCGTAAAATGAAGACGACTGAGATTGAAAATGGAAGAAAAAACAAAGACCGATAAAGAAAAACCTGCTACATTAAGAAGGACGATTCCCAATTTTACATGATTAAAGGGAAGACTGAGTTGGTATACTTTTGTAAATCCAATCAAAGCCAGCAAGTAGATGGAGATGGTCGAAATCTCTCCCTGACTTAATGCAAGGAAAGGACCCAGAACCACAAGGAAAAGGACTGAAATGAGATTGGTCAAGGCAGCTGGAAGAGCTTGCTCTATCACAGTCTCAACAAAGTCTCCTTCTATCCGGGCACGATTCTTCTCCAAGGCTAGTAAGAAACCGGGGATTCCAATGGTAAATCCACTGATTAAGGACATTTGAGAAGCTTGAATGGGATAAGTGAAACTAAAGAGAATAGCCAGAATAGCCAACAAAATTGAAAAGATATTCTTGACCAAAAAGAGACTAGCCGAACGCTGAATATTGTTAACCACTCGGCGACCTTCATCCACAATCGACGGCATGTGGGAGAAGTCTGAATCTAAAAGTACAACCTGAGCTACCTTTTTGGTCGCATCATGTCCCGTATTCATAGCAATACTACAATCTGCCTTTTTCATAGCGAGGATATCATTGACTCCATCCCCTGTCATCCCAACCTTATGGCCATCCGCTTGCAAGCTCTCTACGAGGATTTGTTTTTGTTCTGGACTAACTCGCCCAAAGACTGTGTAGATTCGTGCTGCCTCTACTACCTCCTCACGCGTCCTGAGCTGACTCGCATCTACGACTTGATCCGCATCTGGAATGCCTGCTTTCTTAGCTACGGCAGCAACTGTCACAGGATGATCCCCTGAAATAACCTTGATGGTCACCCCTTGTTTTTGGAAATAAGCAAAGGTTTCAGGAGCAGTCGTTCGTACAGGATTCTCCAAGACCAGGGCTAGAAGAGGGAGGACTGGAGCTTCTAATACTTCCGTCAACTGTTCCCCCTGGTATTGCCCCAAAATGAGAACACGCGCCCCTCGTTCAATCTCTCGCCGCCACACTTCTTGGTAAGCATCGAGATCATCCCTCAGCAAAACATCTGGTGCCCCTAATAGGTAAATCCCTTGTTGGAACTGAAGTCCCCCGAATTTCTTCTTAGATGAAAAAGGGAGGCGGTCTCGAACGGGCCATACTTGGGTGGGTTGGACGGAGTGATACTGCCGAATGGCCGTAATGGTATCATTCTGATCTTCACTTGCCTGAAGATAGTGACTTAATATTTCTTTGCCTTCATTTTCCTCTAGCGCCAAGGGGAGGAGCTCACTCACTTGCATCCTGTGTTCGGTAATGGTTCCCGTCTTATCTAGACAGAGGACGTCAATACGGGATAAGGTTTCAATCCCCTTCATACTGTTGAGTAGGACCTTTTGAAGAGCTAAACGGGTGGCCCCAAGTACCAAGGCCAGGGTCATTAAGAGGTAGAGGCCTTCTGGAATCATCCCTATGATGGCACCGACCATAGAGGTGATGCTAACTTTGAGAGTTTCTTGATTTCCTAGATAGCTCTGCAAGAACAAAAGTAAGCCAATCGGGATGAGAATCATTCCGATCATTCGGACAAGACCGTCCACTGCATGAACCATTTCGGATTCTTCGTGTCCCTTGACTTTTTTTGCAGAGAGACTCAGCTGATTAATATAAGACGCATCTCCTACTTGTTCCAAGACCGCAACTGCCTGGCCTGAAATGACAAAACTTCCTGACATGAGTTTCTGATTCTCAGTTTTAGGGATTTCATCTGCTTCTCCCGTCAATTGGGACTCATCGACCATGATCGAGCCATCTAGAATCTTGGCATCCGCATAGATCTGATCCCCTGCTTGGAAGAAGACGACATCTCCCTCTACCACCTGATGAACAGGAAGGTCCAGCCGTTCTCCCTCACGAATCACTCGAGCTTTCTCCACTTGAAGGAGACGCATCTTATTCAAAATCCGACGGGACCGCAATTCTTGACCAATCCCGATTAAGGAGTTAACGACGACAATAGGAACAAATAACATATTGTTCCAAGACCGTACTAGTATCAATAAAATAGCTAAAATACCAAAGACTAGGTTGAAATAAGTAAAGACATTTGAATAAACAATCTCTTTCGTCGACTTTTCTGCCGTAATGGTTACTCGATTTTGTTTGCCTTCTCTGATTCGGCTTTGGACTTGCTCATTCGTTAGTCCGCTATATCGCTTCTCTTCCATATTTTCTTCTTTCTTTTTTCTATATCTAGTTTAGCAAAAAGAATGTCTTCTTGCTTCAGACTAGAGAACGAAGATTCTGTAGACCTATTCGTGAAGTTCTAGAGGCAAGCCATCTGGATCAAAGAAGAAGGCCATTTTGCGTCCATCAAAATCATCCACTCGTAGCTCTGTATGAGGGATTCCTAATTGGTCAAACTCTGCTAGACAGGCTTGAACATCTGCTACTCGAAAAGCCAGATGGCGGAGACCCGTATGCTCTGGATGAGGGAGAAAGGGTCTCTTTGGGGCATCTGGTTTGATAAATATTTCCAAGGTCAGATTTCCCTTTCGAATATTAAAGAGAATATCCTGCTTTTCTGGTCGATGGTGTTCGTCTAAAGGTTCAAAGCCTAATTTGTCGACATAAAATTCTCTGGTTTTGTCATAATCATGTCCAATAATGGCAATATGGTGAATAGTATCGAGCTGCATCTGCTCTCCTTTTCTTTTTTTCGTAAACAAAACCTGCCCCTTGTACAGGCAGGCTTTTGCTATTGTCAACTATCTCATTCCTTCTTCATTTAAAGAAAGATTAATTGGTCTGCAAGACCTTTCTTGGCTTGGTTCCTTCAGCTGGTCCGATGACACCTGCTGCTTCCAAGTCTTCCATGAGGCGAGTTGCACGGTTAAAGCCGACCGACAAGCGACGTTGGATCATTGACGCACTGGCTTTTTGAGTTTCAATCACAAGAGCCTTAGCCTCTTCAAAGAGTGGATCACCCTCGTCGGATCCGCCCATGCCTCCGTCAAAGTCCGACTCGGATACTTCGCCTGGATCAAAGGCATCATCATAATCCGCTTCTGCCTGTTCTTTGACAAAGTTCACAATCCGCTCGACATCGTCATCTGAGATAAAGGATCCTTGTAGACGAATCGGATGATTTTCATCGATTGGTTTAAAGAGCATGTCTCCACGACCGAGTAATTTCTCCGCCCCATTTTCATCCAAGATGGTCCGTGAGTCGGTCCCAGATGATACCGCAAAAGCGACACGGGAAGGTACATTGGCCTTGATCAAACCTGAGATAACATCAACCGATGGCCGTTGGGTCGCAAGGATCATGTGGATCCCTGCTGCACGCGCCTTTTGTCCAAGACGAATAATAGCATCTTCCACTTCTTTACTTGCAACCATCATCAAGTCTGCCAACTCATCGACAATGACCACAATCAATGGAAGGGGTACTTGCTTCATCTCAGACTGGGTATTGTACTCCGCAACCTTGGCATTAAAGCCAGCAATATTTCGAGCACCCACTTTCGAGAAGAGCTCATAGCGATTTTCCATCTCATCAACAACCTTCTGCAGGGCTCGGCTGGCCTTGCGTGGGTTGGTCACAACTGGAATCAAGAGGTGAGGAATATCATTGTAGACAGAAAGTTCCACCATCTTTGGATCGACCATCATAAATTTGACTTCGTCCGGACGGGCCTTCATCAAAATACTCGAAATGATCCCATTGACCGCAACCGACTTACCAGATCCGGTAGAACCCGCTACCAAGAGATGGGGCATCCGGGCCAAATCAAAGGTCCGAGCTGAACCATCTACAGCCTTCCCAAGTGGAATCTCAAGGAGTTTAGCTGGGTCTGTCTTGGATTGCTCCCACAATTCACGGAAGGAAACTGTCGCAATCTCTGAGTTGGGAACTTCAATCCCGACCAGAGACTTCCCTGGAATCGGTGCTTCGATCCGCACATCCTTGGCTGCTAGGGCCAAGGCCAAATCATCTGCGAGGTTGGAGATGCGGTTGACCCGCACACCGACAGCCGGTTTGACTTCATACTTGGTAACAGATGGACCAATTTCCGCCCGCTCCACTGTCGCCTTGATGTTAAAGCTTGCAAAGGTTTCTTCCAGAATGCGGATATTCTGACGAACGATATTTTTCTCTTTGGATTGATTTTTAGGCTTGTCAGGTGCGAAGAGATCAATGGTTGGAAGTTTGTACTGAAGGAGTTCCTTAGGCGTGAAATCCACAGTGACTTCTTCATCCATATCCTCCTCAGTAAGTTCTTCCATCTCCTCTGGATCGTCTTCTGGCCAGTCTTCCGAATAGCCTTCTTCTTCATTTGGTAGATAGATCTGAGGGTAGGCCTCCTCAGCAGGCACTTCTGCTTCGAACTCAGGTTCAATAACTTCACCTGTCTCAAGATCTACAGGATAGCCTTCTGTGCTCATGGGACTAGCTTCTGCAAGTTGCTCGATGCGGGCAGCCTCCTCTGCTTCTGCTTGAAGGGCCTTCTTTTCTTCACGCTCGGTAAAGCGCTCCTGGCGACGAACTTCCCGTTTTTCCATAAAGGAGTGAAAAGCTGCGACAGCTTGCTCATACACGTCATAAACCGAATAAGAACTCATCAAGAGAAGCCCTAATAGGATCAAGAGTCCTCCGATAAAGTAAGTCCCAATGTTAGAGAGCAAGAAAGCAACCGGCGTGTACAAGATTGCACCAAGCAAACCTCCTCCCGCAAAAGAAGAGACACGAAGATGCACGAGGTCTCCTAAGATACGTGATAAGGTTGGTCCCACAGAAGAACCTTCCAGTTTCAAAAGGGAGACAAAGTAAGCTTGATACATGAGTAGTAAGCCTGCAAAAAGACTTAAAAAGCCCGACAAGGTTCCCTCATGCTTCTCAATCCATTTGAAAAAGAAGAGGTAGAAAATAACAGCTGTCATTGCCACATAAGCCAGACTACCTACCAAGAGCCGGATAAGGTTGTAAGTCACTAAGCCTAAGGCTCCTAATCGTAAAAAGGCGAAAATGAAGACGAGAGTTAAGACAATCGTCAGGATCATTCGGCGAATTGCTTTTTTTCTTTCTATTTCTGCTTTGGACAGTCGTCTCGTCGACCGTGTTTTTTTTGATTGATTATTGTTTGCCATAACTTTTATTATATCACATTTCCAAGCCAGTTCTCTAGTAAAATCATTTCCGAACATTTGCAGCATAAAGTAAAAAACAGCACCGAGTAGGCACTGCTTTAGATGTTTTTCTTGGGGTGGCGGTCAATGATGGCTTGATAGTCTTTCAGCGCTTGCTTTCCTTTGTCCGTCAACTGATAACCCCGAATTGTGAACTGCTCCGCCAGTTCTTCCTCCGTAAAATGATCAGACAAAGCTTGGTTCAAATCGGCCGCTTTCATCTTGGACAAACCCGCGACTCCCTTCTTTTTGAGAATGGCTTTTTTCATGGTCGCATTGATATGGTCCAGTGAATCAAAAGCGGATTCGATAAAAGCATAGCCCTTATCCACTAAAGCCTTCAAGTGTTCCGAAGCATGAATCCCATAAGTATATTCGAAGTACTTAGGAAACCAAGTCTCTGTCGTAAAGGTTCCAAAATTGATCCGCCACAAGAGAATGATATCCCCTGCAAGCAAGCCTTCTCGAAGTAGCTCCATATTCCGTTTGGAAACAGGCTTTGGATCCAACAACCAAGCTTCCAAATCCCTCTCAGGCGAAATATAGGGTTTCACCTCGTGATCGGCGTAATATTTTTCCATTACATCTGAAATAGACGTCATAAGATCTCTCCTATCTATCATTGACTGTATCATAACGAAATAAAAAGAACCTGTCGATCAGGAAAGATTCCTGATTGACAGATTCCTATTGTGAAATGGATCTTACCTATCTTTTTTCTATTTTGTTAAATAGATTTTAAACTGTCGTATTTGTCTTTGTATTGTTCGTCATACAAAAATAGGTAGTAACCCCCTACTAATTCCAAAAAGAAAACATAAAGTGCGACAGCCATAATAGCGGGCATGAATGGCGTTAAAATAGCATCGATACTTCCCCTTACATTTGTATTATTTGCACGATCAAGCAACACAAGACCCGCTGTGACTCCACTTCCTCCCCAAAGCAATAATTGATCTGTCATCGTTTCCGTTACTAAATCGGCTAAGGAAGCATAAGGTTTTCTTTCTTCAACTGCGGTCTTTATCTTTTGTGGGACTGTCCTAAAAATATATACCAACACAATTAAAGTCAATCCAGCTGATAAAAAACCGAGAAGCTTTCTGCAAAAAATTCCAACTAAGATAAACCCTAATTCCATAAATAGTAATAGAAGATACATATAACAATAAGTGATATATTTCAATATCATTTTTTTCTTTCGATATTTAAACGAAAAGAAAATGTAGACTAAATAAAACAGAAGCAGGACAAACAAAAGAGGTAAATTTAACCAATGATAGGTATCATCACCATCTAGTTTAATTCCCTTAAAGACTGCTGGAAGAAGGATATATAGCAGATAGACTATTGCCGAAAATAAAGGCATTCCAATAAATCTTTTCCAATTTCCCTTTTCGTTAAAGCGATTAATAACGGTCTCATTTACAAAGGTTTGACTTTCTTCAAATGAGTACGTAAAAAGTTTCATATACACTCCTTTTAAGATTCCATCTTTCACTTACTCTCCCTGACTGCCATCCGTAGGTACTTCAATATCAGGTACATCGAAACTGTTCTTGACTTGGATCTTGTCTTGTTGATCCTTGACATTCGTCTGCTGGACTTGTGGTTTGTATGACGAGGCAAATCCTCCTCCAATCACCAAGAGACTCGCTCCAAGGACACACAGTCTTTTGACATGCCAAGCCATTGGCGGAGAATTTTCGCTCCAATACCTGATTTCTTGACCCAATCCGGATGGTCGCGCATCACACGATTTGCTGCCATCAGAGGCATCAGGTAGCCAAAGAGTGCAATCACCGTTGTCAACCCAATAACCCGAAAACGATTCTGATTCGACGGAGAAACGTGGTTCACTTCCATCAGGACCATGCCCGTAATCACCAAAATAATGACCAGTAAAAAGCCCAAAGATCTCCATAGACCTTCTCGACGGTAACATTTTAATTCATCAAACGACATCTCGTTAAAATTCTTATTCATTTTTTAATAACTCCTTGTGTTTTTTCAGGTAGTTCTAATTTCGATTATAGAATTTACAGATGATTTCCTTCGTCCTCCAAGTATTGTTTAGCCTTTCGAACGATATAGAGCGACTCATCTTCTGAGACTAACTTGCGAAAGAGCTCACTTGCTCTATCTGTATCTCCTTTAAGACTAGCATTCAAGGCTTGGTAGTAGATAATTTCCAACTGTTGGTACTTGAAGTCATTGCTTAAGCCTTCGAAATAATCATTGCTTTGGTGGGCAATGGTTAAATCATAAAGAGCGAGACAGACCTTCTTCGTTTTCTCAGCTAGTGTAGGATCTGTGATGGTCAATTCATTTAACTGAGCCTCCAGCTCTTCTTTGGATAAAGTAGGATCTGTCAGGACGATTGAGCGAAGCAGATAACTCTCAAAAAAATTCTTATATTTCTGCGGTAGTTCCTTCTGACTGATTGCTTCTCTAGATTCTTTGATGACAGTATCAAAATCCCCCATCATAAAAGAATAAGCAACCGATGTCAGCCTCACATCTATCTGTAAAATGGCTTTTTTCACATTTTTGTTCAACTGAAGGTATTGCTGCCAAGCGTCTAAATCTAAGTCTACATGCAGTAAGGTGTTGCACTTGTTGGTATAGCTCTTCTTGAGCAATTGGAAGAATAAAAACAAGGCGGCAAGGACCAATAGTACGCCAGCCGTCTGAGGAAGAGTATCTCTGACCATTAACCCAATGCAAAAAATCAGAAGCATTGCCAAAAGGCCAGCAGATCTAGTATAAAGTCTATAGTTTTTGCGTAGTGCTTGATAATCCAATTTGTAACCTCCCATTCATGATTCGATTTTTTGAAGGAATTCGTCCATTTTCCAACCAAACAGCTTATCTCCCATCATACCGAATTTTCCATCTAACCGCAACTTCCTTTTTAACTAGTGATTTATTCCAAAAAGAAAACACCCTCATGGGTGTTCAGGGCGAAGACAAATATCAAAAATGACGTTAGTCTTCGTTCTGGTTCGCTTCTGGAAAGAGCAAACCAATTCCTACACATGCTAGAACGCCAGCACCGATTACCAAACCACTAGAAAGCGGCAAGAGGTCAAGAATGGCATTTACAATGATAAAAGCAATCATCAAGCACATGAGACTGGCCTTGTAATCTTTTTTCACCAAGTTTTCAAGAGTGAAAAATAGAAATAGACCTACTGGAAAGAGCGCCCAGATATTGACATCCAAACTTGGCCATCCAACCATTCCAACATACAAGACTGCAATCGCAACTACCAAAAATCCGATACCTACTACTTTTTTCATAATTCTACCTCGTTTTCTATTTTGCTAGGAAGTTTTATCTTCCTTTGACAATGACTACTATATCAGAAATAAAAAGCCCAAACAATCGGTTTTGCTTATGTGGTAGACTTGGCAGCCCATGTGGTCAAAATGTTATTAACAGGAAATTTTCAGCACCATTAAAAAAAGCCTGTCCTGAGACAAGGCTTTGAAATTCTTACTCTTAGGATCCAGCACTTTCGTAGGCATCCAAGCCCCTATCCCAGAGTTTGAGAGAAATGCCAAAGAAGACAAGGGAAATCAACATCAAACCACCGATGTTAAAGAGCCCATTCTTGCCCTGCAAGAAATAGCTAGCTGGATAATAAGCCGTAAAGGCGAAAGGCACGATAAAACTGATCAGCCAACGAAGGAGCGAATTGTAAATAGATATCGGGTACTTGGCAAAATCATTGAACATATAGAAAATGTAAATCATGGCGCCTGACTGCTTGGTCCAAAAAGCAATACTGGCTGTCGCGATTTTCAAGGAAGTATAAATCAAGGTCGCAAAAGGAATACAGACTAGAAAAAGTAGGAATTTTGGAAGAGTCCAAGTAATGCTTGATACTGTTGTTCCCAATAGAATGCAACCGACCAAGAGTTCGCCCAAGGCATCAATCTGAAAGGTCTCAACCAGAATATGGAAGAGAGGATTGATGGGGCGAGTCAGGTACTTGTCAAACTCTCCTTTTCGCACTAAACGTTGTCCCAGAGCCCAGAGATTGTCAAAAAAGAGATGGTCCAATCCCTTGGGAATCAAGGAAAAA
>ERZ773180.1808-NODE-1808-length-10007-cov-18.693428_pt1 | contig 10007 bp, 7 predicted proteins | sample MGYA00511080_ERZ773180 | MGnify/ENA primary metagenome ERZ773180 (study PRJEB29015, sample SAMEA2738175) | human oral metagenome | biome: human oral; feature: human-associated habitat; material: saliva | place: China | collected 2178 ...
CTGGGGAACTTGCAAAACAAGCTGGCGGTGCCGTAATGGTTGGTTATGGCGATACACGCGTACTCGTTACCGCTACAGGTTCTAAAGAGGCGAAGGATATCGATTTCTTCCCACTCACAGTAGACTATGATGAAAAAATGTATGCTATTGGTCGTTTGCCAGGTGGTTTTATCAAACGTGAAGCACGTCCACCTGAATCTGCTATCTTGAATAGCCGTTTGATTGACCGTCCTATTCGTCCACTATTTGATAAAGGTGTGCGTAACGAAGTACACGTTGTAGCTACAGTTATGTCCGTAGATCAAGATTGTGATCCTGCTATCTGCGGTATGATTGGTGCATCTGCAGCGTTATCTATTTCCGATATCCCATGGGCTGGCCCAATTGCTGGCGTTCGCATGGGTCGTGTAAATGGTGAATTTGTCGTTAACCCAACAAAAGCACAATTAGAAGAAACTGATCTTAATATTGTAGTAGCTGGTACTAAAGATGCTATCCTTATGGTTGAAGGTGGCGCTCAAGAGGTTCCGGAAGAAACCATTCTTGAAGTTATTATGGCTGCTCATGAAGAAATTAAGAAAATCGTTGCATTCCAAGAAGATGTAAAAGCTAAAGTAGGCAAGGAAAAACGCGTATTTGAAAGCAAAGATGTACCTGCTGAAATCGCTGATGCAGTTCGCGCATATGGTCACGATAAACTTGACGCAGCCGTTCGTTGTGCAGATAAACAACAACGCGATGCACAAGAAACTGAAGTACGTGAAGATGTATTAGCACACTTCGCAGACATCTACCCAGATAACTTAGCTGATGTAAATAAAGCATTCGATGCTATGACGAAAGAAATCGTTCGTCATATGATTACTGTTGAAAAAATCCGTCCAGATGGCCGTAAACTTGATGAAGTTCGTCCAATCTCTTGTCGTACAGGCGTATTGCCTCGTACACATGGCTCCGGTCTATTCACACGTGGTCAAACTCAAGTATTGAACGTAGCTACTGTAGCGCCATTGTCTGAAAAACAAACAATTGATGGCATTGGTTTAGAAACAGAAAAACGCTATATTCACCACTATAATTTCCCATCCTTCTCCGTAGGGGAAACTCGTTCCTCCCGTGGTCCTGGACGCCGTGAAATCGGTCATGGTGCTTTAGCTGAACGCGCATTGGTACCTGTAATTCCTAGCGAAGAAGAATTCCCATATGCATTGCGTCTAGTATCTGAAGTATTAGAATCCAATGGTTCTAGCTCCATGGCTTCCGTATGTGGTTCCACATTGTCCTTGATGGATGCTGGTGTACCTATTAAAGCTCCTGTAGCTGGTATTGCAATGGGTCTTGTAACACAAGGTGAACACTACACAATCTTAACAGATATTCAAGGTATGGAAGATGCTCTTGGCGATATGGACTTCAAGGTGGCTGGTACAGCTAAGGGGGTAACTGCCATCCAAATGGATATTAAAATTTCTGGTCTGTCTCGTGAAATCCTTCACGAAGCATTGGAACAAGCTCATAAAGGTCGCATGCACATCATGGGCATTATGTTAGATACCATTGCTGAACCACGTAAACAAATGTCTCAATACGCTCCACGCATCATTACAATGAAAATTGATCCAGATAAGATTCGTGACGTAATTGGTTCTGGCGGTAAAGTAATCCGTAGCATCATTGACGAAACAGGTGCAAAAATTGACATCGAAGATGATGGTACTGTATTCATCGCTTCTGTAGACCAAGAAGGGGCTGCAAAAGCGCAACAAATCATCGAAAACCTTACTAAAGAAGTTGAAGTAGGTGAAGTATACCTTGGTAAAGTAACTCGCTTGATGGCATTTGGTGCTTTCGTAGAAGTATTACCAGGTAAAGAAGGTCTTGTACATATTTCTAAACTTGCAAAAGAACGCGTTGAAAATGTAGAAGACGTTGTAAATGTAGGCGACGAAATTATGGTTAAGGTTATCGAAATCGATAAACAAGGCCGTATTAACTTGTCCCGTAAAGATTGTTTGAAATAAGAGGTGTTACATGGATATTCGTGGCTTTGAAGTAGTTTCTGCTTTTGAAGAACAAAATATCAATTTACCAACACGTAAAACCACAGAAAGCGCAGGCTATGATATTGAATGCGCTGAAGCTGTTACATTAGAACCAAATCAAGTAGTTCTCGTGCCAACAGGCCTTAAGGCTTTCATGGCATACGACGAATACCTTGCTATCCATATCCGTTCTAGCATGGCTATCAAACGCAAATTAGCTCTTGTGAATAGTACAGGCATTATCGACAGCGATTACTACAATAATGAGGAGAATGAAGGTCATATTATGATCGCCCTCCTAAACTTTGGCAGCGAACCTGTTACCCTTGAAAAAGGCGAACGCGTTGCGCAAGGCATTTTCTCTAAATACCTTATCACCAATGACGATGATGCAACAGGCGTACGTACAGGTGGTATCGGTAGCACTGGGACTATGTAAACTACATACAATTCTGAACAGACTGGTGAAAGCCGCTCAACTTATGTTGGGCGGCTTTTTTGTGTGTAAAAAATTACGTATAGGGTTAGATATACTAAAGTTAATCCAGAAGTCTATTGTTTTGTAGTATCGAGGTGTATGGTATGAAAACAGATGTTATCAAAGAAGCTCTTGAACGTGTAAAAAAAGAAGATCCTAAATTATACGAGGATGTAGTAGAGTATATTTCTTCCAATAAAAATAAAACTGGTGTTCATCCTAAAGGGGTGTATCATGAACACAATTGGCCTAATATTATAGGACCTATGCCTGGACCATTTCCACATCCACGGAATCCATTTGAACAAAACCCATTTGGTGTATTCTGGCCATTGGCTGGTTTATATCTATTCTATAAATTAGTTAGACAGGTATGGCGATTATTACGAGGCAAGAATCAAAATATTTCTTTAGATGATATTATTACGTATATAAATAATCATAAATAATGCATTCTATGGCCGAAAGATTTCTACGACCATCACGCGGACCATTGAAATGGTTAGCTGATGAAATCTGGCGCGTAGAGGCAGAGTATTAGTAGAACCATATGGAACTAGCGATACAGTAAAAGTGTGTTGCTAGTTCTAACTTTCAAAAAAGCAAAATATTTTAAAAATAATTATTGACACACACGGATACGTGTATTATAATTACATCATAAGGTGAAAGAAATCACCAACATGTAGAACAGAAAGACTTAGATTCTAACAGCAATCCTATCATTTAAATAACTTGATTAAGATGAGTATAGAATCTAGTATAATTTCATAGTTATCGTTCATAAACGATTCATAAGGTTAGACACTATCAGCAATCATTTGATTAAATAACCAAAAAAGTAGATTTGGAGGCCCCTTGGTCTAGAGTTCCGTGTCTAGTTAACCTTAGCCTCGTTGAGGTTAGTAATTGTCTTGAACTTTGTATTGTAACCGCTTATGGTTGTCTTGTTTATTTTGCTTTCAAAATTTACGTTGTGATAATCAGCAGCGGTTTTTTTATGCTAAGGAGATATGAGCTATGAACACATTTATGGACGCATTAACAAAAAATGAAAAATCTTATACTTTAAATGATGCAACTGCATATCGCACAAGTGGTAGTACGCTAGTAGATCTTAATTTCTCAGTACCTTCATTACGGCAGGCTGCTGTTGATTTCTATGGTAAAAGTAAACACAACCGATACTTCTATAGTGCTAATAGTACTATGGATGCAGTAGAAGCATTGCGTTTATTTATTACATCTTATGAGGAAGATCCTCTTTATACCATGAAATGGCTTATGTATGCGCGTCATATTAAGATTGGACTTGGTGAACGCGATGTATTTCGTATGATGCTCACTAAAATTGGTGATTTGCATCCAGAAATGGCATTGCAATTTATCATCGGCACTGAGTTATGGAGCTATGGTCGTTGGGATGATGTGCTGCGCATCTTCTTTGATACGACTAGTACTATCCTACACGATGGACTTGGAGAGCTAATTGCCAATCAGTTTAGACGTGATTTTATAGGCTGTGAACTCGGCGATTCCATTAGCTTGTTAGCTAAATGGATGCCGTCTAATAATACTTCCTCTAAGCAAAAACGTTCTGAGGCAGTTATTTTGCAATCTTTATTACATCTAAGTGCACGAGAGTATCGTAAAATCTTATCTAAGTTGCGCGAATACTTATCGGTAGTAGATAGACAGGCATCTCTTAACCAATGGAATAATATTAATTATAATCATGTGCCATCTAAGGCGAATCTTAAATATCGTAGTGCTTTTCTAAAACATGATGAAGAACGTCGCAAGACATATCTTACATCATTACAAAAGGGCGATGATGCTGTTAAGATAAATGCCAACTCTATGTTCTTGTACGATATTGTGCAAGCCTATGTAGAAAAACGTGGTTATTGGGGTGAGATTCTAAAACCTTATGACGAAACGCTAGAGCAATTATGGAGTGCGCAGGAGGCACCCAAGGATTATGAGGATATTTTAATCATACGAGATGGGTCTGCTTCTATGTGTCAACATCTGACAGGTAATAGTTCTGTTACAGCCTTAAGCGTGGCAGATTCTATTGCACTGTATTGTTCACAACATAATAATAATAAGTCCTTTAAAAATCGATTTATCACCTTTAGCAATCGTCCACAAATGGTAGATATTTCGATGTGTCAAACATTACGAGATAAGCTAAGACGCTTACATCGATTTGACGATTACAGCAATACGGATATAGAGGCAACCTTTGACTTAATTCTTGATACAGCTGTTAAAAATCATCTGCGTCAAGATGAACTACCTTCATCGTGCCTTATTATTTCTGATATGCAGTTTGATCAAGCTACTCAGCATAAATATAACACCACCGTTATTGAATCGTGTCGCCGGAAATTTGAAGTCCTTGGGTATACTATGCCACGGCTTATTTTCTGGAACGTATCTGTGTACGCACATAATACAATTCCTATACAAATGCATCCAAGTGGTGTCATTCTCGTATCTGGATTCTCTAAGTCTATCGTTGATATGGTGGTATCTAGAGAACTCAATCCTGAAAGGGTACTCAAAGCTGAGCTAGATGTAAAGTGTAGTATTGTAGATGCAGTACTACAAGACTATGTGAAGGTAGCGTAATATCTATATAATCTTATGACATAAGGTTCTTATTAGTTTAATTATGACTAGTAGGACCTTATTTTTGTGTACATAATTTGTGCTATAATGAAGAGAAGGATTTATAAGATAACAATCATTTTATATACGAGGAATTATATATGCCGATTAGCAAAGAAATACAAAAATCTAGCGAGATGAAGTTTGATGGTAAACTAATTAAAGTTACTTATGATATCGCAGATGTAAATGGTAATGAAGCGTGGCGTGAGGTTGTTCATCATCCTGGTGCTACAGCAATTGTAGTCGTTACGGAAGATAATAAAATTGTAATGGAACGTCAGTTCCGTTATGCCTTGCAACAGCCTTTACTTGAAATTCCAGCAGGTAAATTGGACCCCAATGAAGAGCCTCTAACTTGTGCTAAACGTGAGTTAGCAGAGGAAACAGGATATCGTGCCAACCAATGGATTCCATTAGGTACTATTGCCACAAGTCCTGGCTTCTGTAATGAAGTACTACATTTATATTTAGCAAAAGACCTTACAATGGGTGAAACTAATTGGGATCCCGATGAATATGTAGAGCTTGAGTACTTTACATTACCTGAGTTATTAGAGGCAATTAAGGCAGAGCAAATTAAGGATAGTAAATCTTTGGCAGCTCTAATGTTAGCTATGCCTTATCTTAAGTAGTACTTTATTTTCATAATTACATATAGTATAATTAACACATAAAGAGAGCCAAATAACGTGCTGCTAGCGTTAGGCTCATCTAAAATAGGGAAATTTGATGATGCCTAACGTGTTGAGGTGGTAGGATACCTCATACGTTAGGCGTTTTCATTATTATTTACGGCTATTAAAAAATATCGTAATCATAATAGTGATGATTGCTACTATGAGCATAGAAAAATCTATCATTATAGATAGCGATTCATATGTTGTCATAGCATCACCTCCTTAGGGAGATGAACCTAACTCACGTTATTTGACCCTTAAAGGTAGTATAGCATGGATTATTCTGCTTGAGTATTACAATAGGAGTACTTATGTATAAAAGAATTATTGTATTAGTTATGGACTCTATTGGTATCGGTCACGCCGATGATGCTGCGAAATTTGGTGATGAAGGTTCTAATACATTAGGCCATATTGAATCGACGGCAGGCCAGATTCATTGTCCAAACTTAAAATCTATTGGCTTAGGTCACATTGCTGATATTTCTGATACTGGTGAAAGTATTAGAGGTACTTTTGGCCGCATGGCTGAGCTTAGTACTGGTAAAGATACGACTAGTGGTCACTGGGAGATGATGGGGCATCCTGTTACTGTTCCATTCCCGACCTTTTATGAAGGTTTTCCAAAAGAGTTGATGGATACTTTCACAAAAGAAACAGGCTATGGTTATTTAGGTAATGAAGTTGCATCTGGTACAGAAATTATTGAGCGCCTAGGGGCAGAGCATATTAAAACAGGTAAGCCTATTGTATATACCTCGGCAGATTCTGTATTCCAAATTGCCGCTCATGAAGATGTAATTCCTATCGATGAATTATATCGTATTTGCCAAATTACCCGTGATAAAGTATGCACCGGTGATTACTATGTAGGTCGTATTATTGCTCGTCCGTTCATCGGTGAACTTGGTAATTTTGTACGTACATCTAATCGTCATGATTATAGCCGCATGCCTGAGAAAAAGATGGTACCTCAAGAGCTGCAGGATGCCAATATTCCAACCGTTGCAGTTGGTAAAATTGGTGATATTTACGCTCACGTAGGATGGGATGAAAGCTATCCAACAAAGACTAATTCACATGGTATGAATATGGTTCCATACTTACTTGGCTCCTCCTTTGAACGTGGTCTAATGATGGTTAACCTCGTTGAATTTGATAGCTTATATGGCCATCGCAGAAATGTAGAGGGATATAAACGAGCTATTGAGGATTTTGATTACCAGCTTGGCGGTTTATTGGAATTACTAAATGATGACGATTTACTACTCATCACCGCTGACCATGGTAATGACCCAACTTGGAAAGGTACAGATCATACTCGTGAGCTCGTTCCAATTCTTGGATATAGTCCGCGAATGAATGGGCCTATAGACCTTGGTGATAGAAAAAGCTTTGCTGATATTGGGGAAACTATATTAGAAAACTTTGGCCTAAAACAATGGGGCATTGGAACATCATTCTTAGAGAAACTTAGTAAATAATTTTCTACTATGTTTTTCATATTTTAGGTTCAGAATCTATATAAGTACCTATGTACGACAATGATATTATTTCAAAATAATAAATATAATATGCTATATATGAGATACTACCAGTTAAAAATAAATAGTTTTAACTGGTAATATCTTTAAAATAGACAGTTAAAGCATAATAAAAGACCAACTTATGTATATCATAGGTTGGTCTTTTATATTGGTGCTGCATATTTTAAAATGGTATGCTTATTTAATTATAGTAAGCCCTTATTTTCCATCATTTCTTTTATATTTAGTAAGGTGGATTTACAAACTACATCATATTCTAGTGTACTCAAGAAATCTGCAAATTTTCTATCATCTTCGTTTTTACAGTTTTCATAAGGAATCTTACCATTTTGTTGATATGGTTCTAGAATCCGATTTCGTCGGTGTTTCCAAGTATTATAATAAGGACCTTTAAATTTTGTCATAAAGCCGTTGCTATCGACTAATACAAAGCCTTCAGACTCATGATATGAATTAAGTTCCTTATTTATTATGTCTTCCAGTTCGTCCATAGTGTTAACTTGCTGAATTGTTTTTACAATAGATATCAACTGAGTGTCATATTTCTTAATGATGGAGTCTAGTTCTGCTAGTCTCTCCCTAGAGAAGGATACATCAATATGTTTACCATTTACATCTAACGTATTTTGAATCATATCAAGTACATAAAGGTGATCTTGGTCGTATTTAATAATATGTGTATCTTCTTGGCTGATGACTTCAAACATCATAGAACAGCTATTACGTTTTAATAATTCTTTGATTTCTTCTTGTAAGCTGGTAGGTAATTTTTGGAATAAATTTTTAAATAAATCTACGTGCATACCTTCTGTAGTAGATTTAGAAGCAAAGACTAATTCATCATTAATGACACCAAGAATAGCGAGGTATCCATTTTCTTTAGTTCGAATTTCTATAGGGAAAGAGAGTGTGTTAGCCAGATTGTTTAACTCTGTTTCTGGTCGTTCATTGAGATTAAAGAATTTATTATAACTACGTAATTTCACATCTCCTGTCATACGATCTACAAATAATCCTCGAGCTTGTACTGTATTTTCATTCCATAATCGTTTGTGGAATACACGTGAGGTAAAGTTCAAGGAATATAGGTTAGGGGAGCATTTTTTTACTTTTACTAATTTAGAATTACCCAAGATGTTAATATCTTCATTTTGTGTGAAGATGACATGTTGTGTCATGTTTTGGTATTCATGGCGCATGTAATCTTTATCGTACACATCATTTTTTATTCCATTTTTGGTAAAAGAATCTTTTGTGATGTCAATATATTTAAGCTCTCCACCAAATTCAACTTCACCTTCTAAACAGTACGAGTAGTTGCCGTCTGGAACGCCTCTATGACCGTGAATTTGAATGAAGTCTTGACACATTCCGCAGTCATAGTTGGTGTCGTATATCTTTGCGATATCTGTTTCATATGCTCCATAACCATTGATAAAGGTAGAAGTACTAATAAATGTCATATTAGGCACATAGGAAAGGCCACCATGAGATACTAAATACTTTTTACCATGAAAGCTGAAAGGATAACATTGACGAAGGGATTTATAAAAGAGGCGTAATTCTCGTTGAAGTGATTCTACATCTTTTTTCGTCATATCTTTTACGATAGGTGCTACTACTTCTTTCATAAATCGTTTGGAATGATCTAACTTTGTATTGAATGCAAAGTTTGCAATATGTCGTTCGTGATTGCCTTCTAACATAATCGTATTTGGTAATGTGCTAAGGCGCATCATTTCGTACATCATTTCCTTATTTTCGATGCCCCGTTCCAAATAGTCACCGCAGAAGATATAAAGTGTTTTTTCATCCCATGGCGTGATAGCTTGTTGTAATGCGGTGTAACAGCCGTGAATATCACCGATGACACGCACTCGTTCATATCGATTCGTTACATTTACAGTAAAGTAATTGTTGATTTCATCGATAGAATTTATTTTCCTACAAAATTTTGGTAATGTAGTTGTTTTAATCATCTTGTGCATGCGGTGTATAACTTGCTCAGGTACTCGTTTGTAATCTGTTCGTATAGCATTACGAGCTAAACATTCCTCTAATGAGGTATCTGGTTCGTAGTAATATACAGTATATTTATATTTGTTAAGCAATTCTTTATATGCATTAACAGCTTTAGATGTAGTGTGGGTAGCATCTAAAACGATAAAGTCGCCATTGCTCATTCGTTTCTCTAAGCAATCTAGTAGGAGTTCCCAGGCCGGACCATTATCCTCTTGTGAAATATACCAGCCGCTTTCACCAAGGGAAGGGCTGCGTAATAGCATACGGAAATGATCGGCTTCTAAGGTGTAAGCCTCAAGATTGTTGTCACGAATCCACTGAGACTTACCACTAGCAGGAGCACCACGCATTAATAATAGTGTTCTCATAGTAATAGTCCTCTAATCTGCCCATAGGGCGTAATAAAATATAACTGTATAAAAAACGAAATAATCATTATATAAAAAGTAAAAAAGGGCATAAAAAAACAGCCTCAACGGAAATCCGAGAGACTGTCTTACTTGCTTTTAAAATTATAAAGCGTTTACTTTAGCTGCAAGGTTGGATTTTTTGCGAGCTGCAG
>ERZ773180.1810-NODE-1810-length-9999-cov-8.669952_pt1 | contig 9999 bp, 8 predicted proteins | sample MGYA00511080_ERZ773180 | MGnify/ENA primary metagenome ERZ773180 (study PRJEB29015, sample SAMEA2738175) | human oral metagenome | biome: human oral; feature: human-associated habitat; material: saliva | place: China | collected 2178 ...
GCTTAGCTAATCCCGTTTACAGGTTTCATTTTATCACCAATTGGTACCGCTTTCATGAAGGATTCTACTTTTTTAATGCAAAGAATTTGGCATTATTTTGAATTATTCCTGTTTTTTAGTTAATATGAAGCGTTTCCTTTGCATATTTTGTCTTTTATATTGTTTTTATGAATATATATTTTTTTTACAAAAATAAAAAAGATCAACAAATTAATTGATCTCTTTAAAACTATTTAAAAAGTAGGCTGTATCTAGAAAGGTTAATTGTTTTCTCTCATACTGTATCTTATGAGAATCGATGAGTTTCTTTAAAACTTGATTGACGGTTTCTCGGGTTGTGGCCGCTAATTTGGCCATTTCCTTCATACTGATTGGAAATGGAAGTTGATTTCCTAAACTTTCATAGTCCTTACACAAGATAGCTAAAGATTGAACCACACGCTCACTGGCACTAGCTGTCACGACATTACGTAGACGCAACTCTTGAAATTCTAAAATTGACGAGAGCTTTCTCGTAATGAAGAGCAATTGCTCCTTACTCTCTTGGGCAGATAATTCATAGAGGTTGACGGGGATAACGAAACAACGCAAATCTGTCACCGCACTAGCTGTATAGTGGTAACGCTCATCCTGAAACATCCCACCATAAGGGAACAGGGCCCCTTTCTTGATATAATCCATATAGGAAAATTGATCAGACGAATCGAATTGCTCAATGCGAGCAAAGCCTTTTGAAAGAAGAAAAATGCGATCCCGCTTATCTCCTGCATAAAATAAAATTTGTCCTTTTTGGATATCCCTAGCATGAATTTCAACAGCTAATTTATCAAATAGCTCCACTGGCAACGCAGAGAAGGCTGGATGCGAGCGGACCAACTGGTAATCTTCCTTTGTAATCATGTCTATACTTCCTCTTATTACTATTAATTAGTATAACATATTTTTTGATAGAAGAGGGAAAGAAGCCTCTTTAAAACAGAAAAGTATTTCGAAACACCAAGTGAATTTTAAGCTACTGTGATAGAAGAAAAGGTCTGAGCACCCCTCAGACCTTCCGTCAATTATTCATTCATATTCACACGATGCCATTCATTGATGACATAGGCCAATTGACCTAATTGATAGAGACCGTACCCACTGATCTCAGAACTTTCCGGAGTTGTTCCTCCGAGACCTGCAGTATAGATCGCAACCAAATAGGGAGTGGACTCATGGACAATAGCATCCACATTCAATGCTTCAGCGACATAACCTGGTTTTTGTTGGATCACCAAGTCTGGCAAGAATTTCTTATAGTACTCACCTGGGAAAGATTCCCCAATCAATTCCAGCAAATCAGCATATTTTTCTTGATGGTTCCAAAGATGTTCCAAGACATGGATGTAATAATCCGTTGTCGTTTTATTGTCTTCGCTAAAGGTTTTGACTTCCGGTGAACGGGATTGACCATAGCGACTGAATAACTTGCGCGCTTGCTCCATTCCCCCTAAACGGTCAGCTAAGGCATAAGCTGGGGTATTTTCTGAATAAACCAATGAATAGCGCTGCATATCAGGAATAGACATGGCCCCATCAAAGGCGGCTACATAATTGTCATGTTCCCCTACATATTCATAATAGGTATTGGTAATATCAAACCGATCCGTTAAATTAAGCTTACCTTTTGCAACCTCATCCACCACTAACATATTCAATGGTAACTTATAGGTACTCCCGGCCGTCATCGGTTGGAGATCATTCATGGCAAACTGCTCCCCTGTAATCGCATTGCGATAGGTGAAGGCGATTTGTGACGGGTCAATGCCACTTTCTGCTAAGAAATCTTGAACGACCTCTACCAAACCTTTATTGGCATAATCATAAACCAGCCCATAAGCACTCATGGTTTCCATATCTGCATCCACTACCGCTTGCTTAGCTTCAGGAGATTTGACACGCGGTTTCTGGGTCTGAGGAGTTGACTTTTCTATATCTGGTTTTTTTGTTTTCTTTGCTTTTTTTTCAATAGCTGATGCTGTTGGTTGTGTAAGATGCAAGTAGCCTAGCGCACTAGTTCCTCCTATGCACAAAAGGATACCGATCGCAATCATGATCAAGCGTAGATTAAAATATTTTTTCATACGAGATTAATTATAAAAGATTCTATTGGAAATAACAAGAATTATCAGAAAGAGAAAACGGTTTCTTTTTAAAAAGTTTTTTTCTTTTAATAAAAGGGGTTATTTCCTTTTAAAGGAGCCCATAATGAGCTTCGCAATCTCACGCGCAATTGTCCGGAATAAAGAACTTAGGAAGGAATCCTTCGCTTTTTCAAGACTCGATTTTCGTGGACGACCTGGACTACCTTTTTGAGATGCCTTCTGCGCCGCAGCCTGTTCTTTTGCGGCTTCTTTTCTTTCTTCTTCTTGAGATTCCTTGTTTGCTTTCTCTGCTAATTTTTCATAAGCAGATTCTCGATCAATCGGTGTTGCATATTTCTGATGGAAAGGCGACGTTGTAATCAAGGCCAACTGCTCGCTTTCATTCAAGAGATCAAAACTCGATTGAGGAGAGAGGATATAGGAACGTTCAACAACACTTGGTTGCCCCTTTTCATTTAAGAAAGAAACTAACGCTTCCCCTGTACCTAATTCTGTAATCACCGTTTCCGTATCAAAGTTTGGATTCGGACGAAAACTTTGAGCAGCTACCTTAATGGCCTTCATTTCTTTCGGAGTATAGGCCCGAAGAGCATGCTGAACATGATTCCCTAGTTGTGCTAAAACAGACTCTGGAAGGTCTTGAGGATTTTGGGTAATAAAGTAGATTCCTACCCCTTTTGAACGAATCAAGCGAACCACTTGCTCAACCTTCTCAAGAAATAGCTTGCTAGCATCCTTAAAGAGGAGATGCGCCTCGTCAAAGAAGAAAACCAATTTAGGTTTTTCTGGATCACCGACTTCAGGAAGGGTTTCAAAGAGGCGTGATAACATCCAAATTAAAAAGGTTGAATACAATTTTGGTGAATGAAATAGCTTGGTAGCTGATAGAATATTGATATAACCACGACCAGAAGCATCTAGTTGCATAAAGTCATTTAAATCGAGAGCCGGCTCACCGAAAAACTGATCTGCTCCTTCTTCTTCCAGAACCAACAAACTTCTTTGGATGGCTCCGACAGACTGTTTAGTGATATTGCCATACTGGGCAGAATATTCCGAGCTGTGTTCATAAACTTCCTTTAACAGACTCTGTAGGTCTTTCAAATCAATCAAGGGCCAATTTTTCTCTTGAGCCAACTTAAAGACAATGGCTAAAATTCCTGTCTGGGTTTCATTCAAATCAAGAAGGCGAGAAAGTAACAAGGAACCCATCCCCTCAACTGTCGCACGAACTGGGTGACCGGCTTGACCAAAGACATCCCACAATCGAACAGGGAAAGCTTGTGGCTCAAAAGGATCTGTAATTCCTAGAAGTTTGTAGCGCTCTTCGAGCTTGGGAGTCCATTGACCTGCTTTTGCCAAGCCAGATAAATCTCCCTTGATATCTGCTAGAAAGACCGGAATGCCTTCCTTGCTTAATTTTTCCGTTAAGACTTTAAGGGTAACTGTTTTTCCTGTCCCTGTCGCTCCTGCAATCAAACCATGGCGATTCAACATCCGTAAATAGATGGGAGTCTCAACCGCTCCTTTGGTAATGGTGATAGTCGTCATTTCACTTCTCCCTGAATTTTTAATTTCTTTTTCCTTTTGTCTGTCTTGTTTCGTCTATTCCTAACAAGCTTCCGACAGACAAGACACACTCCCTCTAGTGTATCATTTTCCTGCCCAAACGCAAGAAATTATACTTCAATTTTCAGAAATGAGATCATTAAAAAAATCTATAAGAGCTCTTAGATACTCTTATAGATTCCATCGTTTATTATTTTGCTGCTGCGTAGAGCTCATCAACCTTGTTCCAGTTAATCACTGAGAAGAAAGCTTTGATGTAGTCAGGGCGTACATTACGGTATTTCACATAGTAGGCATGTTCCCAAACATCCAAGCCCAAGATTGGTTTTTTGCCTTCTGAGATTGGGGTATCTTGGTTTGCAGTTGAAGTTACTTCTAGATTCCCTTCTTTGTTCACAACCAACCATGCCCAGCCTGAACCAAAGCGTGTAGTTGCTGCAGCAGTGAAGGCAGCTTTAAAGTCATCGAATGAACCAAAGGCTGCATCAATCGCTGCAGCAAGTTCTGCTGAAGGAGCTGTTTGTTCTGGAGTCATCAATTCCCAGAATAGAGCGTGATTCAAGTGACCACCACCATTGTTGATCACCGCTTGACGGATGTCAGCTGGGATGGATTCAACATCTGCCAACAAAGCTTCCAAATTTTCTCCAATTTCAGGGTGTTTTTCAAGAGCCGCATTGACATTGTTCACATATGTTTGATGGTGTTTATCATGGTGCAAATGCATGGTTTCTTCATCGATATAAGGTTCCAATGCATCATAAGCATATGGTAATTCTGGTAAAATGATAGCCATTTTATGGTCCTCTTTTCTTTATTACTGACTTGATGATAACGCAAACAGCTAAATTATTCAACTAATCTGCTTACTATATCATAGGTTTTTATACAGCATTGGCTACTTTCAAAAGGGCCAAATCAAATAAATAGTCCTTGTCATAAGACCCATTTTTAATTGCATAATCGGTCTCAATGAAAATCATCATGGCCTGCTTCAGAAAAGCCAGGGAAATCCTACGGCTATCCCGCAAGGCAAACTTCACCTGGTAAGGATTGATCTTGCGCCCCAACAACTCCGACAAGCTCGTCACAATTTGGCTTTCGGTTTGGCCTTCTTCTGAGAAAATTTTCACCTGGCTAAACATCCGAAATTGGCTCAATAGGATAGCAATCAATTTTATTTCATCTTCTCCTTGCAAGCGGAGATCTTTGACAAGAGTCCGCGCTGGGTCTATGCGACGTTGAAGAATCATTTGGGTCAGATCAAAAATATTATCTTGCAGGGTCTTGGGGACGGCCTCTTCAATATCTTCTAGACTAATCTGCCCATCCTCTTTATAGGCCTGTAAAAAGGCAAGGTTCTTCTGCAACTCTCCAAAGTCATAACCTGATTTTAAGAGTAGCTGATCAAGCGCATCGCCGACAAACTGCAAGCCCATTTCTTGAGCCTGACTTGAAAAATAGCGCTTTAAGTCTTGCTCCTTAGGACTTGCTGCCTCAATGATTTGAGCATCCCGTTTTAGAAGTTTAACGAGTCGTCGCTTACTATCTAACTTTCCTTCTGCAAAAATCACCAATCGGGTCGATTCAGAAGGACTTTCCAGATAACTCTCAAATTGCTTTAGTTCTTCATCGGTTAAGTAGCGTTTTTTAGTAGTCGTCAGATCCAACAAGTGATCCAAGATCACGATTTTTTCATCCGCAAAAAAAGGAAGACTAACCAAGTCCAGCTCTACATCAGCGTAGGAGACCTCCTTCATGTCAAAATAAGAATAATTCAAGTCTGAGGGATCATAGCCGATGTTTTTTGAAATTTCTTTTTTTAGCCATTCAAATTGACCCACATCTTCACCTGTTAAGACAAGGATAGGTGGTAGAGATTGAGGCGTCAGATTTTTGGTATCGGTAATTGCTTGCATGAAACTCTCTTCTCTTTATTAGCTTAGTGCACTTGGTGCTCAGCAGTCATTTTTTGTTCCAATGGTGGTTTTTCATCAGACAAATCTGGAGCTGCTACAAAACTAGGAATTCTCTCAAATGGGTCAGCAACGAAGCTATCCACTTTCTCTGTTACATGTGGAGTGGCAGCACCTTCCATTGAATTACCTTCTGATTGCAAGAAGTCCGATTTTCCTGGAAGCATCATGAGAATCAATAGAGAAACAACCGCAATCAGCCATACAAATAGAAAAATGTCCAATCCCGTCAATAAATAGAGAAGGACGGGCCCAAGGTTTAAAAAGATCCAAGCCCAATGGATTCCTGCATCCCGTAAACGACGTACACAGATGGCTTGACTAGGTACTAAAATGAGAAAATAAAAGAAGGCCAAGAAAGTGATCGCCCATAAAACTGGGACAGAATGAAGATTTGAAAAGTTGAGTGGTTCCTTAGCATTCTGTTGGTTTAAGAAAGTGACTATGTAAAAGACCCAAAGGGGCAAAGAAAGGAGAAAATTCCAGAAAAAGGCTAGCCAAAAATGGGCCCGACTAGTCTTACTAGAAAAATCTGCATAGTGTGTCCAAAAGTTCATAAATGCGTTCATACGATTCTACCTTTACATTGATTTCACCTTCTATCATAGCAATTTTCAGCATAGAAAGCAAACCTCTCCTCGTCTCTAGCGGACCGTTTCCACCCTCCAATGGTCCCATCCGATCAATCGAATAGCTCCACTTTCATCCGTACGAAGGTAAGCAATGGACCGTTTCTCTAAACGATCGAGCAATTCTTTATGAGGATGGCTGTAGCGATTTTTCTTTCCAACGGAGATCAAGGCCAATTGGGGATGCAACTGATCTAAAAACAGGTCACTAGAGGAACCTTTGGATCCATGGTGCCCTACTTTTAAGACGTCCACTTGCAATTGCGGATAGTGGCTCAAGAGTTTTTTCTCCCCAGCTTCTTCCAGATCACCTGTAAACAAAAACCGTTTCTGATAGAACTGCCCATAAAGAACAATAGAGTCATCATTTTTACCATCTCCAATACCATCAGGGGCTAAGACCTCTAGGTAGCTGTCAAAAATAGGAAGTCGTTCCCCCCTCTGGACTACTTTCATCGGACTATGAAGCTGTTTTAACTGTTCCCGAAATTTAGCTTGGGTGAGACTTCCTGAACTAACATAGACTCTTTTAGCAGGGATCTGTCGAGTTACCTCTACCATATCTCCCATATGATCCTGATCTGTATGGGTCAAAACCAAAGCATCCAGTTTTCCAACACCTCGACTCTTGAGATAGGGAATCAGAGTTTTTTCAGCATTAACAGACGAACTTCGCTCCTGCCACTTGTTCCCATTTTTAAAGTCAACGCGTCCACCGACATCAATCAAAACGGTCCTTCCCCTCCAATCACGTAAAAAGATACTGTCGCCTTGGCCGATGTCCACCACGGTGATTTCATTTTCTAAAGGGTGCTTGGTCCAACAAAAGAGGAACAGAATCAAACCGGACAAGAGAATACGAAGGCCTTTTTGTTTCCGAATATCGTAGAGGATTCCCAAAAGAAGCAAGAGGACAACTAAAGCTAGTCCTGACGGCTGACCAAATACCAAAGGTAAGGAGGTCATCTTTGCAATCCAGCGAATACACTCTTCAATGAGAAGAAAGAGGTGGTTAAAGATCGTTAAAGGCTTCAAGATGGAGAAGAGAAATAGGAGCGTTAATCCAGGAAGCAAGACAAGGTCAAAAAGGAAGGAGAAAAGGAAGGTTAACAGGATGGACCAAGGTTGAAAAACACTAAAATAATAGGTTAAAAGTGGTAAAATCCCTAAGCTAATCCAGAAACTTTCTACTAACACCTTTTTGATTCCTGAAAAGGAACTGGAATCTACCAAGGTCAAAATAAAGGCGTAAGCGCAACTTAAAACGCCTCCGGCCGTCAGAAGAAACTTGGGCATAAAAAGCATTAAGAGAATCAGGGTCACAGCCAGATTGTCCATTCCTCGGAGCCCCTTTTGAGAAAGTATTTTTTGCACGAGACTACGAACAACTGAAACAGAAAAACCTGTTAAACCAGCGTATACCAAGGAAATTGGAAACATCAAGAAATCGACAGTCTCTTGCAGGATTCCTAGACGTAAAAGTATTTTTCGAATGCCGTTGATTAAAAAGCCAACCTGCATTCCTGATAAGGCAAACAGATGGATAATCCCTAAACTCGAGTAAAGCTGATCCATCTCTTCAAAATTCTTATCTAAATAACCGAAAAGAAGGCCGGTCATGTACTGATTCATCGGATGAGGAAAATGCTCTTTGCTCCAAACAATCGCTTGTCGCCTCCACTGGGATAACCAATCAAAAAGATTCCAAGTCTTGACTAGAGTAGCAGATTGAATAGCTTCCATCTTGATTTGGTAATATATCCCCTGTGTCTTTAAATAAGCCCGATAGTCAAATCCTCTAAAATTTCGTTGTCCTTCTGGCTCTTCTATGACCCCCTTATAAGTCAGCTCTATCACATGAGTTTGGTCTTGCCACTGCTCCTTTTCTTTTTCTGATTTCAAGGTGTAAAAAACTTGGTAGGTCCTACCCTGGTCTTTAGCGCGAAATGACAAGGCATCTCCATTGATTTTGATGGTATCTGGGATCAGACGTAAGTGGGCTGGAGCTGGCCTCTGACTTGATGGTTGGCCTTCTTCTAGTCTTTGAAAAACAAAGAAGCTGGCAAAACATAAGGTCACCAAACCTACACCTAGCAAACTAGAGCGATTCTCTTTATACTGATGGAACACTAAAAATACCACCACCACTAGACCTCCGATGGAAAGCCAAGATGCTTGATAAACACTAAAATACAACCAAAGAAGTAAAAAAGCGAGATGAACAATCGAAAAAGGAAGGTCTTTAATCCACCGTAAAAGCATCTTTGAGTTTCTCCAGTGTTTTCTCACCAATCCCTGAAACATTTTTGAGATCCTCTACCGATCGGAAGGGGCCGTTTGCTTCTCGATAGGCAATAATGTCCTGAGCTCGTTTCTGTCCAATTCCAGAGACCGTCTGGAGCTCTGCCTCGGTCGCTCGATTCAAATGGACCTTGCCTGTTTTTTCTGCTGAAGCTGACGAATTTGCAGCGCTTTCTGAACTTCCAAGCTCTGGAGCCTCCTCCCCTTCTTTTGCAACATAGATCACGGCTTCATCGGATATCTTTTGTGCCAAGTTGACCGATTGACTATTGGCATCTGCTGTCATCCCGCCTGCCTTGTAGATGGCATCGTGGACCCGACTGCCTACACGTAATTCATACACCCCTGGTTGTTTAACAGCCCCTTTAACATCGACGGTAATGATTTCAGCTGCCTCAGACATTGAAGGTGCTGACTTTTCTTCTTTTGAACGAGAAGCAGACACTTTTTCCGGACTCGCAGTTGAACTGGAAGTCGGATAAAGATCTGGAACGGTCGATGCACTTGAGTTGGGGTGATGAAAAAGAAAATACCCTCCCAGTAAGAGCCCAATCGCTGCAATCGCTAAAAAGAGTTTATATTCTTTGATTTTTTCAATCATATTTTCCATAAGAAACCTCCTCTCACTTTTATTATTCGTAAAAATAAAAAAAACTGAGAACATTCTCAGTTTTTTATTTGTTTTTACGATGTTTGTCTGGATCCCATACAAAGCTTGCTAAGTAACTAAAGAGCAAGGTCAAGATGCCCACGACTAAGACAAGGGGAATCAAAAGGATTTTTAACAAACGAATCAAGATAAAAGGTTTTGTTGGGGTGTTGATCGCTTGCGCTTCCGCATCCAAACGGTCAAACTCCTCTTGGATACGACGGGCAACTTCTGCCACTCCTTCGTCATTCATCTTTTTAATATCCGAAATATCAATGGGATGTCCAAAGTTCATATCAATGCGTTCACCCGTTGCCAACCCTTTCAAGTCTCTTGGACCAGTATAAGTCACTGGCATGATACGGACCTTAGCCATTTTGGCAATGATGGCAACACCGCCTTTGACGTCTTGAGAATGACGGCTTCCACTTGGGAACATAATCAAAGAACGGTTGCTCTTTTTCAGCATATTGACAGGATACTTAATGGCTTCTGCTCCTGGATTTTCACGATCGATCGGAAAAGCCCCACACATGCGAATCCACCAGCCAAAAATACGATTGGTGAAGAGTTCTTTTTTAGCCATAAAGATAAATTGTTTTGGCTTGGTTGCAAAGGCCATATAGACCGGATCCCACCAAGTCCGGTGAGGGGATACCAAGATGTAGTTCTCTTCCCGATCTGGAATATTGTCCTTATGATGGTAATGGGCATTCCCATTTAAAACCCACAGA
>ERZ773180.1811-NODE-1811-length-9995-cov-33.189537_pt1 | contig 9995 bp, 3 predicted proteins | sample MGYA00511080_ERZ773180 | MGnify/ENA primary metagenome ERZ773180 (study PRJEB29015, sample SAMEA2738175) | human oral metagenome | biome: human oral; feature: human-associated habitat; material: saliva | place: China | collected 2178 ...
TCTGTTTCTTCTTAGGTTGTTGGGCTTCAGCTTGGGCACGAACCAGAGTGAATTCATCCGCCTTTAGTGTCATCTTGATGAGACCTACTTGAGCTTCCCAGTTACCATTTTTGGCCTGACCGGTAAGGGTACCACGTTGCCCATAGGCGGTAACGATGATATCATCACCGACACGAGGGGCACGCGCAGCCTTTTCTTTCTTAGCCTTACGAAGGACCTTGTTCTTAGAGAGGTCCACTTGTGGGGCAAGTTTCTTAAGTTTCCCTTTGGCGTCGATAACTTCATGAGGCTTGAGTTGACTCTTATCATGGAGATTTTTGAGAATACTATCGCTCTCAGCCAAAGCTGTATCCACCATCTCTTGAATTTCTTTTTGAGCCTTTTCGAGTTCCTTGTCGTACTCATGGGAGAATTCATTATAGAGTTTCTTGACCGCACGGTTGAATTTTAGGTTCTCTTGCTCAACGTCCTTGATGTGCTCCAGACGTTTTTGTGTTTCCACAGTTTGGGCTTCAAGTTGCTCAATGATACGGTTGACATCACTATCAGTATCCGTGAGGTTTTCTGCTTCCTTGACAATAATTTCATTCAAACCGAGGCGGCGAGCAATCTCAAAGGCGTTAGAGCGACCAGGAACCCCTTGCATAAAGCGATAGGTAGGGCTTAGAGTTGATGTGTCAAACTCCATGCTAGCATTTTCCACATGTTGTGTCTCAATCCCATAGGCCTTAAGCTCAGGATAGTGAGTGGTGGCCATGGTCTTAATCTGGCTCAAACGGAGGTGCTCTAAGATTGCCATGGCTAGACTAGCCCCTTCCTGAGGGTCGGTACCAGCCCCAAGCTCATCGACCAAGACAAGACTGTTGCTGTCGGCAGCGTCCAGAATCTCGACAATGTGGGTCATGTGACTAGAGAATGTTGACAAACTCTGTTCGATAGACTGTTCATCTCCGATGTCCGCAAAAATCTCTTGGAAAATGGCGACACGGCTGCCCTTATCAGCCAAAATTGGCAGACCAGATTGAGCCATTAGTTGTGCTAGTCCTAGCGTTTTAAGCATGACCGTTTTACCACCAGTATTGGGACCTGTGACGACAATGGCGGTGAGGTCCTCATCAAAGCGCAAATCGTTGGCTACTGGATTGACCAAGAGAGGGTGACGGACGTTAAGCAGTTGGAGTGTTTGGTTGTCACTAATCTTTGGAATAACCGCCTTTTTATCATGGAGATAGAGGTATTTTCCTCGAATGAAGTCCATGTGGCCCAAAATCCAAGCGTTGTTAGCGATAGCAGCAGCTTGTGGGCGCAGTTGATTAGACAATTCATGCAGGATACGGGCCATCTCGTGGCGTTCGTCTGCACGTAATTGTGTAATTTCTTCGTTAAGCTGGATAACGGCACGTGGCTCGATATATACTGTGTTTCCAGAGCTTGAGATGTCATGCACAACCCCTGCGATACGGTTACGGTAGGTATTTTTGACAGGAAGCACTGAACGACCGTTACGACTAGCAATCAAACTCTCAGCCAACATGTGGCCAGATTTCTTGAGAATGTCTTGCAAGGTCTGGCGAATGGCATCATCACAAGATTTAAGTTGACGACGGATATTTTGCAACTCTGGGCTAGCAAAATGCTCAATAAAACCACCGTCATTGATACTTTGAAGACTGCCTTGTAGACTTGGAAAGGCTTCAATCTTTTCGAAAAGACGTTTAAGGGCGATGAGCTCTACATTTTCAAGGTCAGCGTAGAAGCGACCAAGGTCAGCAGAAGCTTGCAACACCTTCTTGATGGCAATGAGCTCCTGGATGTTGAGGTCAGCATCCAGTTCCAAGCGACGCAAGGGCTCAGAAATATCTCGCAAGCTACCAATGGCAAAGCCATGGTGCTCTACGAAAATCTCAGCCATTTCTTGAATTTCTGTAAATTGATTTTGAATTCTTTCTGGATTGGTCATAGGCACCAAGTCACGCAATTCCGCCTGAGCCTGTTCAGTCTGCAGGTATTCTGTGAACTGGTCCTTGACCTTGTTAAATTCTAATTGGTCTAAAATCTTTGTGTTCATAGCTCCTATTATAACACATTTGACTATAGGGGGGTGGAGGTGGGAAATGCTTGGAACAATACTGTTGACTGATTTTGTCTAAAGTTTGTTGATGGACAGTTTTGTCTGTAGCCTTTTTATTTTTTAGCTAGTTTTATGTAAACTAGTTTCCTTAAAATAAGAGATTTTCAATCAAAACCAATGCACCCATCTATGCTATAATAAAGCTATGACTAATCAGAAAAAATTACTATTAATCGACGGTTCATCCGTTGCCTTTCGTGCCTTTTTCGCACTTTATAATCAAATTGACCGTTTTCGTAACAATAACGGCCTTCATACCAATGCCATCTACGGTTTCCACCTCATGTTGGACAACCTACTTGAGCGAATCCAGCCGACCCATGTCTTGGTAGCCTTTGATGCTGGAAAAACAACTTTCCGTACAGAGATATTTGCGGACTATAAGGCTGGTCGTGCCAAGACTCCAGAGGAATTTCGTGAACAGTTCCCTTACATCCGTGAGATGTTGGCTGCACGTGGCATCGCCTATTATGACTTGGCTCAGTACGAGGCAGATGACATTATCGGTACCTTAGCTAAGATGGCTGAAAATACCAGTGAGGACTACCAAATCACAGTTGTTTCTGGGGATAAAGACTTGATTCAGCTGACTGACGAAAATACAGTCGTTGAGATTTCGAAAAAAGGTGTAGCCGAGTTTGAAGCCTTCACACCTGACTACCTCATGGAGAAAATGGGGATTACTCCAGCGCAATTCATCGACCTCAAGGCCCTCATGGGTGATAAGTCCGATAATATTCCAGGGGTTACTAAGATTGGTGAAAAGACTGGTCTCAAGCTCCTCTTGGAACACGGTTCCCTTGAAGGTATCTATGACCATATTGATGAGATGAAGAAGTCCAAAATGAAGGAAAATCTCATCAATGACAAGGAACAAGCCTTCCTTTCTAAGACCCTGGCGACTATTGATACCCAGTCTCCTATTGAAATTGGCCTAGATGATACGGCCTTTACGGGACCTGACCTTGAAAAATTGGCAGCCTTTTATGACGAGATGGGCTTTGTTCAGTTCAAAAATGCCCTTGGTGGAGAGGCTGTGCCACAAGATTTTGATGTAGCCTATACAGAGCCAAGCCAAGTGACAGAAGATCACTTCAGCCCTGATGATTTCTTTTATTTTGAAATCCTTGGTGAGAATTATCACACTGAGCCTATCATCGGTTTTTCATGGGGTAACGACAAGCAGATTTATGCGTCTACAGATACTGATCTACTCAAATCAGACGCCTTCCAGGCAGCTCTTTCTAAAGCTGTTAATATCTACGATTTCAAGCGTAGTAAGGTCCTTTTGAGTCATCTAGGTATTGACTTGCCTACGGCTAATTTTGATGCCCGTCTGGCCAAGTATCTCCTCTCAACCGTTGAGGACAATGAATTGTCAACCATTGCCCGTCTCTATACAGACTTGCCGCTTGAAACAGATGAAGTGGTTTATGGTAAAGGGGCTAAACGTGCCGTTCCTGAAACAGAGGTCTTGCTCAGCCACCTAGCTAAAAAAGTCAAGGTCCTTCAGGTAGCTAAACCTGTCATGCTTGAAAAATTGGCTGAACACGGCCAATCAGAGCTTCTCTTTGATATGGAGTTACCACTGGCAAATGTGCTAGCTAAGATGGAAATCGCTGGTATTAAGGTTAAGGGACAAACCCTTAACGAGATGGCAGTGGAAAACCAAGTAGTCATCGATAAATTGACCCAAGAAATCTATGAGATGGCGGGCGAAGAGTTTAATATTAACTCGCCTAAACAGTTGGGTGTTATCCTCTTTGAAAAGATGGGGCTACCTTTGGAATACACTAAGAAAACCAAGACCGGTTACTCGACAGCTGTGGATGTCCTTGAACGTTTGGCACCAATTGCTCCAATCGTAGCTAAGATTTTGGAGTACCGCCAAATCACCAAGCTTCAGTCTACCTATGTCTTGGGGCTTCAGGATTATATTCTTGAGGATGGTAAGATCCATACCCGTTACATGCAAGATTTAACACAGACAGGTCGACTCTCATCAGTGGATCCAAACTTGCAAAATATCCCTGTTCGCTTGGAGCAAGGTCGTCTCATCCGTAAGGCTTTTGTCCCATCGACTGAGGACGCAGTGCTTTTAAGCTCGGATTACTCACAGATTGAGTTGCGCGTGCTTGCCCACATTTCGGGAGATGAGCATTTGATTGCTGCTTTTAAAGAGGGGGCAGATATCCATACCTCTACAGCCATGCGTGTTTTTGGTATTGAAAAGCCAGAGGATGTCACACCTAACGACCGTCGTAACGCCAAAGCTGTTAACTTCGGTATCGTTTATGGCATTTCTGACTTCGGTCTTTCTAACAACCTTGGCATTAGCCGTAAGAAGGCCAAGGAGTATATCGACACCTACTTTGAGCGTTATCCTGGTATCAAGGCCTATATGGATAATGTGGTCCGTGAGGCCAAGGATAAAGGATATGTAGAAACTCTCTTCCATCGCCGTCGTGAGTTGCCAGATATCAATTCTCGTAACTTTAATGTTCGCAACTTCGCAGAGCGTACAGCCATCAACTCGCCTATTCAGGGAAGTGCTGCTGATATCCTCAAGATTGCTATGATTAACTTAGACAAGGCTTTGGTAGAAGGTGACTATAAAACTAAGATGCTCCTCCAAGTGCACGATGAAATCGTCCTTGAGGTGCCAAACGATGAACTTGTAGCGATGAAAGCCTTGGTTAAAGAAACCATGGAAGCTGCAGTCGAACTCGCTGTCCCACTCATTGCAGATGAGAATGACGGCCGCACATGGTATGAGGCAAAGTAAAACATGAAAGAAAATTTTCCATTTACCTACTTTCTCTTGCGTTACATGCTAGGATTCCTGGCCGTTGTCCTAGCTATCGTAGCAGTATTGGTGATTATCACCTACTTTATGACCAAGTAGAAATAGACAGATTAAAGCTGGACTGAGGTCCAGCTTTTTTTGATGCGTTTAAGTATTTTGTGTGAATATTATGAGCTTCTTTTCTAAAAGTTTTGAGTTACTTTATAAAATGATATTGAGTTTGTGTGTCGTATTTATGTATTGTGAAATAAATTGTGTTGATAATTTCTTTTATGGGGAGTATTTTTCAATATTTAGTGAAAAAGATACCGTTATTTATAAAAAATTTATTTTTAAAGAGTAGAATTTTTGGTTGCTTTTAAGAAAAATTAAATTAGAAATCATAATGCATATGGGAAGGTTTAGCATTCTGTATTCTCAAAAAATTAAAGGAAAATAAAACTGACATATGTTGACATTATCACTATAATTGTAATGATTTTACGATTTTTAAAATTGTGTAAAACTGGCTATTTTCTAATTGTCAATCTAATCTTAATAACAATAAAATGATAACACCATTTCTAAAATACCGTAAAAAACCTTATTTTCAGATTGTTAATTAACCAAAAACGTTAATTTAAATTTTCAAAAAATACTTGACACTCTTAAAATTCGGGAGTAAAATTCTAACATAAAGTTAAAAGGAGAGAAAATTATGAAAAAGAAGCAACTTTTTTCTTTGCGTAAAAAGAAAATTGGATTGTGCTCAGTTATTTTAGGAATGGCTATTATTGGGGGAGTTCCAATGGTGGCACATGCAGATAGTGTAGATGCAACAACGAACCCAATTACAGAGCTTGTAGCTACAAGTGGAGGAGATAATACATCAACTCCTGCTGAGGCTAATACAGCTGTGACAACAGCTAGTGCACCAGCTGTTGAATCTTTTACAACATCGACAACTACTACAATAGATTCTAAGCAATCATCTGATGTCGTTTTTCTAGGTGTTGATACGAATACTAAGACAAGTACAGAAACTGTTAAGTCAACGACTGAGTATCAATTGGATGAAAATCTTGATGCGGGAGTGACTAAAGTAGTCTCAGAAGCTAAAGATGGTCAAACAACGACAACAGAAAAAACAGAAGTTAAACAAACAGATTTTGACGCTCTCGTTGACCCAAGAGTTAAAGATGACACTAACCGTTATGTGACTGAGAAGTTTTATCATATTGATAACAGCAAAGAAATCCCAAGTGATCGTATCGTTATTGATAAGATTTACTTGGACTTACCAGCTGATACTTCTCAATTTGACCTTGGTAACTCACCAAAATCACCACGTGAGTTAGCTGCAGTGGGAAATAATGTTTACTGGAATAAGGGTAAAAAAGTTGTCCCACAAGAGTATTATAACTACACCAAAGACTATTTACCTATCGAAAATACAAAGGGTGCGCTAGGTACGTTAGACGAGATTTATTATTATAATACCTCAATGGCGAAATTGTTTAGGATTGCATCAGGTGACTATTTATCGGGGTTGATTCCTCTCACGCCTAATGACTCAGATGATCTTAAACGTTACTATTCTAGCGAATATATTACTGATGGTTTGTATGCGGATGCTAAGGCCGCTTATATGCGTGTTGAAGATGCAATGAATCGTGCAAAACAGCTCGATGAGAAGAATGGTAGTAGTTTATGGACTGAAAGTAATGGAAGTGGGCTTACTAATCAAGTCAAGTTTGAAATAGCTAGTCAAGCCTTTGATACGATAACACAACGCTATAATAATAGCAGAGGTTATTATGGAACCAAAATCAACTATACAATTGCACCAAGTATGACAACTGAGGAGCGTTCAGAATTTGAAGCTACTATAAAGAAATTACCCCTTGCTATTCGTCAGAATATTTTGAAGCTACTTGTGTCTGATGAATCTTTACGAGCTGGAGGAAAGACAAGCGCTCCTGTTGGGAACACAACACATAATAGTCAGCATATTGATTTGTTAAATTACCGTGTTAAAGACACATATAAATTAGAGGTGGTTTCTGGTAAAGAAGTTGCAGTTGAAAGAAAAGGGGTACTTGTGCCTCAACCTAAAAGGATGATTAGTGTTCTGTTGCATGAATTATCACATGTAATTGATGGTTTTAGTGGTACTCATCTCACTAAAAATAATCCTGAAGATAGCGATTTCGGTGCTGACGATAATGATAAGAAAGTTTTAGTTGGCTTTTCTGATAGTGAAGAGTTCAAGAAGATTTATAATACTTACTTTAAAGATAAGATTGTTGCAACATATTATCGTGATAATATTGAAGAAGCTTTCGCAGATTCTCTTGGAGGTTATATTGAGTACAGGATTCTTGGTATTTCTCCAGAGCACTACATTAAACGTCCGGATAAGGATGGTAAGGAACACATTATTACCTTACTTGAGGGAGATGAATTCTACAACAGTCCTGATGCATATGATCCACTACTAACGGCAGAGGCCGAGACAGGTTACTATTCTAAGTTATACGCTAAGCTTTTCGAAGACCCAGCTGTAGTTACAATGAAAAACAGCAAGACTGTCACTAAATCCGATGTTCAAAATGGTCTTGTGGTTTATGGTGCTAAACCTACTGAAAAAACAGTAACAACACCATTTAAAGTTATTTATAAGTCAGATGATAGCAAAGATTTTGGTTACATTGCTGAGGTTGGTGGTAAGAATGGTGAAAAGGTTATCCGCACAAGCTACGTTTTGAAAGATAATAAACCTGAAGCAGTTGAAAAAGTCTTATCTGATATTGTTGCTGTTGATAAAGTAGTGACTAAAGGAACTAAGACCAAAACTGCTATTGCTGATGTGATTCCTGTTGCCATCAAGTATGTTCAAGATGCAACCCTTGATAAAGGTGTAGAAAAAGCAGATGATAAAAACGTTGGTTCACGAGGCTATACAACAGTAACAACTACCTATAAGTTAGATCCTGTAACAGGGGAAATCACATCAAGTGAAACTAAAGTTGTTACACCTATGGTTGAAAAGGTTGTTTATGTTGGAACTAAGGTTACTAAAGTAGATGATCCTAAACAAGCAGAGCAACCAGCTAAAAAGCCTGAATTGAAACCAGAAATCAAGTCTAAACAACAACATCGTCCAGCTGTGAAACCGGCAGTAGAAACTAAACCACAAGTAGCTGTTAACCAAAAAACACCAAAAGTTGAGAAAGCCCAAGTAGTATCCGCTAAGCTAGAACAAGTTTCTACTAATCAAGCTGCTACCGTGGAAGCTACACAGGCAGTGGTTAATCGCCGTGGCACAACAGAATACCAGGCAGCCCTTCCGCAAACAGGTGAAGCAGATACAGCTGTTTACGTTTTGGCAGGTTTGGGGATGATTGGACTTGCGGGAGTAGCAACTCGTAGGCGTCGTGTATAGTATCTTGTAAGAGTTGAATAATCTCGTCAATTTGATGAGATTATTTAGTCTAGTGTTAAAAGAGCTTTATGATACTAAATATATACATAAGTAACTAGGAGGGGAGCAATGGCACGATATTTAGTGGGTACAGGTAGCAATTGTTGGAATTTTACTGATGCCTACAATGCTGCTAAAAATGGTGATATCATTGAGTTTGATAAAGGATATACATATGAGCTTCCATCTTTCAGTGTACAGGTAATTGAAAAGGACCTACACTTTGTTGGACACGTGGAAAAGAAAGAAGGTAACAGTACTTTTCATAATGTTCTTAACGCATATTTTGATGTGACAAATGGAGCGAAGGTGACCTTTGAAAATCTATGGTTTAAAACGAGTGATAATAGAGTTGCTCTTTCTGTAACAAATGGGGCAGATGTTTTTTGTACGAATATTTATTTTGAAGAGCAAATTTTAAACAATGAGAAGTTCTTACTTTATGCAAGCAATAACGCTAAGCTTCATCTGAATGAAGTAGGGATGAAGGTGGTTAATGGCTCAACTACGACAGTTGGTGTTTTTTCCTCAGAGTTAATCATTGAAAATTCTAGAATTTTGGGTCAATTAGATTTAGAGCAAGGGTCTAGAATGATGATGAACAGTGTTCACTTGGAGCATTATACTAAAAATGCAATTTGTGCTACTGACTCTAGAATAACGGTAAAAAGCTCAACAATTAAAGGTGGAAATACTCAAAATAATCTTCCTTTGATTTGGTTAGAAAATGTTGTCTGGGCTTCTGAATCGACATCAATGGTACAACCAAACTATATAAATTCAATTAACTTGTCTGAAAATGTATTATTTTCGTCTCAAAATGACAGAATTACGTCAATAAATACTTATTCAAGTCAAGTGTACTTAGAGCAAACAACAATTACTGATATTATACTCTTAAACGAAAAATCTTTTGGTGTTTTTAGAGGTGAGATTAATTTTCTTGGAAATAACAGCGAAAAGATAGATTTAGAATTAAATGATAACAGTGCAATCTTTGCCGATTGTTTAGTCCTTCATCGTAGTGTTGAGCCTAACTGTCGTGTGTCGAGTTCTTCCTATCTTCAAATAAAAAATCTGAGCTATCCCGAAGGAGATATCGCAGATTTAAATTATGAGATTTCTGATGATAGTAAGTATGTTTTAGAAACTTCCGAAGTACAGATTCAACCGAAAGAAAATGAAAATAATGCTCTTGAGGAACTAAATAATCTTGTTGGTCTTGATAAGGTTAAGCAAGAGATTAAAAAGATGGTTCGTATGGTTGACTTCAACAAAAAGCGTATTGAAAAGGGATTACCGCCTGAAAAGCAGACACTTCATTCTGTTTTTATGGGAAATCCAGGTACAGGTAAGACTACAGTAGCTCGTTTGTTAGGTGAGGTTCTCTATCAAAATGGAGTATTGTCAGGCGATTCTTTCCGATTTGTTGAAGCGACAGAATCTGATTTGATTTCGTCTAATGTGGGCGGTACTGCTGAACAAACTCAACGTTTATTAGAAAAGGCTAAAGGTGAACTGCACCCCAAAAGTTAGACAGAAAAAATCTAACTTGGGGTGTTTTTATTATGAAATTGACTTATGAAGATAAAGTT
>ERZ773180.1813-NODE-1813-length-9981-cov-39.678823_pt1 | contig 9981 bp, 8 predicted proteins | sample MGYA00511080_ERZ773180 | MGnify/ENA primary metagenome ERZ773180 (study PRJEB29015, sample SAMEA2738175) | human oral metagenome | biome: human oral; feature: human-associated habitat; material: saliva | place: China | collected 2178 ...
TGCAGTCCGAACGCCGTTTTGAGGGCGGCCGCCTGGTGCGCGGTGAGGACGATGTACTCAACGAGCTGGACGAAAACGCCATTGAGGCAGCCGTCCAGATGAAAGAAGCCGAGGAAGACGCCGGCCGCGAGGCCGAGGTCATCGCCTTGACGATGGGACCCGAGGACGCCGAGGACGCGCTCATGCGTGCCCTGCAGATGGGCGCGGACCGCGCCTTCTTAGTCTCCGACGAGTTCCTCGAGGGCTCCGACGTCATCACGACCGCGTCGGTGCTTTCCGTCGCGATCGCAAAGGTCAGCGAAGAATGTGGACCCGTCGACCTGGTCGTCACCGGCATGGCGTCGCTGGACGCGATGACCTCCATGCTGCCCGGCGCCCTGGCCGCCAAGGCGCACATGCCGCTGCTGGGCCTGGCCCGTACCCTGAGCGTCGCGGACGGCGCCGTCACGATTGAGCGCTCCGTTGACGGCTACACCGAGACGCTGCGCGCCGTGCTGCCCGCCGTCGTCTCCGTGACCGACCAGATCAACGAGCCTCGTTACCCGGCCTTCGCCGCGATGAAAGCCGCCCGCAAGAAACCCCTCGACCAGTGGGGTATTGACGACCTCGTCGAGGTTCCCGGTGGCGAGGCCCTCGTCATGCGCCGTGCGCTGACATCCGTGACTTTCAGCGAGGAGAACGTGCGCGACGGTTCCGGCACGATCATTCAGGACGCCGGCGAGGGCGGGCGTGCGCTGGCCGACTACATTCTTTCGGTGGTGAAGTGATATGACGCAGCAGATGAGTTCCCCGATCCTCGTCCTGGCAGACCAGTCCGGGGCACACCTGACTTCTCTGGCTCGCCAGGCGCTCACGCTGGCGGCGTCCCTGACCTCCGGTGACGTGGTGGCTCTTTCCGTGGCAGCCGCCCCCGACGAGGCCGCGCTGGCCGAGCTGGGTGCGACCCGCCTCCTGCACGCGGACCTGGGTCCCTCCGGTCATTCCTCGGTGGTTGCCTCCGATGCGGTCATCGCTGCGCTGGGCACCGACTCGTTCGGCCTGGTGCTGCTGTGCTCCGACTACCGTGGTCGTGAGATCGCCGGGCGCGTCGCCGCCCTGACCGAGGCCGGCGTCATCTCTGGTGCCGCCTCCGTTTCCTTCGACGGCGGCGTCCTCCAGGTCGGCAAGACCGCTCTGGGTGGCTCCTGGTCGATGGGCATCGTGCTCGAGGGCCAGACCCCCATCGTTGGCATCTCCTCCGGAATCATCGACGAGGCCCCCGTCGTCTCGCCCGTCTCCCTGACCCCCGAGCCCCTCGCGGTTGAGCTGAGCCCCGAGGCCAGCGCGGTCGAGGTGGTTTCCAGCGTGGCCGACGAAGAGGAAGGCGTGTCCCTGACCGACGCCTCGACCGTCGTGTGCGGTGGCCGCGGCGTGGACGGCGATTTTGGGCTGGTTCAGTCCCTCGCGGACGTCCTCGGTGGAGCCGTGGGTGCGACCCGCGTTGCCTGCGACGAGGGCTGGGCGCCCCGTAGCGAACAGATCGGCCAGACCGGCCTGACCGTCACCCCCAACCTCTACATCGGCCTGGGCGTGTCCGGCGCCATTCACCACACGGTGGGCATGCAGTCCGCCGCCCACATCGTTGCCGTGTGCGACGACCCGGATGCCCCGATCTTCGAGATCGCGGACTTTGGCGTGGTCGGTGACGTGAGCGAGGTCGTCCCTGCCGCCCTGGCGATCATCGAGGAGGCGCGCTCCCAGGCGTGAGTGTCTACCTCGACCACGCGGCCACGACGCCGCTGCGCGAGTGCGCGCTCGACGCGTGGACGCGCGTCCAGCGTGATCTGGCCCAGTCCCCCGGCAATCCCGCCGCTCTCCACTTCGGAGGGCGGCGGGCCCGTCGCATGCTCGATGACGCGCGCGAACAGGTCGCTGAGGCCTTGGGGGCCGACATTCACGAGGTCGTCTTCACCTCCGGGGCCACCGAATCCGACGCGCTGGGTGTCGTGGCGGCAGCCCGGGGCGCACGCGCGCGCGAGGAGTCCCGCGCCCTCATCGTCGTCTCGGGCGTCGAGCACGATGCCGTTACCCACCAGCGTGAGGTCGTGTGCCGTGACGGGTTTGACTGGGAGGTTCTGCCGGTGGATGCCGGCGGCCTGTCGGTGCTACCCGTGGTTTCTGGTTACGACGCGCCGCCGTCGTGGGACGGTCGCCTCGCGGTCGCCTCCATGGCCCTCGTGTCCTCCGAGATCGGCACCATTCAGCCGGTCGCCGACTGTGTTGTGCTCGCGCACCGTGTCGGCGGCCTCGTCCACAGCGATGCGGCCCAGGCCCTGTCGACCGTGGACGTCTCCTTTGCGGGCCTCGGACTGGACCTCATGAGCGTCGGCGGTCACAAGATTGGAGCCCCCGCCGGGATCGGTGCGCTGCTCGTTCGGCGCGGCATCCCGATGGTGACCGACCGCCCGGGAGGCGGACACGAGCGCTCGATCCGTTCGGGAACCCCCGACGTCGCGGGCGCGTGCGCCCTCGCCGCCGCGCTCACCGAGGTCGTCTCCGAGCGCGCCGCCTTCGCTGCCCGCGCGGCCGACCTGCGTGCTCACCTGTTGGCCCACCTGCCCGACGGTGTGTCCCCGACGGTGGGGGAGTCGGCCTCGTGCCCGGCTATTATCCACCTGTCCCTGCCCACCGCCCGCCCTGAGGCCGTCCTTATGGCCTTCGACATGGCCGGTATCGCGGTGTCCGCCGGGTCCGCGTGCCACGCGGGTGTCACCCGCCCCTCCGATATCGTCATGGCGATGGGGCGCACCGAAGAGCAGGCTCTCGGAGTCCTGCGTGTCTCCCTCGGACGTGAGACGACCCGCGACGATATCGACGCCTTCCTGTCCGCCCTGCCCGCCGCGATGCGTGCGGGCGCAGCCCTGGACGGCGTCGCCCACGTGCGCAACGAACGAAACGAGGAGCGCTGAGCATGCGAGTCCTGGCAGCACTGTCCGGCGGCGTGGACTCCGCCGTCGCCGCCGCGAAAGCCGTCGAGGCTGGGCACGAGGTGGTCGGGGTCCACATGGCCCTGTCCTCCCAGCCGCAGGAGTGTCGAATCGGCTCACGCGGATGCTGTTCCATCGAGGACGCCGGGGATGCCGCCCGCGCCGCCGAGATCATCGGCATCCCCTTTTACGTGTGGGACCTGGCGAGCGAATTCGAGCAAACTGTCATCACCGACTTCGTCGAGCAGTACCGGGCCGGGCGCACCCCCAACCCGTGCGTGCGCTGCAACGAGTTCGTGAAGTTCCGTGAGCTCGCCGCCCGCGCCCGCGCCCTCGGCTTCGACGCGGTGTGCACCGGCCACTACGCGGCCATCGTGGACGGGGCGACCGGCCCCGAGTTGCACCGCGGCGCCGATAACCTCAAAGACCAGTCCTACGTGCTGGCCGTCATGGGACCCGAGGAACTGACCCGCGTCGTCCTGCCGCTCGGCGACGCGCCCAACAAGGCGTGGGTGCGCGCCGAGGCGGAGCGCCTGGGCCTGGGCGTGTCCAACAAGCCGGACTCCTACGACATCTGCTTCATCCCCGACGGCGACACGCAGGGCTTTCTGCGCTCCCACCTGGGCGCTGCCGAGGGCGACATCGTTACCCCCGACGGTGAGGTTCTGGGGCGCCACGAGGGCTATTGGAACTACACGGTCGGACAGCGCAAAGGCCTGGGCATCGGAGCGCCTGCCCCCGACGGTCGCCCCCGCTACGTCCTCGAGACCAGGCCCGAGACTAACCAAGTCGTCGTCGGTGCCTCCGAGCTTCTGTCCATCTCCCGTATTGAAGCGACGGACGCCGTCTGGCTCGCCTCCGACGACGACGGCTCCGATGCCACCGACCTCTTTGTGCAGCTGCGCGCGCACGGCACGCCCGTTCCCGTCGCGTCGCTGATGCGGGACGAGGAAGCTGGAACCATCAGCGTTGTCCTCGAAGCGGGCGCGCGCGGCGTGGCGCGGGGCCAGTCGATGGTCGTCTACAGGAGGACACGCGTCCTCGGAGAAGGCACGATCAACGCCACCGCGCGCTGAGTCGTGCTGCGCGCAGGCGCTTCCCGGACCGGCTGTCCCTTCTTGACAGGTCGTCCACCCAGGCGTACACGCCCTACCCGCCACGCGTATGAGGGACACCACCCTGTGGTGGTAGGACGCCTCGTCACATTGTGTTCGGACGTGGTGGCTCCTATCGGTTAGACTTGGGTGCGCGCGCGAGTGGCGGAATTGGCAGACGCGCTGGATTTAGGTTCCAGTGTCTTTGACGTGTGGGTTCGAGTCCCATCTCGCGCACCGGCATCGCCCCCTCGCAGTGGGGGAGCGACCCTCATAGACTGAGGGGCATGAGCACTTTGGACATCGGCCAGCAGGCCCCCGACTTTACCGTCGATACCACCCAGGGGACGCTGTCCCTGTCGGATCTCCTCGCCGCTTCCTCGCGGGGCGTCGTCGTCTATTTCTACCCGAAGGCATCCACGCCTGGCTGCACGAAGGAGGCCTGTGACTTCCGGGATTCTCTGGCCTCTCTGACCGGTGCTGGCTACTCCGTTATCGGCGTGTCTGCCGACTCGATGGCTGCTCTTGAACGCTTTGCGGAGAAGCAATCTTTGACCTTCCCGCTGGCTTCCGACCCCGATCACGAGGTCCTCGAGGCCTACGGTGCGTGGGGGGAGAAGAAGAACTACGGTCGCACGTACGTCGGCATCATCCGCTCCACCGTCGTCGTTGCCCCGGATGGCACCGTGGCACTGGCTCAGTACAACGTGAAGGCTACCGGTCACGTGGCTCGTCTGCGCAAGGCGCTCGGGATCGACTAACCTCTTGCTTCCTGAGTAATCACCTACTATGCTTGTTCAACAAGTGATAGGTGAGTGTTGGTGGAGGACTCATGGGGGCTGCAATGCCGGACGCATACCGGGTCGGCTCAGGATCGGTCATGCCCGACTATCCGGGAGGCATGCCCACGCGTCTGGCTGACCGTCCCGCCCTGCCCGCCGAGGCCTCGGCCCCCACCGCGGAACCCACGAAACAAGCCTTCACCTCCGCGCCCGAAGCGCCGACGAAGAATGGCCAGCCGCGAATTGCTCCCCTCTCGTCCGACGTCGAACACACGGTCATCGCGCGCGTCCCACCCCGGGACGGGTACCCCTTAATCTCGCAGTCATCGCCGACGACCAAGCCCACGCCGGTCGTCACACCCGCACCGAAGGACGAATACGCCTCGGCGGTCGTGATCCCCTCCGCCTCCTACACGCAGCCGAGCACGACCCCCGCGCCACAGGTCGCCCCGCCCACGCCGCCGCTGAGCCGCTTCTCGCCCCAGGAGCAGAGCTTTGTGCCACGCGAGGAGACCCCCACCGAGCGGGAATACGCCCACTGTGACGAGGCCTCGGCAGCCTTCTACGGGGACAGTGACGATGACTGGAGCGTCGAACACGACCTGCCCACGCGCACCGATGCTGAGCCGAGTAGGCGAGCGTCTCGCGTTCCTCGGAGCGTGCCGGGTGAGCAGGTTGTCGCTCGCTTCGCCAAAGCCGACAAGGAACGCCGCCGGGACGCGCGTGCTTATCGCTACGAGGAACTGGACGAGCGCCTGCCCCTGCGCCGCGAGCGTCCCAAGCGGCGCACGCGTGCCATCCGCGGCCTCGCCATGTTTATCGTCGGTTTCCTGCTGGCTGTCCTCCTGGCTGTCGGCACCTACGTGGGGGTGTCCTACCTGCGTACCATGGCGGCCAATAACCTGGCGCACTCGCTCGATGCGTGCTCGGTGAGCAGCCCCTACGCGCGCCTGGCCTCCGACAAGACCTCCCTGACTCTCGTGGCCTACGGGGACGGGGCCAACGGCCTGTCGCAGACGGACTTCCGCTGCATCCTGGATGAACTCGACACTCCGTCGTCGGTGCGTGAGCGCATGCTGATCACTCGCGCGGTCGACGGTGCCCAGCACGAGGAATGGAACGTCTACCGCGTGACCTGGACGTATCACCCCGAGGATGGACTCAGCGTCGTCCTGAGCACTCGATAGGAACGTCATCAGGAGTTATCTCAGGGATCACGATCTGAGATATTGCGTCGGATGAGTGACGGCACCGCCGTAAAATCGACAGGCATTTTACCCGTGAAGGAGCCTGTTGTGTCCGATACACTGCCCGCCGCCCCCGTCGGCGACGATATTGCCTTGGCGATCCGAGGACTCGTCAAGATCTACGGAAACCTCGTCGCCGTCGCCGACCTCTCCCTCGATATCCCCACCGGGTCGTTCTACGGGATCGTCGGCCCCAACGGTGCCGGTAAAACCACGACGCTGACCATGGCCACCGGCCTGCTGACCCCCGACCGTGGTACGGCCTACGTGCACGGCGTCGATGTGTGGGGTGACACCCAGCGGGCGCGCGGTCTGCTCGGCGTTATGCCTGACGGCATGCGTCTCCTCGACCGACTCTCCGGCCCCGACTTCCTCGTCCACGTCGGCATGCTGCACGGGTTGGATGCCTCTACCGCCCGCGAGCGCGCCCAGGAACTGCTGGCCGCCCTCGATCTGGCCGAGGCGGGCAAGAAGCTGATCAGCGACTACTCGGCCGGCATGACAAAGAAGATCGCGCTGTCCGCCGCCCTCATCCACTCCCCGCGTGTACTCGTCCTCGACGAACCCTTCGAGGCCGTGGACCCCGTCTCCGCAGCCAATATCCGCCAGATCCTCACCGATTACACGCGCCGAGGCGGCACCGTCATCCTGTCCTCGCATGTGATGGCGACCGTCCAGCAGCTCTGCACGCACGTGGCCATCATCGACAAGGGGCGTGTCCTCGTCGCCGGCACCACCGACGAGGTCGCCCAGGGCGGCGACCTGGGGGAGCGCTTCACCTCCCTGGTCGGCGGCGTCCACTCCGAGGAAGGCCTGTCGTGGTTGGGCAACTGATTCGCCTCAAGCTCCGCATCATCTGGAATACGGTTCGTCGCCAGACTGCCGTGCTGGTGCTCGCGATCCTCGGCACCCTGCAGTTCGGGACCATGTATGTGGGCGCGCTGGTGGGCACCGCCTTCCTTGCTCAATCCGAAGGAGCAGCGACCCTTGCGGCGGTGCTGCCCATCGTGGGTCCCGTCGTCTTCCTCCTGTGGTTGATCCTGCCGATCCTGTTCTCAGCGATGGATAATTCGCTGGATCCCGTGCGCCTGTCGCCCTACGTCGGGCCGAGCAAACGCCTCGGTGCGGCGCTGGTGGCATCGACGGCCGTGGGTCCAGGCGGCCTCCTGTCCGCCATGGCTCTCTTTGTGCCTGTCTGGTTTGCCCTGTGGCGTGCCCAGTGGGTGGCGGCCCTCGGGTGGCTCCTCGCAGGCATCGTCACCCTTCCTCTTGCAGTGCTGTGGGCGCGCGCGGTCGGAACCTGGTTCGCGGTGCGCCTGGATAGCTCGGGCAAGAAAGATACCCTGACCATGGTCGGCTTCGTGACCTTCTTCGTCGTGCTGACCCCTCTGGGCTACTGGATGAAACTCCTGTCGGAGAGTTTCTCAGCCGAGGTCTTCTACGCCGGGATGAACGTCGCTCTGTGGACGCCCGTCGGTGCGCCCTTCGGTGTCGTCGTCTCGCTTCTCGAGGGCGCGTGGGGGGCCGCCGCGATCCGCGTGCTCATTACGGTGGCCACGGCCGTCGTCGGCTGGCGCGCCTGGCTGGCCGTCCTGCGCCCCGTCATGAGCGGATACGCCGGCCCCATTAGCGCCGACGCGCAGCGTGCCATCGACGAGGGGCGCCACCTCATCGATGAGTCCGTCGAGGAGGACGCGCGAGGACAGCGCACTGCCCAATCTCGTGCGGCTGGCCTGCGCAGCGTCGATACGTTCACGCGGCTGGGCCTCGGGGTGCGCAGCGCTTCGCTGGCTGCGCGTACGCTGCGCTACTGGGTCGTGGATCCCCGCCTGAACATGAACCTGGTGTTTGCCGTGATCTTCCCGATCATCGGAGTCCTTATGGGGCGCGTGGGTACTGAGGATCACATGAGTCAGCTCCTGTACACAGGGATTTTCCTCTACCTGGTGCCCATCACGTCGGGCATGGCCGTCGGCGCACTCATGCAATACGATTCGACGGGCGCGTGGATCGTCGTCTCGTCCGGCATGAGCGGGCGTGAGGAGCGTCGCGGCCGCCTCGCTGGTTCCCTCATCGTCCTCGTTCCTCAGGTCATCGGATACCTCATTCATGATGTCGTCGCAGGAGTGAGTGCCGCGGACTTTGTGTTCCATCAGGTGATGGGTGTCGTCCTCTTTTCGGGCGCGGCCGCCACGACCCTCGTCGTGAATGCCCGCTGGGTGTATCCGGTTCAGCCTCCGGGCGTCTCACCGATGGCGGCGAAGGGCACCGGGTCGTTCCTGATGACGATGCTCCTGCAGCTCATCGGCTTCGCGGGGGTCGCGGTTCTGCAGCTGCCCTCCTATGTGCTCATCGCCTTGGCGTCCTTCGGCCTCGTTCCAATGTGGGTTGCCTACACGGTTGCTCTGCCGTGGTCCATCCTCATCCTGGAGGGTGCCGTGCGCGTCGGTGGGCGTGTCTGGGATCGCTACGCGGTGGCCGCGCTCACCACGATTCGCAGCTGGCCGGGACACTGATCTCCTTCTTCGTGGTTACGAGGCCGGGGTTGCCCATTGGGGTGCCCCGGCCTCGTCCCTTTATGCCCGAGAATGTTGCTGCCTGGTCCCGGTGTGATGGCCGCTGATGATGAGCGGTGTCATGTGCGCTTCTGACCAGGCGTTCATTACATCGCGGTGCGCTAGATTGATGAAAAAATGGGCTTAGTTTGTGGACAAGGATGCGGATACTCGGTAATGTAATGCTCGTAACCTGACCATCGATGGAGAGGAATCTTCCATGCGTATCCCGTCAATGTCGCGTTCTCTCGTCGTAGCGGCTGCCCTGAGTGCCGCTGCTCTTCCCGTGCTCCTGCCTTCGCCCACCTATGCTGCGGACGTCGCGGGACCGGCAACCTGCTACCTCGCGGACGAGAATGACAACATCCTCGAGCCGCGACGTCAATACGTGCCAAATGACGGGGCCGGTGAGATTCCCGTGCATCCCAGCCCGGTCGTTCCCGGCCAGTACACACTGGAAATCAGTGCACCGGCGCTCAACTTCGATCCCGACCAACCCGATGTCTATTTCGTGTGCGAAGTCTTTTATTCCGCCCTGGGGAGTGTGCGCCTCGTGGACGCCGATGGAACCGTGCTGGCGACGCAGCGTTATGGCAACGATCAGAATGACCCGTCGCGCGCAGCGCTCACTGCGCTACCGGCGTTGCCCGAGGGGTACGAAATCGTCCCGGGCCAGACGATCCGAGGCTTCGACGCTGCCGCTCGCACGGTTGATCCGAATGATCCCGCGAACGCGCGCGCCGTGGGTGCGAACATCGACATCGTGATCCGCAAGGTGTCGAATAATCCGGCGCCGACGCCATCGGCTTCGACGCCTACCCCCACTCCCTCTACGCCCGCGACGCCCGTGCCTTCCACGCCCGCGACGCCCGGCCCCACTCCCTCGGTGACTTCGACGCCCGTGCCTTCCACGCCCGCGACGCCCGTCCCCACGCCCTCGGTGACTGCGACGCCCGTGCCTTCCGCGCCCGCGACGCCCGTCCCCACGCCCTCGGTGACTTCGACGCCCGTGCCTTCCGCGCCCGCGACACCCGCGAAGCAGACGCCTGCTCCGAAGCTCGCACACACGGGCACGGTCGCGGGAGGCTTCGCCGGTGCGGCGGCCCTCCTAGGCCTCATCGGCGCTGGGGTGATCGCCCTGCACAGGCGTCGTGGCTGACACTTGCGTCTGTAGACGCATCGACGCCCCGCAGTTCAAAACTGAACTGCGCCCCGAAACTTGGACGCTTTTAATGGTAGCCGTTATGCGGCTTCCCGTAGGGTCTGATCCCGGTATTCTGCCGGGGTCAGGCCCTTGAGCTTTACTTGGCGTCTTGTTGTGTTCCAGTGCGTGATGT
>ERZ773180.1815-NODE-1815-length-9974-cov-2.946769_pt1 | contig 9974 bp, 8 predicted proteins | sample MGYA00511080_ERZ773180 | MGnify/ENA primary metagenome ERZ773180 (study PRJEB29015, sample SAMEA2738175) | human oral metagenome | biome: human oral; feature: human-associated habitat; material: saliva | place: China | collected 2178 ...
ATGATGAGTCAACTGCCGCCTTAGATGTGTCGGTACAGCAGGATGTGCTTAAACTTATGTATGATTTGAGAAAATCCTGTGATAACTCCGTTATCTTTATCTGCCATGACCTTGCTGCAGTAAGGCTGGTGGCAGATAGGATTATAGTAATGTATAACGGTAAGATAGTTGAAATAGTAGAAAGTAGGAATCTTGTAAGCGAGTCCAAGGAAGAGTATACTAAAAAACTTATCGGATCCGTGTTTGAAGTAAAATAAGATCAATGAATCAACAGAAAAACTGCCTAGGTTAAACTGTAAGCATGGTTTATCGAGGCAGTTTTTATTTTACAGATAAAACAGAAAAATATATATTTACATCTTTATCGAAAAGTATTAAGTAAAAGATAATAATATATTGTATTAAATCTCCTTAATATACTGGAAAAAAACAAATTATTTATGTATAATAAGCTATCGTATTAGGGAATAACTTAATCCGGAATGAGAGGTGGATATTGAAAAAATTATTGTATACAGTATGGGACTGTATATATCCTGTTGTAATATATATATTTATAACAACATTGACATTCATGGTTTCCGGGCTCTTAGGCAGTGTAAGATCATCCGTGGAACGACCAGATTTTAATAATGTTTTGATCATCAATACGATCGCTGCAGTAATACTTATATTTATATGGTTTGGCATTATTGTAGTGAGCAAGGATGGTTATAAGAAGGAGCCTGTAGGGTTTAGGGCATTGTTATCCACCGAGTTTAAGGACTATGTCTTTATCGGTTGGCTTGGTATAAGTCTTGGACTTTGCCTGAGTACGCTAGTATCACTGTTTGGTATAACTGCTCAAGATGAGGCATTTAAGCAGGTGAACGAACTCATAGAAAGTCAACCGCTATGGATCAAGATCGCAAGTGCGGGAGTTATAATACCGATACAGGAAGAATTCATGTACAGAGGACTTATATATAAGAACATTGAACAACGATATGATATAAAAAAGGCGACTTTTATATCATCTCTAATGTTCGGAGTAATGCACATGAACTTAAGTCAGGGAATATTTGCTTTTTTGATGGGAATTGTATTGGCATTTATATATCAAAAGACCCGCAATATATATGCTTGTATAGTATTTCATTGCAGTACCAATCTTTTTTCGGTATTGCTAAGCACAAAAACTGTGCGTAGTTTCCTTGAGGAAGATGTATACTTGTTGCCATTGGTATTGTTATGTATGATCGCAAGTACATTTGCTGTTATGTTGTATTTGCATAAAGAATATGGGAGGAACGTTTAGCTTGAAGATATTAAGTGTTGCGATACCCTGTTACAATTCAGCAGCCTATATGAGAAAATGTATAGACTCTGTACTTAAGGGTGGAGAAGATGTTGAGATACTTATAGTAAATGACGGTTCGTTTAAAGATAATACAAAAGAAATAGCTGATTGGTATGAGAAAGAATACCCGGGCATCTGTAAAGCCATCCATCAGGAGAACGGCGGACACGGTGCGGCTGTAATGGCAGGGCTTAGGGCTGCAAGCGGTATATTTTTCAAGGTGGTGGATTCCGATGACTGGGTGGATGAGGCTTCTTACATGAAGATACTTGAAAAATTAAGGTTCTTTGCAAATGAATCAGATACACAGCTTGATATGCTTATAAGTAATTATGTGTATGAGAAAGAAGGCGCTACACATAAGAAGGTAATGAACTACAGAAGAGCCATTCCGACCGAACAAGTACTCGGTTGGGATGATATAGGACGTTTTCTTCCGGGGCAGTATATACTTATGCATTCCGTAATATACAGAAGACAGATGCTTATTGACTGCGGACTGGACCTTCCAAGACATACTTTCTATGTGGATAATATATTTGTATACACACCGCTTCCTCATGTAAAGACATTATATTATCTGGATGTGAATTTCTACAGATACTTTATAGGAAGAAACGATCAGTCCGTCAATGAAGCCGTTATGATAGGAAGAATTGACCAACAGCTTAAGATAACCAAGATCATGCTTGATTCACATGATCTGTATAAGATAAAAAGCAGAAAACTCAGAAGATATATGATACTGTATATAGAGATAATGATGGTCATCTGCTCAATACTTGCAATAAAATCGGGAACCGAAGAAAATCTGCAAAAGAAAAAAGATATATGGGCTCATCTTAAGAAGTATAATTTAAGACTATATATGAGGATCAGATGGGGATTCCTGGGACAGAGCGTTAACCTTCCGGGCAAGGCGGGAAGAAAGGTTTCTATAATGGGATATAAGATCACACAAAAATTCTACGGATTTAATTAGTAAATCGATTATTTAATATTTGCCTGAGTTCTATTGATTTTATAGGTATTTTAAGTTTGCTTTGATCGCAGGATATATCATTTAACGAAGCATACCTGTAAATATTATAAGTGAATTTGGGCAATTGTTTTGCATTTACGCTGTTCACAAAATAATCGAACTAAATTCATTGCCGAATTTTTAAGTATAAGCTATAATTAGCATTGATTTAACTTTGAAAGGTGGTTTATAAAATAATGACTTTATTGGAAAATTGGAGAAATAAGGCGTACGGAGAAGGTACGAATGACAAACAAAAAGAAGAATTATGGAAAAGATATTTTCTTATCGAGAAGGGAATTTATGAACAAATACTCGCAGAGCCTGACAAGGTGATATCATGTACCGTAGCTGAGCTTGCAGACAGATACGGAACCGATATAGAGACTATTACGGGCTTTTTAGACGGTATCAATGACTCACTTAAGGAAGCCAATCCTATAGAGACTATGGAAGAGAGCACTCCCATCAAGATAGAGATAGACCCTGAAAAGCTTTACTACAACATGGTAGAGGCTAAGGCTGACTGGTTGTATAACTTACCCGAGTGGGACAAGATACTTAACGAGGGAAGAAGAAAAGAGATATATAAAGAGCAAAAGAAGAGCGGAACCGTAGTTAAGGGAAGAAAAATAGGACGTAATGAAGCTTGTCCTTGCGGAAGCGGCAAGAAATATAAGCTCTGCTGCGGAAAGAATTAGTATTCGATTACGTTTTTCCGGCATAAGCCGTTAAAATTAAAATAAATGATCAATAAAATAGGCTGTATCAAAACATAATCTGTTTTGTAACAGCCTTTTGTGAACTACCGGTTATATAAAGTTAACGGAATTTAAGTTTTATGGATAGTGTAACTTAGATCTCCTAGGGTATACTGTAGGAGTGTCTTATTGCTTGATAACGATAACTTACTATGTGCGGCAACCTTGCCCCTGTACTTAAGTACAGGGAGTAGGGTTGCTTATTTCAAAAAGATAGCTTTTATTCGGAAAGGTGAAGGAGTATGTACACAGGATTTGCAAGTGTTTACGATATCTTTATGGATGATATACCTTATAAAGCATGGGCTGAGGATATGCGGGACATATTAAAAGAACATAATATTACCGGGGGCATAGTTGCCGAGCTGGGTTGCGGAACAGGTAATCTTACACAGGAACTTGCAGGACTCGGTTATGACATGATAGGTATAGACAGCTCTTATGATATGCTTGATGTAGCCATGTCAAAAAGGGAAGAAAACGGACTTGATATCTTGTATCTTTGTCAGGATATAAGAAGCTTTGAACTCTACGGTACCTGTGCGGCGATAGTAAGCCGTTGCGATACATTTAATTATTTATTGGAATATGAAGATCTTGTAAATTCACTTAAGTTGGTCAATAATTATTTGGATCCCAAAGGACTTTTTATATTTGACTTAAACAGTATGTATAAGTATAAGCAAATACTTGCCGATAATACCATTGCCGAGAACAGAGAAAACGAAAGTTTTATATGGGAGAATTATTATGATGAAGAAGCGAACCTCAACAGTTATGAGCTAAGCGTATTCGTAAGAGAAGAAGACGACAGATATATAAAGTATGAAGAACAGCATATTCAAAGAGCGTACAGCCTTTATGAGATAAAGGATGCAATAAAAGAAGCCGGACTTGAACTTTTGTCGGTGTCGGATGCGGATACAAAGAAAGAGGCGGATGAGTTTACACAAAGATATTTGATAGTTGCGAGAGAATCGGGTAAATAACATAAAGAAGGGAACAAAATGTCAGATTATATAATTAAAGCAACAGCGGGGAATGGATCTGTAAGAGCATTTGCCTGCGTCAGTACACAAACTTGTGAAGAAGCAAGAAAGTCACATAATACATCACCCGTAGTAAGTGCGGCACTCGGAAGAATGTTAAGTGCCGGACTTATGATGGGTTCAATGATGAAAAACGACAAGGACTTGATAAGTATCAAAATAGAAGGAAGCGGTCCTATGAAGGGTGTTTTGGTCACTGCCGATAATAAGGGAGGGGTCAAGGGTTATCCGTTTGAACCTCTTGTGATAATACCGCCAAACAGTAAGGGCAAACTCGATGTAGCCGAGGCTATAGGAGTGGGAATACTTACCGTGATAGCGGATACGGGATTAAAAGAACCTTATGTAGGTCAGGTAGAGCTGATATCCGGAGAGATAGCGGAGGATATAGCATATTATTATGCGAGCAGCGAGCAGGTGCCCTCAGCGGTCGCACTCGGTGTGCTTATGAATAAGGACAATACCGTAAAGGCTGCGGGAGGATTTATCATACAGTTGATGCCGGGAGCAGATGAAGAAATAATAGAAAAGATAGAAGAAAAGATCGCAAGTATAGCACCTGTCACGACTCTAATATCCGAGGGTAAAAGTCCGGAAGATATACTTGAGCTTATACTCGCAGACCTGGATCTTGAGATCAATGAGAAGATAGATGCCGGATTCAGATGTAATTGCAGCAGAAAGAGGATAGAAAAAGCTCTGATAAGTATAGGAAAGCATGAGCTTGAAACCATGGCGAAAGATAATGAGCCTATAGAAGTGGGTTGTCATTTTTGTAATAAAAAATACAATTTTAATGTAAATGATATAGAGCAGATATTGGATGAACTGAATGCCAAATGATTTATTACAGGGCATGATAGAAATGAAATAATATAGCGGATATATATACATAATACAGTGCATAAGAGCTTATTTTTTATAAATATTATGTATATATATCCATACGCTTTAAAGTGAATAGATAAAGCTACTGTTTAAATAAAAAATGCAAATCTTATGCTATTTTGTAAAAAAATGTATTTGTAATAAATAATATACTTCAAAGTATTAAAATATTAGAGGGTAGGTCGTCAAGTGTTGAATGATATTAATAGATCTGAGGATATAAATTATATAAAAAATGCCTGTAAGCATTTTATGACCATTACCGAACATAAGCTTACGGTAATGGATCTTTGTTTTAAGGTAGGTCTTGTAAAGCAGGCTTTTTTGCATGACCTTAGCAAATACAGTCCTGAGGAATTCATCTGCGGTATAATGTATTACCAGGGTGTAAGAAGTCCCAATGCAGCTCAAAGACTGGAAAAAGGCTATTCTTCAGCTTGGTTGCATCATAAAGGAAGAAACAAGCATCATTTTGAGTATTGGATAGACTATTCTTTGACAAGAGGAGAGGGGCTTGTAGGAATGAAGATGCCTCTTAAGTATGTACTTGAGATGGTGTGTGACAGGATAGCGGCTTCAAAAGTGTATAATAAGGGCAATTACACCACTGATATACCTTGGGAATATTACAACAAAGGACCTATACCCGATAAAGACATGCACAAGGAAACAAGAGCTTTACTTGAAAAGCTTCTTCTTATGAATAAAGAAAAGGGAGAAAAAAAGCTGCTTGCTTATATGAGGTGGCTTTTAAAGCATCCTTATATTTATGAAAAAACCGATCTGAAAATAATACCCGAAGTAAAAAAACTCTGATAAGTGCCTTTAGAACTTAACAAAATACGAGTATAAAGCCGGATCGTTATAATTGTGATATAAATTCGACTTTTAGTTGACAGTAATAAAAAGCTTAACAAAAACCGTCAGGAGGTAGGGATGAGAACTATAAAAGAAAGAGATATTTTAAGTATTGCACCTAATGCAAGTGCAGTAAGCAATGCGAAAAAGATCTCCTCAGGATCTCAATTTGTTAAAAGATCAAGGTCCGAGGATGACAGTTTTTATATGGGAGAGTGCAAAGGAAGCGGAAAATCCAACTATATAGTTTCAGTAGATTATATAGAGGAGGAAAATCCCGTATTCAGATGCAGTTGTCCGAGCAGACAGCTTCCTTGTAAGCACAGTATAGCTTTGTTATACGAGATGTTAAATCAAAAAGAATTTGAAGTTACGGACATACCCGAGGACATACTGGAAAAAAGAAAGAAAAAAGAAGCAAGAGAGGCTAAAAAACAGGAGACTAAAGAGACGGGAGCAGATAAGCCGGCTAAGAAAAAAAGCCCTGCAAGCAAGGCGGCAGCTAAGAAAAAGATCAATAAACAACTTGAAGGTCTGGCAGTTTTAAGGAAGATGGTAAACGAGCTTTTGCTTTCAGGACTCTCAACCATGGGATCAATATCATTAAAGTCCTATAAAGATTTGGTTAAACAGCTTGGAGATTATTACTTAAGCGGAGCACAGACCTACTTTACCGAACTGGTACTTGAGATAGAAAAGTATCAAAAAGATAGCGACACCATACATTATAAAAATGCAATAGAAGTGCTTAAAAGACTTCGTGCCTTGGAAAAAAAGGCTACCGGATACCTTGAAGAAAAACTCGATTCCGACAACCTTGAGATAGACGATAATACCCTGTATGAAGATCTCGGGGGAATATTAAAACTTGATGACCTTGACAGAATGGGGCTTACGAAAGAGAACGTCGAGCTGTTTCAGTTAAGCTTCAGGGAAGTTTACAATGAGGCAAGAAAAGAATTTATAGATGTTGCATACTGGATGGATCTTGATTCGGGCGAGATATCCTACAGCTTGAATTACAGACCTGTAAAAGCACTTAAATACATAAAAAAAGAAGATTCTTGCTTTGATATACTTGAAGTTAAAAAACTGTATTATTATCCCGGAAGCCTTAACAAAAGAATAAGATGGGACAGTTCTTCATTCAAGGATAAGGACGAAAAAACATTGGATATAGTAAGATCAAAGGCATACGTCAGCATAAAAGAGGCTGTGAAGTTAGCTAAGGGTGAGCTCAAGAACACCTTATCCGAATATTCCTACGGCTTTCTCATAAGTTATGAGAGTCTGTGCGAACTTAAGACTGAAAAAGGTACTGTATGGGTAGTTAAAGACAAGACCGGAGACAGATTGGAACTTAAAAATTCAGGAGATATCAACACCGTGGAGTTGATAAAGTTTATGGAATATGAAGAAGTAAGGAAGGATGCCGCTATCTTCGGCAAGATATATTATAACGTAGAGGACAGGAAGTTATATATGGAACCTTGCAGTATAATCACAGATAAAAGAATTATCGGTTTGGAATATTAGTAGGGAGGAATCGTCGTGAACTTAAATATAATATATGAATTAAGAGATAGACTGGAAAGTATTGCTATAGCCGGACTCAGTCTTATAAAAGAGGATTTCAGACTTAAGAGAAATACCGAAAAACTCAAAGAGTATGTAAGTATAGCACCGGTATTTAAGCAAATATATGAATTGCTCGTAAAACTCCAAAGTGATGAATGTACACAAAAAGCTGATGTGCTTTTGGACCTGATCGCTCTTACGGATGCTCTTATATGTACTCAGGCACCTTACTGCAGCGAGGGAGAAGAAGTGGAGGAGCCTGTATTATACAAGGAAGGATTGGTTTATAAAGACATACCTTACAGCAGCCTAAAACCTATAATAGACAGCTTCCTTGCAAGCGGAAGCGGAAGATACGCAACTATCAGGGAGGCTTTGCAGACAAGTCCGGAGCTTTTTAAAGATGTGCGATTAAAAAGACTCATGGTTACGGCACTCGGAGACAGTTATGCGGAACTTGCACAGCTTGTGGAAAATGAGCTTTGTAAAGAAGATAAAGATATAGTTGCCTTCCTTAAAAAAGATTTTGATAAAGAAGGATCCAAGGAGATGGTCAGAAGACTAAGAGTCATCTCACACATTATGAAAGAAGAAGAGAATGATTTCTATATATCTCTTCTTGAGGGAAGCACCAAGGATATAAAAGAGGAGGCTATAAGGTCGCTCAGGTTTGATAAGTCCAATACGGAACTGCTTTTGGACCTGGCAAAAACCGAGAAGGGTAAACTCAAAGAAGCGGTCAATGATTCCTTGTCACATATGAACGGTGATAATGTTATAGATTACTGGACCGGGCTTTCGTTATCAAAACCTTTGGAAGCTGCCAGAAACCTTACTACCATGGTAAGTGACTGGGCAACCGATCTGGTTGCAGGTATGATAGAGAGGTATCTGGAGAAAAACAAATATGAAGATGCTAAGACTCAAGAAGAACAGCGAAAGATAAAGAACGATCTTTCCGCACTGTGGAGAGCCGGAGCTTTTAAAAGATCCGAAAGAATAGAAGCTCTGTATGATAAGGTATATAAAATAGTGCCTTTGCAGGTGGTTGAGACCTTGGAATTACAGATATACAAAAAACCGAGCGAATACCTTTACGGCTTATCAAAAGATCTTTACAAAAAGTACGGAAAAGACTTTTTAAAATCCGTGTTCATATCTGCATTGTTTTTTGAAAGTAAGGAATATATCTATGATGAATATCATAAATATGTGGAAGAGATCAAAAAAAGCAATATAACTAAGAGTATAATACTTAATGAGCTTGTAAAGATACAATACAATAAGGATCTTAAGAAGTATGTATATAGGAATTATTTATATAAAAATTATGCATTTGCTTATACGGATAATTATGATTACAGTTCGGGAAGTCATATATTGGAAGCCGGTTTTGACGAAAGATGGTATAAGACTTTATTTGATTTTTATGATAAATTCGGAAGTGAATATAAGTTGTATTATACAAGATATTCCAACTATTTCAGTGAATTTCTTGCGGGCATCTATAACCCGGATCTTGGACTTGAGGAAGTCTACGGAGAGCATTTTTATAACAATGTTACAAAGATAGAACCTACGGTAGCCGATATTGAAATGCTTAAAAGATGTAACTGGACTTACTATGATGGGATCTTTGACAAGGCGGCAGGCAATTACGTCATAAGGGGTATACTCAGATCTGCAGACTTTGATAAGAATTTTGTTATAAAGGAGTTTAACAGATTGATAGAAAATAAAAATATCAATAAAAAACTCGATCTGAAAAAACTCAAGGAATGGAAAGAGCAGATAGAAGGCGATATGCCTTATGAAATGCTTGCGGATTAGGAGAAGTAATAACAATGAAAAAGACAAAGACTAAAGAAGAACAGATACAAAGACTGCCGGTAGAGGAGTTATTTAAAAAAGAGATAGATGCACTGATAGAAAATGAAAAATATCCCATACCCACAGGATGGAGGATGTCGCCAAGATCCGTACTTACCTATATATGTGGAGGTAAAGTGGGTGATATGGAGATAGTGCCTAAGTACATAGGGCATCAAAGACTGGTAGAGATAGCTATATCAACTCTTGTTACCGACAGAGCCTTACTCCTTATAGGAGAACCGGGAACTGCCAAGTCATGGCTTTCCGAGCACCTTACCGCCGCTATCAACGGTAACTCGACCAGAGTTATACAAGGAACAGCCGGAACCACTGAAGAGCAGATAAGATATTCATGGAATTATGCCATGCTTATAGCTAACGGTCCGAGCAAGGAAGCCATGCTTCCCAGTCCGATATACAGGGCTATGGAAGAGGGAGCTATAGCAAGAGTGGAGGAGATATCAAGATGTGCTCTGGAGGTACAGGACAGCCTTATATCATTATTATCTGAAAAAAGACTTGCCGTTCCGGAGCTTGGTATAGACATACCGGCTCAGAAAGGATTCTCAGTCATAGCTACTGCCAACACCAGAGATAAGGGTGTAAAT
>ERZ773180.1819-NODE-1819-length-9960-cov-5.445734_pt1 | contig 9960 bp, 9 predicted proteins | sample MGYA00511080_ERZ773180 | MGnify/ENA primary metagenome ERZ773180 (study PRJEB29015, sample SAMEA2738175) | human oral metagenome | biome: human oral; feature: human-associated habitat; material: saliva | place: China | collected 2178 ...
TTTCAGCGTCATGTATACGTCTTTTTAACAGATTATCCGACTTAGGTGTGTTTTGCACTGCCTCCTATTTCTCGTGTCCAAGAAATGGGAGGCAGTTCACAAGCCGCGTGAAAACGCGGCTTTGTTTCTTTATGCGATGTTGTTGTGAGCTGCAGCCGTTCGAACAGCACGACGCCCTAGTTGCGGTGCTCGTGTCCGTCTTAATATCCCTGCTTAGAGGCTGGAATCTTAGCATCAGCGATGGTGTTCAAAAACGTTTGGGCATCGCGACAAGCCATAAGCTCCTCAGGAAAATCAACCTCTTCAAGCAGCTTAATAACAGAATGTGCATCAGCAATGCGGGTTGCAATGTGAGCGTCTGAGCCAAAAGAAATCTTGCATCCCAGTTCAGCGCAGGTCTCTGCAATCACACGACAACGCTCAATAGCAACCTCACGCTGGCCTTCATCGTGTGTAGCCTCGTTCATCTCGATGAGCTTACCGCGATCGCGACACTCTCTGACAAGTGTAGGAACATCAAAATCTAAACCACTGCGACCAAGGTGGCCAAGAATCAAAACATGTGGATTATCCAGTGCATTTACATACATCTGGGTAATCTGCTTCTGCGAGGCGCCAGCTGCCCACTGCTTGCTATGAATGCTTGCAACTGCATAATCGCAGGTACCTAGGATGTGCTCGCCAAGAATATGAGGCTGGCGAAGTTTATCGCCATTAATGCCCTGTTCAAACGTTATATCGTAGGCAAACAGATTGCCCTCAAGGTCAACAATATCCACCTCGGCGCCGTGAAGCAGCCTGACGCCGTACCAGGTTTCTGGCCAAATAGCGGTGTTCATAAAGAACTGGAAATTCTTAATGGTCTGCTGGTCATACAGCATGGACGAGAAGTGGTCGGTGATTCCAAGCAGCTCATAGCCACGCTCAGAAGCTGCGCGAACGTTTTCCTCAACGGTTGAATAGGCGTGCCTCGAGTACAGACTGTGAGTATGAACGTCGCAAGTAATGCGCATGACGTGCTCCTTTGAATCTCAATCGACAACTCTAGTTAATCATGGCCACCGCATTCAGGCAACCCTGGCGAGAAGACCGGTCTTCTCGCCATCCGCACAATCTACAGCTCAATGCTCAGCTCAACGGGGCAGTGGTCGCTGCCGTAGACCTCGCTCAAAATAGATGCGCTTTTGACCTGCTCAGCAATGCGATCGGAGACCAGGAAGTAGTCGATGCGCCATCCCGCGTTGTTCTTGCGAGCGTTGAAGCGGTAGCTCCACCAGCTGTAAGCGCCGGTCATGTCGGGATGGCGATACCTAAACGTATCGGTAAAGCCTGCGTCCAACAGCTTGGTAAAGCTCTCGCGCTCCTCGTCAGAGAAGCCTGCGTTTTGCCTGTTAGACGATGGGTTCTTGAGGTCAATCTCGTTGTGTGCAACGTTAAAATCGCCGCAGGTAATCACTGGTTTTTGCTCAGACAGCTCAGCCAAGAACTCGCGATAGCGCTGATCCCACTCAAGACGCTCGTCCAAGCGCGCAAGCTGGTCTTTTGAGTTTGGCGTGTACACGCACACAAACCAGAACTTCTCAAACTCCAGCGCACACACGCGACCTTCGTCGTCAGCAACAGGGCATCCAATCTGACGAATTACCTGCAGAGGGGTTTCTCGCGAGAAAACCGCTGTGCCCGAATAGCCTTTTCTTTCTGCGTAGTTCCAGGTTTGAACGTAGCCGGGAAGATCCAGCTCAACTTGACCTTCTTGCAGCTTAGTCTCTTGAAGCGCAAATACATCAGCGTTTATGGTTTCAAAAATTTCCGTGAACGAAGGCTCTTTTTTTAGCACGGCACGCAGGCCATTAACGTTCCAGGAAATCAGCTTGTACTCTTGAGTTTGGCTCATAACTCCTCTTTCATACTACGACCTGGTGGTTTAGGTCGCAGTGGATTCGTATCACAGTAGCCGCGAGTGACGCGGTTCCACGCTCCAGTTACGGCGCCAAGCGGTGCGTCTGCGGCAATAAACTTTCAATAAATCCATGGTATACGACTAGTAGCCACCAATACCGCTACAATAGAAACATTCATAGCTGGCAAGGAGGATTCATGCTTCGTCAAAGCTACAACACCTGGCAATGTGGAACTCACACTATCTCGTTGGCGCGTCCTAGGATTATGGGCGTTCTCAACGTCACTCCAGACTCGTTCTCTGATGGCGGAAAGAACTTTGATCCAGATGCTGCAATTGCACGCGGTCTACAGATGCTGGATGAGGGCGCTGACATCATTGACGTTGGGGGAGAGTCTACTCGCCCAGGTCACACGCCTGTTCTGCCTACAGAAGAGGCTGAGCGTGTAGTGCCTGTGGTGCGTGCGCTGGTGGCTGCCGGCGCAATTGTTTCCATTGACACACGTCACGCCGAGGTAGCAAAGATGTGCGTCCGCCTTGGAGCATCCATCATCAATGACGTTTCCGGCTTCACCGATCCAGAAATGGTTGCTGTAGCTGCGGAGTCTGACTGCGGCTGCATTGTGATGCACTGGAATAAGGATGGCCTTGGAGCTCGTGTTGAGCGCAAGCAGGTGCAGCTGGACGACATGCGCCCTTCTCGCCCTACTGGTAGCGCAGCTGCTCGAGCCGCAGCTACAGGAGCCGAGACACGCACGCTGAGTTCGCAGCGTCGTTTTACCCTGCCTGAAGAGGCGCCTATTATGCGCCAGATTATGGGCTTTTTGGGCGACCAGGCTCGCGGTCTGATGCGCGCTGGCGTTTCCAAGGATCGCATCTGCATTGACCCAGGTCCAGGCTTTGACAAGTTTGCCGACGAGGACGTTGTTATTCAGCGTGCCACTCGTTCGATGGTTTCTATGGGATATCCGCTGCTCTGTGCCGTGTCCAGAAAGCGCTTTGTCGGCGCTGTTTCTGGCGTAACTGAGGCTACGCAGCGCGACGCAGCTACGCACGCAATTTGCATTGCCGCAATCACCAACGGTGCCCGTATCCTGCGCGTTCACGATGTTGCGGGAACCGCTCAGGCTATCAACGCTTACTGGGCTATGACCGAGCGCGATCCTCGACAGGGATTTGTGGCGCTTGGCTCCAACGTAGGCGACCGCGTGGGCTATCTGGCCCGCGCAACGCAGCTCATCGATGAGATTCCGCTGACCTGCGTTGTTTCTCTCAGCCACGCCTACGAGACCGAGCCTGCATACGGCATTGCTACGCCCGTGGTAAACGCCGTTGCCGAGATTAGAACTGAGCTCCATCCGCTGGTACTGATGGACAAGCTGCTTGAGGTAGAGAACGCTCTCAACCGCACACGCAAGAAAGGCGAGGAGGGCCATGGACCTCGCACTATCGACTGTGACCTTCTGTGGGTTGAGGGTGAACAACACGCAGGTAAACACCTAACTCTGCCTCATCCACGCATGGGCGAGCGCGATTACGTGCTTGTTCCTATGGAGGACCTGATGCACGATCCTGTGCGCTTCTTCTCGCACGGCGGCGTGGAGATTGCCCCTCCTGACCAGCGCGTTGGTCACGTAACCGAGGATCTGGGAGCCATTACGTGGGAGTAGCACAAGAAGCTCTAGAGCTAGCACGTGGTGGCGCACAAACGGGCGAGTTTATATTTCGCGTCTCTGACGTGCAGGAATGTGCTGCATCTGGCCAAGACGACTGTGCCGAATCGGCTTGCGCGCCGGCATCAGCGCACCCATCATCTGGCGAGAAACCCTTTGAGGTTGCGACTATTGTGCACCTTGGTGTCTCGATGCCGTATGTACCTGCCGTTCCATACGTTGTAGCGCTGGGGCTCTGTCAGTTCTTGCGAGCCGCAGATGAGGACTTTGGTATCCGCTGGCCTTACGATATCTGCTATAAAGACCAGGTTGTTGCCTCAATCAAGGCAACCGCAGGCTATCAAGAGGGCATGTTTGCTGTGGTGAGTATCGCAGCAGACCCCAAGGTGCTTTGCTCAGCGTTTAACGTTGCGGACAACACAGAACTTCTCGCTAATAAGGTCTCTGCGCTGGCGGTTCAGAGCGTAAGCGTGTGGGAGCAGCAGGTTAAACGCGCAAGGAGTTTTGCGGGACCAATCGCACTGATTCTGAGCGACTACTTTGATATGGTTCCTCTGCTTGGACAGCAGGTCAATAAGGTATACCCCAGTGGTAACGTTGCGCTGACCGCTCGATTTGGCGGCATTGACGTGTGGGGCCATGCCATCCTTGTTGACCAGGACGGTAAAGAAATCCTTGTGAGCGAGGAAGAAGCTTCTGTTGTGCCAGCGGTTTAACCGCCGGTTTAGCTGTCAATCTAACTGCTGTAATGCAGCTGCGGAGCCAGTTACTCTGCGGCTTGAGTGGACTGCTTCCAGATCAGATAAATACCACGCATAGTAAGCTGCGGGTCAACAACATCAAAGACATCTGTTGCTTCGCTGACGGTATTTGCCAGGCCACCTGTTGCAATAACGGTTGCACCTTCAATACCAGGCTCTTTAAGAGTCCTAGCAACTAGGCCTTCGGCCTGAGCAGCTGCGCCCACTACAATACCTGCCTGAACAGCGCTTTCTGTAGTGTTACCCAAGACGGTCTCGGGGGCCTTGATAGGAATGCTGGAGAGCTTAGCTGCGCGCGCAAACAGAGCGTTTGCAGAGATCATAATACCTGGTGAAATAGCGCCTCCGCGGAATACGCCGTCCTTATCAACAACATCCAAATTGGTTGCGGTGCCAAAATCAACCACAATAACTGGATAGCCGTAGCGCTCAGTTGCAGCAACGGAATTTGCTACGCGGTCGGCACCCACAAGCTCGGGGTGGGGGATATTGAAGCGAATCTTATCCGTGGAAAGCGCGTTAATGCGGGTCAGAGGCTTGTTAAGCAGCAGCTCAAAGCAGCGCTGCCAAGCACGTGTGATAACAGGAACCACGCACGAAAGTCCACCCGCCTCAACGTCGTCTAGACTTAGTCCATCTTTCTGGAAGAACGTGAAGAGACGGCCGTGCAGAATGTCGGAGGTGTCGCTTTGATCAGTAGGCATTCTCCAGCCGCGCACCATAGTGCCTTCGCTGTCAAATAAACCAATGGCAGTTTGCGTGTTACCCACATCAATCGATAAAAACATTATGCCTCCGAGGTGCTGTGGACCAGCTTTTTATGACGTATTGGATTTTAGCCCATTGGGCATATCTCTAAAGTTGTCGTGAGTAAGAAAAAAGTTGTTTTGCAGTTGTTGCACAGTTGTCGCACACAAGAATTATCTGCACAAAATGTGAATTTCTCGCCAAGTACTTCTAGCAACAAAAGTGTTGTTCTGCTATACTTTTTCAGCTTATTGTCTTGATTGAGCACGTGCTCATAAAGACACCCCTGCTCTGGTCGGAAACCAGGGCCGATGTAAGGAGTCCTGCATGAAGCAAGGTATTCATCCAGAGTACGTAGAGTGCACCGTTCGCTGCACCTGCGGAAATACCTGGACCACACACGCAACTGTTCCAGAGATGCGTCTTGACCTCTGCGACAAGTGCCACCCATTCTATACGGGTCAGCAGAAGCTTGTCGATACTGGTGGACGTGTCCAGCGCTTCGCCGACAAGTTCGGTGGCGCAGCAAACGCTGCTCTCGAGGCTGCTAAGGCTGCCAAGGAGGCAAAGGCTGCTAAGGCTGCTGAGCAGGAGGCTGCTCGTAAGGCTGCTGCTGAGGCTAAGGCTGCTGAGAAGGCAAAGCGTGCTGCTGAGTTCGCAAAGAACGCACCAGCTGCAGAGCCAGAGGCTGAGGCTGAGGTCGAGGCACCTGCAACCGAAGAGGCTGCAGAGTAGCAGGTATTTGCTCGCGCAAAGACCGCAGAGTACAGAATCGGGGTGGCTTCGGCTGCCCCGTTTTTGTTTGGCGAGAAACCCTCTCAACTCAGAGGGTATACTTGAAAGTGAAAAATCTGCCGTCGGAGGACGAATGGAATCACTGTATACAAAGTATCGCCCGCAAACGTTTGAGCAGGTAGTTGGCCAGAAGCATGTGGTCGGCACCCTTGAGCGAGCGGTCTTGGAGCAAAAGCTTAGCCACGCATACCTGTTCTGCGGACCTCGCGGCACAGGTAAGACCACTATGGCTCGTTTGCTGGCAAAAGCCATCCTCTGTCACGAGGCTCCTGGTCACCTGCCCGACGGCACTTGTGAGGACTGTCAGCTGATTGCTGCCGGTCAGCATCCAGACGTCTTCGAGATTGACGCCGCCTCTAACACCGGTGTTGACAACGTGCGAGAGGAGATTATTTCTCGCGCTAGTTACGCTCCTGTGCGCGGCAAGGGCAAGGTTTACATCATCGACGAGGTGCACATGCTTACCTCGGCGGCGTTTAACGCCCTGCTTAAGACGCTGGAGGAGCCTCCTTCACACGTGACGTTTATCATGTGTACCACCGATCCTCAGAAAATTCTTGCAACTATTCTGTCCCGCGTGCAGCGCTTTGACTTCCGCTCCATTGCTGCTGACGAGATGGCAGAACACCTGGTCAACGTCTGCAAAAACGAGGGCTTTACCTACGAAGACGCAGCTATTGATCTTATTGTTCGTCATGCACGCGGCGGTATGCGCGATGCCCTCTCTTCTCTTGAGCAGCTCTCCGTTTATGGCGGCGGCGTCATTTCTGAGCAGACGGTTCGCGACGTTTTGGGTCAGTCGTCCGGTTCTCTTATTAACAATGCTGCGATGGCTCTGGCTCAGCGCGACATTTCTTCACTCTTTACCACGGTAAATACGCTGTTTGAAGGCGGAAAAGATCTGCTGCAGTTCACGCGTGAGCTTGCCGTCCACGTAAGGGATCTTTACATTGCCGCAGCTGTAGGCGTTGATTCTCCTGCGCTGGCAAATTCCACCGCATCAACCGAGCAGCTTACCAAAGAGGCTCAGGCATTTGGTTCGGTTGATAGGCTCTCCAGAGTCCTGACCGTTTTGGGTGACGCCGCAAATCAGATGCGCACCGCCGTGAATCAGCGACTTGTCCTGGAGGTTGCATTTACCAAGCTGGCACGACCTAATACGGAGCTTTCATTGGAAGCGCTGGCAGATAGGGTGGCAGTTCTTGAGCAGCAGCTTGCAAACGGTGTTGTTGCTGTTCCTGCTGGCGAGAAACCCGCAGCTTCCGCATCTGCTCCGGTTCCACAGCCAGCTCCTGTTGCCGCGCCGGCTCCCGTACCTGTAGCGGCTCCTACACCAGTTCCAGCTCCCGCACCCGCTCCGATTCCACAGCCGGCTCCTGCTCCAGTTGCAACCCCAGCGCCAGCTCCGGCTCCTGCATCAGTCGCTGTGCCTGCATCTGCGCCAGCTCCAACACCGCAGCCTGCACCAGCACCCGCAGCCGCGCCAGCTCCGCAACCAGCGCCTGCGCCCCAGCCTGCGCCTGTGCCTGCTCCAAAGGAAGTTGACCAGGCAGACGCACTTCTCGTCAGACAGTGGAAAGAAGTTGGCAAGGTTTGTGCGTCTAAGAACGCCGCTCATGCAGCGCTGCTGGTCAGCTCAACGCTTGAGTCCGATGACGGCTCTGAGCTGGTAGTTACGCTTCCCAAGGGCTCCTCGTTTGCTATGAGGATGCTCAGCGCGCCGGCAGTTTCCGAGTTTGTAAAAGAGTGCGTTGCCCAGGTCATGGGCCCGCGTCGCATCAAATATGTTGAGTCGAGCCTTGCTGCAACGGCAATCTCTCGAGAAAAACGTGCAGCTCAGGTGCCGACTCCGGCTCCTGCACCCGAGCCTGCAATTCCAGTGGCTCCTGCTGCGCCTGTCGCACCAGCTCCTGAGCCAGTTGCGCAGCCCGCTCCTGCCGCTGTTCCCGCTCAGGTACCTGTGTCTGCTCCAGCGCCTGCAGCTCCCGATGCACCAGCGCCAGAGGCGTCATATCCGATGCCTTGGGATGAGCCTGCGTCTGGCAGTGCGCCTACTGAGGCTTTCGACTACGATCAGGTACCTTACAGCGATGACGATGTAGCTGCAGTTTTGGACGATTCCGCTGAAGATGTCGCTTCAGCTCCAGTTGCGCCTGCGGCTGTACCTACACCAGCGGCTCCAGTTGCACCCGCGCCGCAACCCGCGCCGGCGCCTGAACCCGCAGCACCTGCACCCGCAGCGCCTGACCCCGAACCAGTTCCGGCTCCAAAGCCTGCTCCAGTACCAGCTTCACCAGAGGATATTGCTGCTCGTTCAGCGCTTCCACCAGAGCTCAACAGCGTGGCAGACATGCTTGAAAAGGTATTTGGACCAGCGGTTTCTTTGTCGGTAGAGAAGAAGCTGGATGCCGAAACTCCCGTAGACCATGCAAATAACTAGAACTTCTCGCGATATTCTCGCGATATGACGCTTTGGTGCATGGATCCTCATGCGCCAGCGCAAAAAGCGCAACTTGTCTAAAATAGATACGACGATAGGAGAACATATGGCACGTGGTGGATTTAACATGGGCGGCATGAACCGCAATCAGATGATGGCTCAGGCTCGCAAAATGCAGGAGCAACTGCTGGAGGCCCAGCAGAAGGCTTCCCTTATGCAGGCAACCGCAAGTGCTGGTGGCGGCGCTGTTAAGGTAACCGCATCCGGTGACCTGCGTCTGACTAACATCACCATTGATCCTGAGGCAATTGATCCTGAGGATATCGAGATGCTCCAGGACATGATTCTGGCTGCTGTAAATGATGCTCTTGAGTCCGCTGAGTCTCAGGCATCTGCCCAGATGAGCGCAGTAACTGGCGGACTGAATATTCCAGGACTGTTCTAATTCATGGCGTTTGATACCACAAATGATGGTCGCGCGCTGCAGCGTTTGCTTGACGAGTTAGGCCGACTACCAGGCATTGGTCCAAAGTCTGCTCAGCGCATAGCCTACCATCTTCTAGAGGTTGATTCCGAGGAGGCTCGCCGTTTGGCGCAGGCTATCTTGGAGCTTAAGCAGCAGGTGCATTTTTGCCCTATCTGCTTCAACTACGCGACGCGCGACGAATGCGACATCTGCCTGGACTCTTCCAGGGATCGCAGTAAAATCTGCGTGGTCTCCGAGCCTAAGGATGTCTCGGCAATCGAGCGTACCGGTGCGTTTCACGGCCTTTACCACGTTCTGGGCGGAGTAATTTCGCCTATGGACAAGATTGGTCCCGAGCAGCTCCACGTGCGCGAGTTGCTGTCCCGCTTGGCCGATGGCACCGTTACCGAGGTAGTTCTGGCAACTAATCCGGACGTTGAGGGAGAAACAACCGCAACGTATCTCTCCAGAACTATCAATCCGCTTGGAATGACGGTTACCCGACTAGCAAGCGGACTTCCCGTAGGCGGAGATCTTGAGTACGCAGATGAGGTAACATTGGGACGTGCAATTGAAGCACGTCGGGAGGTTTAAGCATGGCAAACCACATGAGAACAAGTTCATCTGGCGAGAAGACCCCTGAGGCTTCATCGGTTGACATGAAGAACATTTCAACGCTTCGTGCTGGTCAGGGCGCACAAATTCCTCAGAGCCCACGACAGGCCGATAACACGCCAGAACCTCCAAATAGAAAATCGGTCATCATCTTGGTGGTCGCAGCTATTGTTGTGCTTACTGCTCTGTTCTTTATTGTTCGTTGCGCTACAAGCACTAAGAGTGAATCGGCAAGCCAGCAGCCAAAGCAGACTCAGTCCGCCTATGCTGACGAGAAACAGCAGGATGAGCAGGCAGTTGACGGCTCAGTTACCTTCCATGGCATGAAGTACTCTCTGGAGAAGCAAAGCGACGGCAAAACTGCTGTTGTTCGTACGAGTGACTCGGGAACTAAGAGCGTTCTGTTTGAGGTTGAGGGAACTCCTACCAGCCTGATTCTTTTTAACGACACCATTTTGGTTCCAGAGAATCGCGATTCTGGCTGGGATGTCGTGGCATGTGCCCTGGTAGACGGCTCGCTTCCAACGCTCATTGCCGATAAGGACGGTAAGGCTGTTGGCGGA
>ERZ773180.1822-NODE-1822-length-9954-cov-20.883827_pt1 | contig 9954 bp, 6 predicted proteins | sample MGYA00511080_ERZ773180 | MGnify/ENA primary metagenome ERZ773180 (study PRJEB29015, sample SAMEA2738175) | human oral metagenome | biome: human oral; feature: human-associated habitat; material: saliva | place: China | collected 2178 ...
AAGAGGGCATTGATCTTGTAGTAGCAGGTGCTGGTTTTTCAAGAGATATGTTCGCAATGGGCAAAGAATCTGGTACTCCAATCGTACCAATTGTTTCGTCCGCAAAATTAGCTCGCATTTCTGAAGGTTTAGGTGCTGCAGCAGTAATCGTAGAAGGTTGCGAAGCTGGCGGCCACTTGGGTACGGATCGTTCCGCTCGAGAAATCGTTCCAGAAGTTGTAGCTGCCGTTAAAAACATTCCAGTTATTGCTGCTGGTGGTGTTCTCGATGGTCGCGATATTGTAGAAATGTTGAAATTAGGTGCTAATGGCGTTCAAATGGGCAGTCGTTTTGCTGCATCTGATGAATGTAATGCATCTGATGAATTGAAAAAAATGTATGTGCGTGCTACAAATCCTGAAGATATTGTACTTATTCAAAGTCCAGTAGGGTTACCAGGACAGGCTATCAAAAATAAATTTGCTGAATCTGTTCTTGATGGTACAGTAGCGCCACCAACAGTGTGTGACAATTGTTTAAAACATTGTTCCCATAAATTCTGTATTATCCGTGCTTTATCTAGAGCACAACAAGGTGATGTGGAAACGGGGTTAGTATTCTCTGGCAATAATATGAGAAAAGTCGACAAGATTATGCCAGTTAAAGATATTTTTGCTCAGTTGAAACAACAAGTAGCAGAAATCGATTAATTAAAGGGGCTATATAGCTATAAGAGGTGGAATAATTGGAAAAACGTGTAGTAATTACTGGCTTAGGAGCAGTTACTCCGGTAGGCATCGGTAAAGAAAATTTCTACAATGCGTTATTAGAGGGTAAATCTGGTATTGGCCCGATTACACGCTTTGATGCATCTGACTATGCAACACGCATTGCAGGCGAAGTTAAAGATTTTGATATTACTCAATATGGTGTAGACAAAAAAGAAGCTCGCCGTATGGACCGTTCCGTTGAATTCGCTATTGGTGCAGCCGTTCTTGCCGCTGATGATGCAAAATTAGCACTTGATGAAGAAGATTTGGACCGTTGTGGTACAGTTGTTGGTACTGGTATTGGCGGTATTGATTCTATTCATGAAGTATATACAACATTGTTTGATAAAGGTCCTGGTCGCGTAAGCCCATTTGCAGTTCCTATGATGATTGCAAATATGTCTTCTGCACGTGTATCCATTCGCCTTGGCTTGAAAGGTCCTGTTATTACAGACGTAACAGCTTGTACTTCTGGTACTAATGCAATTGGTGATGCATTCCGCATTATCCAACGTGGCGATGCAGATATCATGTTTGCTGGTGGTACTGAAGCGGCTGTTTCCCCTGCTGCTGTAGCAGGTTTTGCAGCTATGAAAGCTATGTCTACTCGTAACGATGAACCTACAAAAGCTTCTCGTCCATTCGATAAAGATCGCGATGGTTTTGTAATGGGTGAAGGTGCAGGTATCGTTGTACTTGAAGAATTAGAACATGCTAAAGCTCGTGGTGCTCATATCTATGCTGAAGTTGTAGGTTATGGTACAAATGGTGATGCATACCACATTACTGCTCCAGCTCCAGGTGGTGTACAAGCTCGTAAATGTATGGAATTAGCAATTAAAGATGCTGGTATCGATCTTAAAGATATTAACTACATCAATGCTCACGGTACATCTACAGGCCTTAATGACCAAAATGAAACATTGGCTATTAAAGAATTGTTCGGCGACCATGCAAAAAATATCGCTGTTAACTCTACAAAATCCATGACAGGTCACTTGTTGGGCGCTGCTGGTGCGATTGAAACTATTGTAATGGCAATGGCAATCGAAACAGGTAAGGTTCATCCAACAATTAACTGTGATAATCCAGATGAAGGTTTAGATCTTGATTATGTACGTGAAGGTGCTCGTGATTTACATATTACAGCAGCTCTTTCGAACTCCTTCGGTTTTGGTGGTCATAACGGTACACTTTGTGTTCGCCGTTATGAAGACTAATGGGGCGTCACGTATCGCATAAGAATATTATAATGACACAAGCTCGTGAGGATTCTCTTCATGAGCTTGTTAGTCGTTTAGATATACCGACGATTGATATTTCAGTTTTAGATTGTGCTTTAACTCATACATCTTATGCGAATGAACATAAAACTAAGTATATTCATCACAATCAGCGATTAGAATTTCTTGGTGATGCCGTACTAGATCTTATCATTGGGGAATATCTATTTAAAACACATCCAGATATGTCGGAAGGTAATTTAACGAAAATTAAGGCTGCTACAGTTTGTGAAGATTCATTAGCTTCTGTGAGCCGCTCTTTGCGGTTAGGTGATTACTTATTGTTAGGTCATGGAGAGAAATCCTCTGGTGGTAACAATCGAAAATCTATTCTGGCAGATACCTTCGAATCCTTAATTGGGGCATTATATATTACTACTGACTATCAAACTGTAATGAAGTTTGCTCTTCATCACTTGGCTCCTAATTTAAAGCAAGCCTTAGAAGGGAAACGTGGTAAAGATTATAAAACATTGTTGCAAGAGTTTGTGCAACGAGATGGTGATAAACACATCGTGTATAATCTTATCGGTGAAGCAGGTCCAGACCATGCAAAAACCTTTACAATGGAGGTATCTATTGATGGCGTAAATTATGAGGCCGGCTCTGGTAAAAGTAAAAAAATTGCAGAACAACATGCAGCACAATTGACCCTCGAAAAGTTAATGGCTGCTATATAAGAAGCGCCGAAAGGCGCTTTTTATATAGGAACTATTAATAGAATAGAAATAAATAGCTATAGACAGTCTTAATATGATGAATGCATTGATATGTTGAAAGCTCTAATGGGTTAGTATACATATAGGTTAAACAAATATAGGTTAAAATATATAGATTAAAACACATAAATAATTAATAGAAAGGAGGTAAGAGTAATGAAATATGGTATGATTCCTTTTTTTATACCCCATGTAGGATGCCCACATGTTTGTACATTTTGTAATCAGTCTCGTATTACAGAAACGGTGGGGATAGGACATTTAACACCCGAATATATTGCATCTACTATTAAGGACTATGTAGGGGACTCAAAAAATGATAAGTTTTGGGAGGTCTGTTTTTACGGAGGATCCTTTTCTGCTATCGATCAAAAATTGCAGAAACAGTTATTAAAACCTGCTTATGAAGCATTACAATCAGGATTAATAGACAGCATTCGATGCTCTACAAGGCCAGATGCAGTCAGTGATGAACAATTAGAATTATTATGTTCATTAGGTATGAAAACAATCGAGCTAGGCGTACAATCGATGGATGATACCGTACTATCCTTAGCTAAACGCGGTCATACCTCTGATGATGTAAAATTGGCTGTTAAACAATTACGAAAGTTTGGATTTACCGTAGGACTACAACTATTGCCAGGGCTTTTAGGCGATTCATGGGAAACGATAATACAAACAGCTGTTGAAATAACTGCATTGCAGCCTGATTTTGTACGTATTTATCCCGTTCTCGTCATAGATCATACGGAATTGGCGGAACAATACAAGTCAGGTATATATGAGCCATTATCATTGGAATTAGCATTACAGTATTGTGCGTTTTTAAAGACTTGGTTTGAATCGCATCATATTACTGTTATTCGGACTGGATTGCAAAGCACTGAAGAACTCGATACAGGTACTAGTCTATTGGCAGGTCCTTATGAGCCTGCTATGGGGGAATTGGTGTCAAATGAACAATGGCGCCAGAGGATAGAGTATTGTATGAATGAACATACAGAATATATTGAAGAAACTATTAAGGCTGTCGTTGTTAAATATCCAAGAAGTCTTACCTCTAAGGTTCGAGGATTAAAAAAACGAAATGTTGAATATTTTGAAAATATGTATAAGGATATAACTTTCACATGGCGAGAAAATAATGATATTGATACAGTACAATGCAGTATAGATGGCATGGTATATGTGGTATAATTAAAGATATGATTTAATGGGGTTATACTAAGAAAGGAGGCAGTCATGCAATTACTGCGGCTAGAATTAAAAGGATTTAAATCCTTTGCTGATAAAACAGTTGTGAAATTCTCCCCAGGGATGACTGCCGTTATTGGTCCTAACGGGAGTGGTAAAAGTAATATTACGGATGCTATGAAATGGGTTCTAGGGGAATCCAATGTGCGTAATTTACGGGGCCAACGTGCAGAGGATATCATTTTCTCTGGTACAGAAAAACGAAAACCGATGAGTGCTGCCGAGGTTACCCTTGTATTTGATAATGCAGATGGTCAACTCGATGTGGATATGCAAGAGGTAGCCATTACACGTCGTATCTATCGGACAGGTGAAAGTGAATTCCTTATCAATAAACGGACCTGCCGTCTAAAGGATATTCACTTGTTATTAGCTGATACAGGCCTTGGCAAAGATTCGATGGCTATCATTGGGCAAAATCGTATCGATGCTATTCTTAATAGTAAACCAGAAGAACGTCGCCTTATATTTGAAGACGTTGCAGGCATTTCTCGTTTTAAAATTAATAAAGAGGATGCATTGCGTCGTATTGCGAGCACAGACCGGAATATGGAACGTGTTCGTGATATTATGGCTACTATTGAGGAGCAGTTAGAACCTCTTGCTGAAAAAGCGGAAATGACGAAAAAGTATATGGCATTAAGCCGTAGTAAGCGCGAATATGATGGTATTATAGGCTTTCACAATTATAAGACTGCTGATCGACTATTAACACGTGCAGAAAATGATAATATTGCATTAAAGGATGAAGAAATTGAATTGCAAACTCAATTATCTACCCTCGATGCACGACGTCATACTTTACAAGCTGAAAATGCAAAGGATCAAGAACAATTAAAATCTTGGGAAGTACAGTTTAGCGATAAGCAACGAGAAGAAGAACGCATTAATGGTAATGTCACGCTTTTAGAAGAACAGTTGCGTACAACAAAGCGTGAAGTAGAGGATACGTCTTTGCGAATTAGTGAGGCGGAAGCATCCAAAAAGGGCGAAGAGCAGCAATTGCTTATTCTTGAACGCCTTATTGAAGACGAAACATCCCAATTAGATGCTGAACTCATTCAGTTTGCAACATTAGAGACTAAATATAAAGAGGCTGTTGCTCAACTAGAGATGGAACAATCATCTTGGAAGACTTTAGAGAGTGATAGACAGGCGTATCAACAGCGTCAATTAGATTTAGTTGCTAGTATTGAAACAGCGAAGGCTACATTGCGAAATTTGGAAGGGCGTAAGTCTGAGTCTGTAGCGCAAGTCGAAACCTTAGAGGCGGAAATTAAAGAGGTTCAGTCGAATCTAGCAGTAGCCAAGTGCGAACATGAATCATTAGAAACTCAATTCAATGGATTATCGGAGAAGAGAAAATCCTTACTTGATGAAGAACGATCTGCAACAGAGCGTTTGCGTGAGGCGAGAAAATCATTAAATCGCATGAGTAGCGATGTACAAAAAGCACAGGGACGCTTAGAACTACTGGCACAATGGGCAGAGCAGCATGAGGGCTACTTGGAAGGTACGAAAAATATTCTTAATGGTAAAGGCCCTTGGCGTGAGGCTGTAAAAGGTGCTGTCGGTGATTTGTTTACTGTAAATAATCGCTTTACCGTTGCTATTGAAATTGCATTAGGTGGTAGTGTTAACCACGTTGTAACAACAACAGCAAAGGCTGCCTCAGAAGGTGTTACATTCTTAAAATCGATTCAAGGTGGACGCGTTACGTTCTTACCTATGGAATCGGTGAAGGGGCGCCCTTATGATACACCAGCGTTATCGGAAGATGGCGTGATTGGCACTGCTGTCGATTGTATCGAATTTGATGCTGTATATAGTCATATATTCCAATATTTATTAGGTCGTACATTAGTTGTAGAAACAATGGAACGAGCTATTGAATTACAAAAGAAATATAATCAACAGCTACGCATTGTAACGTTGACAGGTGAGCAATTTCAACCGGGCGGTTCCTTAACAGGTGGTGCAACGAAGAAAAAACGTAGTTCCTTGTTAAGTCGGCGTGAAGAGGCTTTGCGTTTAGAGTCCGAATTAGCTTCTGTAGAAGAGCGTACGACGCAACTTGAACAGCAAATAAAGAATGAAGAGAATCGTATTGAGAGGGCACAACAAGAGCGTAGTGTATTAGATGAACAATATCAACATACAAATCTCTTATATTCTGCTAGTCAAACGAAGATTCAGAATATTGAAAATCAATTAGAACGTAAAAACCGTGTTCTTAATGAAGAACGTGAACGGATCGTTCAAATTGATATAGAGTTGGGACAAACGAAACATGTACTTTCACAATCAGAATCGGAATTAGCCGCGTTGCATAATTCACCTGAGCAGCAAGGCGACCAGTCGGCTATTATGGAGCGATTAAGCACCTTGCAAAAGGCACAGCAAGAAGCATACGAGGCATTTACTGCGTCTAGATTACTGTGTGAACGATTAGAAGCTACATTAGAAGAGCGTAAGTTACAACAAGAACAACGAAAACAAAGCTTAGAAACTATAGTCGCTCGTTTAGCGCCTCTAATGGCATTGTTACAATCAAGCCAAGAGCGATTAAACGTAACTATACCAGACCAAATTCGGGTTGCAAAAGAGTCTCTTGATGCAATTAGAAAAGAAGTTGAAAAGCTTCGTGTTTTACGTGATGAAGCATATCAGTCTACATCAGGTGCACGAGAAGAAATCGAGTCTATTTTATCGGAACAAGATCGACTTAATCAACGCTATAAGGTCGTTCAGAATCGTCTAGTTGAGGCTGAAGGTAAATTGACGCGATACCGTATGGATTGTGAGCGTTCTATAGAGGATTTGAATAAGTTAGGATACTCGCTCGAGGATGCACAGCACATCCATATTGAAGGTTCTGTTAATGACTGGAAGATGGAACAAGCTCGACTCATGGCAGAAATTGCTGAACTTGGTTCTGTTAATCCTAACGCTGTTGAGGAATATGAAGAAACGAAAACCCGTTACGATTTCTTATCTAATCAATTAGCAGATCTCGATATAGCAAAAGAGCAATTACAAGCGGTAATCGCTGAAATGGATAAGGCTATAAGTACGCAGCTTTACGATGTATTAGATGTAGTAGGTCAACGTTTCCAAGAGGTGTTTAGTCAACTCTTTGGTGGTGGTACTGCTCAGATTGTACTGACAGATCCAGATAATATTTTGACTGGTGGCATTGACTTTTACATTCAACCACCAGGGAAAAAACGTCAACAATTGACCTTATTATCCGGTGGAGAACGGGCATTAACTGTTATAGCTTTATTGTTCTCATTCTTAGATTATCGTCCAGCCCCATTCTGTGTGCTTGACGAAGTTGATGCTGCCTTAGATGAGGCTAATGTAGAGAGATTTAGTTCATATCTAAATCGCGTAAATAAAGAAACGCAATTTATCGTTGTATCACACCGTAAAAAGACGATGGAAGCTGCCGAAGTATTACAAGGTGTAACCATGGTTGAACGTGGCGTGTCACGATTATTGACTGTTTCATTTGAAGAGGTGAAGGAGGATCTAGCATAATGGTATTCGGATTCTTTAATAAAATTAAAGAGGGCTTGGAGAAAACTCGTAAGTCTTTTGTAAAAAATGTGGAGACCGTTATCATTGGTTATGCACAAATCGATGATGACTTTCTCGATGATTTAGAAGCAGTTATGCTTACAAGTGACCTTGGGCCTAAGACTACAGAGTACTTGATGAAAGAAATTCGTCGTGGTGTTACTGAAGGCATAATTAATCATACAGGTGATGTAATGCCATTTATGGAAGACCGCATCACAGAAATGCTCGTTGACCAAGAAGATGAGATTACACTACATCACCCAGAGGTGATTCTCGTAGTAGGCGTTAATGGTGTTGGTAAAACGACTACCATTGCTAAGTTAGCAAACTATTATGTAAAAGAAGGTAAAAAGGTTATTATTGCTGCAGGTGATACATTCCGTGCCGCTGCAGCGGACCAACTATCTATCTGGGCAGATCGCGTTGGTGTACCTATCGTAAAACATAAAGAAGGTGCAGATCCTGCAGCCGTTGTATACGATGCTATGGAAGCAGCGAAAGCTCGTAATGCAGATATGGTCATTGTCGATACAGCAGGTCGTCTTCATACAAAAGTAAATCTTATGGAAGAACTTAAGAAGATGGGCCGCGTGGCAAATAACCATGTAGAAGGGGCACCGCATCAAACACTGCTCGTTCTAGATGGCACAACAGGTCAAAATGCAATAAGCCAAGCTAAATTATTTGGTCAAGCTGTACCTGTGAATGGTATTGTAGTAACGAAATTAGATGGTACTGCAAAAGGTGGCGTAGTTATTTCTATTAAGGAAGAACTAGGCGTGCCTGTACGTTGGATTGGCGTTGGTGAAGGTATGGATGATTTGCGTCCATTCAATGCAAAAGAATTTGCCAATGCACTATTTAATAAAGGAATGATTCAAGGTGATAAATAAATACAACCGGGAATTCTTACTTGAATATGTAGAGTCTGAAAATAAGAAAAATAAAAGCCAAGTCAGTTCAGAAGCAATGGACAAGATTGTGAGTTTAATCGAATATTTCGGTATTGAACTCTATCGTCCTATTGCACGCTTGTTGCTGACTAATTGGCAAGAAATTACGGATCGTATTAATAATTATAGTGAAGCTGATTGGATGATGGCTGATGAAATTCATAAGTCGACCCCTACATTAGACCGCTTCTCCATTGCTATGCTCATAGAAGTATTAGAAGGAGAAGATACATTGAATCAGGCGGAAAATGCAGGACAACGGTTGTCAGATGCAGAACTTAGAGCCATCCGTAAGCATCAGGATGAACAGTAATGAAGCATAATACATATAATTACGAAGGGGGCCAACCATTTAAGGTGGAGGCGCCCTTTGCGCCTACTGGGGACCAACCTACGGCTATTCAATCGCTTACAGAGGGGATTGAACGTGGTGAGTGGGCTCAAGTCCTATTAGGTGCTACTGGGACAGGTAAGACTTTTACCATGGCAAAGGTTATTGAGGCAGTTCAAAAACCAACTTTAATCATTGCCCACAATAAAACATTAGCAGCTCAACTTTGTAGTGAGTTTAAGAGTTTCTTTCCTAATAATGCAGTTGAGTACTTTGTATCTTATTACGATTTCTATCAGCCGGAGGCGTATATTCCTTCTAGTGATACATATATCGAGAAGGATGCGTCTATTAATGATGAAATCGATAAATTGCGCCACAGTGCTACTATGAGTCTCTTTGAGCGTCGCGATGTCATCATCGTCGCATCCGTTAGCTGTATTTATGGTTTAGGTGACCCTGAGGATTATTCTGATCTTGTTTTATCCTTGCGTTTAGGTCAAACCAAATCGCGCGATGAAATTCTATCCAAGCTTGTAGACATTCAATATACGCGTAATGATATGAACTTTATTCGTGGTACTTTCCGCGTTCAAGGGGATACCATAGAAATCTTCCCTGCTGCTTATAGTGAAAGAGCCATCCGCGTGGAACTATTTGGTGATGAAATTGATCGTCTTGTAGAGGTAGATGCTTTAACAGGCGAAGTCATTGCAGAGCGTAAGCACGTTGCAGTCTATCCAGCATCTCACTATGTAACAACGAAAGAAAAAATGCGTGTCGCTGTAGAGCGCATTGAAGCAGAACTAGACGAACAATTAGCTAAATTAAAAGCTGCAGACCGTCTATTGGAGGCTCAACGCCTTGAACAGCGTACCCGTTACGATATAGAAATGATGCAAGAAATGGGCTATTGCTCAGGCATCGAAAACTATTCCCGCCATATGTCTGAACGTAAGGCTGGAGAGGCTCCATATACATTGATAGACTATTTCCCAGATGATTTCCTCATCATGGTGGACGAGTCTCATGTAACGATACCTCAAGTGCGTGCCATGTACAATGGTGACCGTGCAC